>Ga0315552_1000460_pt1 | contig 25345 bp, 20 predicted proteins | sample SalMarSW160170MG_2_FD_203102 | JGI IMG/M metagenome (GOLD analysis project Ga0315552, IMG submission 203102) | Salt marsh sediment microbial communities from the Plum Island Ecosystem LTER, Massachusetts, United States - Salt Marsh Sediment SW1601-70 ...
GAAGCCGGACTAAAAGTTGAGCTGGAGCTGCCAGCCTTTCCGCAGAGACCAACCGTGCCAGGGCTTCCACATTCTGGATATTTGGTGAGAAGCTTATAAAACTACAGGCGTAAGAGATCAACTTACGCCCCTGATCTAACCCATGCAGGCGGAAATATTCATCTCGGGGCAGTAACCATTCCCGCCGGAAGTAACCATCGTAAGATGGGATGCCTGCAATGTTCACGCTTTGTGGTGACCAATCCGAGCCTAAAACCAGCTCCTCCTTTTGAATCTCCGACCAACATGTAACCCAATCGACCTCGGCGCCCGGCAAGCTATAGCTGCTTGTATTGTCCCACCCTACAATTGCAGCCGCGCTGGGCACCCCTCTGGCAGCTGCTTCTCTCAATAGATACCGGTCGTATCGCCACCCCGGCGTGCTGGCAATCACTAAATCTGGCCGGTAGCGTTCGAATAAATCAGCATACAATTTAGGGTTGAACCGTTTCTGGAACTGTGCCAGTTCCTGCCGGGCAGTCAGAGATCGTCTCATCACGGCTACGACGACCTTCATCAGGGGGAATAACATCTTTCGGCGAGGATGGGCTTCGCTTTCTACCTGGTGCAGGTAACTATCAACTGCTTCCAGGTTAATCTTGTTCGAAGCTCCTGCCCTTCGCAGGAAATCTAACCACCACTGAACAGAGCTATGTTCATGATTAAAATAAGAGCGGGCTTGTTTTAGGCGCAAAGTATCCACGATCAAACCGGATCGCCCAAATGTCTCTTCAATCCGTGGCTTCAGTCCATCATCGGTGAGTAAAACCACTTCCACACCAGCGTCCAGCAATGCAGGAACCAGGTCGCTCTGAAGAAAATATACAATTGCCAGGCCATGATCAGCGCTGATAAAGACCCGCTTGGATGTCATTCACACTCCTATCGCCAGTAGCTTTGCAGCTCGGACGATCCTCCATCTGGGGGTTATAGGCCCCGCGATTGCCGTTATTGCGGGAAAAACCTGAAAAGAGCCCGGGGGAACCACTCAGGGTCTCATCTGTAGATTCATTTCCGGGAATCGCTTATTAATTACGATACAGGATGTCGAACGATTTGTTATACATGCGAATTAATAAATTTCGCAGCGGTTTCCAGCGCCAAACGCCGCCTTTTCCATGGGAAAGCGCCGGTCTGGCGGCTTTCTGCAGGTCGCTAGTATCTTTCAGAATCTTAGGAGGCGTGTTACCCATATGTTCCAACCACCACTGCGAAGTACACAAACGCAGGTAGCCCATCTTGTTTATGGCGATATCGAGATTTCGCATTTGACCCATCGGGCGTTCTGAGGGTACCGGTAATACTTTCAATAGGACTTCCCGCCGGGCAAGAAATTGGAAATGACCCGCACCCACAAAATATTTTTGGCCCCGATAATTGAGGCAGATCGCCTCATGTCGTTCGTAAAATTCACGCGCCTTGCCTTCCTCGACCCCCAACGTGCCTGCGTGGTGCCAGTAATCTTCCCAAGATAAGAGTTGGCCACGTTCTATTCGTACTTCAGGTTTTTGTTGCGCCCACCGCACTGTATTGGTTGAGAACTCTTCCGGGTTCAGCAGTGGCATTCCCGTTACCATGCCAGCCTCTGGAAAAGTTTCCATCACCTGCATGAGTGCCGAGAGCCATCCTGGATAGAAAAAAACATCACTGTCAGCATATGCCAGATATTCTCCTGGCGCAGCTCCAAAGATAAAGTTCCAGGCTGCTCCCTTACCCACATTCTTATCAGACAGGATCAGGTATTGGATCAGTTCCTCATCCCGTTTTTCTATAAGATAAGCGCGCACCTCGAGGCAGCTGGCGTTATCAAAAACAAGCAGGTCATAGGGTTGTTCGGTATTATCCCAGATGCTCTTTAGACAAACTTTCAACACTTCCAGGCCTTGGCTGTAGTACCCGCCCAGAAAAGGGGTGTAGCTAACCACCGCCACGGTCACCCGCTTGGCTTGTGCCACTCGATCTATCGATTTTGCTGGATTCTGACCGACACGCATGAGATCGCTATATGCTCAAGAATGGTTCATTGCCCGAGGAGCCAACCAACTTACGCCGCAGGCGTTTCACGCGTCTCAAAATAAACCAGCGCATCCCCCTGGGTTCATTAACCGCCATCCATAGCTCTACTCTACGTAATAAACGCACCAAGCTTGGGTTGGCATTACGGATCTTTCCGTCTACCAGGATTTTGTTGGCTTCCATTACCGTGTACATATTCGCCAGTCCCCCACCCAGCGCTGCATTTCTACGAGATTCTTCCAAATCATAATGCGCCTGCCCACCAGGCAAGTGGCTGTAATCGTGATTTTGGTGTACCACCATCAAGGTTTGCGTGGCTGATATTACCTCCCAATTGGATTGACGTGCACGATAGATCACCCAGTTATCCCAACCAGCACGGCCAATTGCGAAATCCGGCATGTCCATGGAAAGATGGCGCGGAAAGATGAAGTAATCGCTCCCGGCAGGAGGGTGCAGTTTACCTCGGATCTGGACCTCACTTCGAAGTTTTTCATCCCATCCCTGGCAGAAGTCCAATTCCTGGCGCACATCCAGATCCCAGCGCTGTCCGATGATAAGGAAGTTCCGGGCTTGAGACCTCACCTGGCGAGCTGCCTCCAGGAAATCAGGCATCACCAGGATATCCGCGTTCAGGTATGCCAACAACGGCGCTTGGCTGGCTTGGCGTGCTAGTTCAAATATCGAGCTCACCAACGGCGTACCCAGATCATTCCGTCTGACATGCGGCAGGTGACTCACGCTAAATTCTCCTGCCACTTCCTTCATGCCAGGCTCATCACCGATTAATAACACATCTACCTCGTCCCCCAGGTGTAGCCATGACTGGATCGCGTTCCGCTGAATTGTTTCAATGTGTGATTCTGTGAAAGGTTTTGGGGCAGTGAAGATGGTCAGGAAAGCCATAAAAATTCTTCCTTCAATTCCCGCTCACTGAGCCGAACCACCTACTTTTATTGGCGATCATCCAGGTCATAGACGCTTTTATGCTGAACGCCTGCGTTGATTTCCGCCAAATCGGGAGAGTCCTTGAATAAATCAACTACCTCCAACCAGGAAAATGTATTACGCCCTCCAAAATGCTCGAATATCTTGCGCACCAGCGCCAAATCCTCCTGGGTGTCAACCGTCCAGCGCAAGGTGCCATAATCGGATTCGTGGTCCACTTTCAAAACTTGAAAACGCCCCTCTTGCTCGTAGAGATAAGGCATCACATGTTCTCGGTGGCGGGGTAAGTCAGCTTCACGCCAAGCGCGTTCTAGCGCATCCATGGAGCATACTTCTGTGTCCAACCCAATCGGGTAGCTGCGTGTCCATGGAGGTGGCAAACGATTGGCAGCGAAATCCACACCGTTTTCGAAAAATTGCCCGACCGTCAGGTCAATCACAGCCGGATCGATTAACGGACAATCCGCCGTGATCCGCACGATCACACCTGCCTGATAAACCCTGGCAGCCTGGTAATAACGATCGAGTACGTCATATTCGCTGCCCCGGAAAAATGCATATCCCCGCTCATCACAAAGATCCACAATCCAGTCATCCGAAGGATCGTTGGTCGTCGCCACCACTACCTTATCAAGAGATTTTGCCATTTGCGTACGCTCGACGACGCGCGCCAGCATAGGTTCTCCTGCCACGTCGAGTAAAACCTTTCCTGGCAACCGGCTGGAGCCCATTCTGGCTTGAATGATCGCAACGGTACCACCTGTGTCCTTCTTCTTAACTTGCTTCATATGTGCTTCTCGCCCAGGAACAATGTTTCTTCTTCCTTTAGGTTGCCATTAAACATAACCGCGTGCCAGCTCAAAAGCCTCTAGTAATACCGGGAAATTTCTCTTCCAATCGGCGCGCTGTTGAGCGAGTTGATAGGCAGCCTCTCCCATCTCGGGGAGCCTCTGGCGCTCATCAACCGCCGTGGAAATCGCTTCTGCCAGAGATTCGACATCCCCATCTCGAAACCACCAGCCCTGCTTGCCGGGTACCACCCATTCGCGATTGCCCGGAATATCTGAAACCAATACAGGCCGTCCACAAGCCATTGCCTCAAGTAATGATATAGAAGTTCCATCGCTGTGAGAAGCGCTGATATATAAATCAGCTGCCCGGTAAAAATCTGGCAGGTCAACCTGGCCCACCTGCCCGGCATAATGAACCAGATCCAGAACGCCCCCTTGCCGGAATATCTCCCCTAATATCTCCGCCTGGGAACCATCCCCCAGCATCAACAAACGCAGTTGCGGGCGCTCCCCAGCCACTTTGACAAAGGCGCGGGCCAGGACCTCCACCCCGTAGAGCGACTCCCACGCCCGTGTTGAAAGTAATACAAAAACCCCCTCACCCCAACCGAGACGAGACCGCAATCGCCCCTCACCTGCTTCGTACCCTCTAACCTCCCCTTCATCTTCGGATTCATCCTTGGATGGTTTAAACAGTCCTAAGTCCACCCCCCATGGAAAAGTGATGATGCGTTCATCCGGCATACCAAAAGATATCGCTTTCTGGCGGATGGTTTTACAATCGCCTACCATCACCGCGCTGTGCCTCAAAGTATATTTCGTAGCCCACCTCCAAAGAGCATTGCGGTTGGCATCCTGCAAAAGATCGTACCCCCAAGACATGCTCACCAATGGTTGGTAACCTGTCAGCGCCACCAGGAAAGCGGTAGTCTGCAACGGTCCAGCCTGGATTAAATCTGGCTTTGCTTCCCGTATCACCCTTTTTAAGTCCCCCAATAACTTCCCAGCATCCCAAATACTCACCTGTGTGCGACCACCAGCCCAGCGGATTTGCTCAACCTCGACGGGTAGCGCACGATCATCCAGCTGCTGTCTGCCAGGTTCTAAACCCATATATGAAATCTGGTGTTCGGTATTGGCTAGAGCTCTGAGAAAACGCTGGTCGTGGGTATTGTAATTTCGGGAAAAGTAAAGCACGCGCATTAATAAGATCGATATTCGCTAGGACCTATGCTTTTTTGAACTCAACAAATCGTGTCTAAGATCCCAGGTCTATCCAGCGCAACGCTTTACCTGCAGGAATATCTATCAGGGCGACCGAACCGATTACTGTCTCAATTTCATATGGCTGGATGGTGCCAATCGTAGCTGGTCTTAGCACGGCAATCATATCCCGGGTGAATTTTTCTCCAGCCTGAATATCACGCCCGGCTCGCAGGCAACGGCGCTGGACTATCACAGTTTCCTGTTCATTTTCCGCCACAAATTTATCCGCTGAACCCAAAGCCCGCTCCAATTCTCGGGTACGGTCGACCATCTGTCGCCATGTATCTGGCGTCATCGAGAAAGGATGATCAGGACCGACCCGGTTATTATCGTCGGTGAAATGTTTTTCAATCACGCGGGCACCTAAGGTTACCGCTCCCAGTACGGTGGCGTGCTGGGGTGTATGATCAGAGAGCCCTAAGATCACGGTCGGAAACATCATCCGGTAGGTATTCAACACTCGCAGGTTTATGAAATCGAAGTTCTCCAACCTGGCAGTGTAGTTTGTGTTGCACTGCATCAATACCAGATTTGGGTTGATCGCCAAGATCGTGTGGACCGCCCGTTGTACTGCGCCGATGTCTGACGCGCCGGTAGCCAGGATAACGGGTTTGCCTTTCCGTGCCATCCGCTCCAGGGCTTCCAGCCAGGTAATTTCACCAGACCCGACTTTAAAAGCTGGTACGTAGGGATCTAACATGTCGATCGCCTCGAAGTCATAGGGAGATGAAAAATAATCGATGCCGGCTTTATCACAAGCTTCTTTCAGGATCGGGGTCCATTCAAAGGGTATTGAGGCCTGCTGGTAAACCTCGAAAACGGATTTTTTCCAGGTAGCCTGGTGGGAGACCTGCGACCCCATGCTTTTGAACCCGTAATCGGAGACAATCTCTGGTGCTCGGAAGTTTTGGAACTTGGCCGCGTCTGCACCAGCTTTTTTTGCCAGCTGGATAAGTTTTTTGGCGCGCTCCAGGTCCCCATCATGATTCGCCGAAATGTCTGCAATGAAATAAGTGGCATGGTTTTCACCTACCATGTGATTACCGATTGAGAACTCCATCTTTTTGCTCCTATCTCATTCTGTCCGGTTCGATTATGGTATCTGTCGGGGTCAAGCCTCGCTCATCTGCCGGATGCGTTGTGGATAACCCTGTTGATAAAGTGTATAAAAGTGCTGCAGCCCTGTGGGTAAATCTGGAAGAGGCTCTCCAAGGGCTTGGGTTAGCTTATCCGCCTTTAGGTTAAGGTTAGACGAGCGAGCCGCTTTTAACCCTCCCTGATCTACCAAGGTAGGCCTGATTAGGTTTTCATCCAATTCAAAGGTGCGCGCCAGCGCTACGGCAAAATCATATTTACTCAGGCATTCACTGCAAACCACGTGATAAAGTCCCCTCAGCCCCGCCTCCATTATCTTGACCATGATCCCAGCCAGATGATTTACTAACAATGGGCAGAAATATACGTCTGTAAAACCCATGACCTCTTTGCCGGCCTTCAGGTTGTAGAAGAAGAATTCACCCAGACTGCGTTTTCCATACATACTCCAGCCGAATAGGTTAACTCGAGCGATGACAGCTGCCGGGTTCGCTTCAGCCACCGCTCTTTCACCCTCCAGCTTTGTGCGGGCATAAACGCTCAACGGATTAGGTTCATCTTCCTCACGATAGCTGCCCTGTCGCCCATCAAAAACGGCATCGGTTGATACGTGCAACAGGCGCGCTCCGCCCCTGTCGACATAAGTCGCCAGTTTTTCAGGTAATTCCGTATTCAACTGTCTCGCCAGGGCTGGATTGGCCTCGCAGGCATCCAGATCTGCCAGTGCTGCGCAGTGGATCACCCAATCAGGTTGGGTTTGCTCCAGTAAACGCTCCACTGCACCTGGGGCCAATAAGTCGCTCTGAATAACCGTGAATGCCCTGGTGTTTACCGCATGTTGGTTTACCGTCCCAAAGACAGCGTGCTCTTTAGCCGTTTCTAAGGCCAGGTTGAGCCCCAATAACCCGCTGGCTCCGGTGACGAGAATGCGCATTCTTCTCGTCCAGTCTAGCCTATCATCAGTGCGTTCAATTCCACCATCTCAAGCCAATCCAAACGCTTAATCCAATATGGGCATACAACATTAGATTGAAACATCCTGTAAATGTTCTACCTCAAACGGGGCCACTATTGTACGGATTTGATCGATAGACAACCACTTGGGATTGGTATCACTGGCATACCGGAATCCATCGGGTAGCTTCTCTCCTTTTGACTGCCAGTCATGACCAAACCACAGAGCCGCGATCGGCTGCACTACAAACATATCATCCATCTCCACCGTTGAACGGGCTTCGTCCTCGTGGATCAAAACCTCGTGCAGCTTTTCACCTGGTCGGATGCCGATCACTTCGAGATTAGCCTGTGGGGCGATTGCCTTCGCCAGATCTGCGATTCTCATGCTGGGTATCTTGGGAACAAATACTTCCCCTCCCTGCATCTGCTCGATACAGCGGATCACAAAGCGAACGCCTTGTTCCAGACTTAACCAGAATCGAGTCATACGGTCATCCGTGATAGTCAGCTTCCCACTCTGCCGTTGTTTGATAAACATGGGAATAACACTGCCACGGCTTCCGACCACATTTCCGTAACGAACGCAGCTAAAACGGGTCGCCAAACCGCCGGCATATGCATTGCTCTGCACAAATAACTTTTCCGCCACCAATTTTGTAGCACCGTAGAGATTCACCGGATTGACAGCCTTATCCGAACTCAAAGCCACCACCTTCTTAATTTCGCTATCCAGGGCAGCTTCGATAACATTACTACTTCCCAGTATGTTGGTCTTGACAGCCTCCATGGGGTTGTACTCGCAGGCAGGCACTTGTTTAAGAGCAGCCGCGTGCACAACGATATCCACGCCATGCATGGCACGCCGCAAGCGTTGTAAGTCGCGCACATCCCCGATGAAATAGCGCAGGTTCACATGGTCGAATCCGCTAACACGCATCTCATGCTGTTTGAGCTCATCCCGGCTGAATACGATCACCTTGGCAGGCCGGTACTCTTCCAGCAAAATTTCAATAATTTTTTTCCCAAATGAGCCCGTGCCGCCGGTTACCAGGACAACTTTATCAGACCAATTCATTAATTTCTCCGTGTTCATCATTAAAAAACCATGCCTGTTACAAAGGTATCTCTTCTATGAATTGAAAATTATTGACCTTTATACCGTTTTCATCCAATAAACGCCAGAAATTCGCAACGAGTTTACCTGCCAGGGGCACAATTGTATCAAAATCATCCGCTTTGTATAGATGCTGTACGGTTTCACTGTAACCTTCCGGCAATTTCGGAAACTTAAAGGAATCTACTAATCCTTGATAATAATCGTACCTGACCCAGCTCTGGTTGAGCAGACAAAGCGCCACCAGCATCTCACTCAAAACTTCAAAGACAGTCACTGATGCATCCCTCCAGTTATCACGTAGTTGGCAGGATCGAATTCGTCCGTATGATTCAACCACCAGATCTGGCAGCCCGCTTTCTAACGCTACCCGGAATTTCTCGACGGGTACGGATTTGCCAACCTCCATTAACCTTTGGATTAGAGCGCCATCACCATAAAGGACTTCGAGTATCTCCAGAACACCCATATGGAACGGCCATTTGAGGGAGGGTTGCAATACTATTTCCTCGATCTCAAGCCTTTGGTAGACCCGATAACCCACAGCTGTGTCCCGGAATATCAAGTGTTGGCTTGTAGCGGGACAATCCTCTTCAACGATAAACCACATTTCAAGGTCCGACCAGGGGGTATCTGTGTTCATTGCAGTGGAACCATACACACCACCCAAGATTATCTGCCCCGGGTACCTTGACAACATACGCCTGCATAAGTCTTGGGCGAGCTGCCTTCTCTCCTGATGGCTAAGCATGGCTACGTTCTTTGGATGGTTTTTGGATCAAGATCAATGGATATTGGCCATTCTCCCCGAAGAAGCGAGGAAAACGCTCTTCCAGCCAAAACAGCAAGCGCAACCAGAATCGACCGCCCAATCGCGGATGGATCATCAGTCTCAAAAAACGCACGCTCACGCTTCGCCAGACCAGGACTTCTAACGACATCCTAGAACCGATTTCACGCTTTAACCACTCGGCGTTGTTCTTACTCACGAAAGTGCTTTTTAACGCTTTCTCCCCGGGATTCTTCCCAGCCATCCTGGGGTTATCGCCACGCCCAGGAGCTCCCAACAACCGCCTCCGCCATATTCGCAAGCGTTTAACCCAATTCAGAGGTTTGGCAACCAACCGCATTAGGGGTGGCGAGTCCCAGCCGTTAACAATCACCGCGGCGCTATCGTCAGCCAGCACTCTGTATAACTCGTGGTAGGCTTGTGCCTGTTCGCCATTCGGAAGGTGGTGCAGGGTGTGCAGGGCGACCACACCATCAAAAGCTTCTGGTTCGAAGGGCAAATTGGCCACATCCGCAACTACAAAAAGTCCATGACCTCCCACTACTCGCTCACCAATTCGCTGGCGCGCCTCCTGAAGTGCGACAATTGAAATATCCGCACAGACCCTGGCCACATACCCTTGTGAATAGATCAGGTATTCGGGGTATTGGATGGGACCTGAGCCAGCGTCGAGCAGATATTGTCCGGAAGGTTTTAGATGACGGGCGACCCGCATGTGGCATCCTCGGATATATTCCCGCGAAACAGGGCGAAGGTCTTCATAACGCGCGTTTTGATAAACGCCCTCGCCAACCTCCTGCCAGCCAATTTGATCGTAAAATTCACGTACCTGCTGCTTTATATCCGTTTCCAAAGACATCTCCAACCTTGTAGTTTCTACCGTCTGATTCATGCTTGCGTTTTGATCACTGGACTCGATTTCAAGCAATGCTCGTCCAATCTATCTGCTCGCCGCTCAGGTAGCGGAACGTCTTACCAAAATTATTCTGACCTTCGCTGCTCAAGACCTTCTTCATCGACCATTCCTTGATATCCTCCCACATATGCACCAGATGCCACGGAAAAGGGTGAGGATATTCAAAGAAAAAACGATAAGCGTATTCCCAGGCGCTTCGTACCTGCTCACCTGATAAGCGATACCGCTCAGGTTGGGCGAGTAGTTGGTCCAATAGCTCAAAATAAGCTTGCCATGAATCGGGGTCAAGGCTAAATCCCTTTCCCCGGTAATGGGTCTGCCCAACGACCACGGTTGGCAGACCGCTCGTCGCCATTTCCAGGCCCACCGTGGTTGTATAAACCAGCCCAACGTCGGCAATCTCGATGATGTCATAGGTGTTAACCTTCGCATCCGCAGGCACCACGTGGATATTCTCAGGCAGATTGGGGAGCGCCTGCCGTACAACCTCAGCGATAGAGGAGCCTTTCGTGACCAATTCGCCAGGATGAATGCGCACCACCACTTGAACTTCCGGATGGGCGGCCAAGTATCGCATCGTACGTTCCAGCCACTCCGTCATACTGTCGCTAAAGACCTGTCTGCCAAGCGTCAGGCTATCGCCGATGACGTTAGTCGCTAATAGCACAATTGGTCGCTGGTCTAAACCCAGTGCAAGACGAGCTTCCAGACCTCCCTGGCTGGGTACCCCCTGCCAGCGACGCGCGAAGTTCTCCCATAGGTTTCCTCTTTGGCGAGCTGTGAATAAAGCTCGCACTTGGTCTAACTGCCCGGTCGTTAATTCCTGGCCACCACGCGCCTCCCAAAGATCATTAGTTTGCTGGCGCATCACTTCCGCGTTTTGCGCCAACCATATGCAACCGTGCTGTTCCCCGAATTCGTAGGTAACCGCTGGAATCTGTAAAAAACGCCCCACCCGGTAAACCGACCCAAACTCCATAATGGTTCCGTTTGGAATTATTACCACCTGCGGGTGATTGGCTTGCATCCAGGCAAAGGCAGCTCGGGCAGCCTGAGTATTACGGTCCAACCTCAAGCGATATAAATCGCTTTCGATCGACACGTTCTCAACCTGCAAGGTATATTGGGTGTCTCGCAAGGAGACCTCTTCCACCGCTCTTTCTAACTCCAACGGAAGGGCATCTTTGGTTAGCACCTGATCGAGAAAGGAGATTGCCCTCACGAATGGCGCCGCTTTCCGCAGCACACCATCCGTATAAAGGTTTTGCCGGCGTAAATCGAAGCGCTTGATCGATTTTTGCCACTTTCCGAATGGCAAATAAGCTAAAGTCACCTCATGCCCCAACCCAGCCAGCGCCATTCCCAACAGGGTGGCATGTGAGATCCAATAATGCAATGCGCTGAAAATCAAGATCTTCTTCCCGGGTTGGGCCTCTTGCGCAGCTTGCGCCACCTGTTGGTGCCATTCCGGCAACCATCCCTCCAGCTGCTGCAAGGTGAAGCTCTTGTTAAGAGGTTTTCCCGACTGCAGCAGGTGCCAGTACACCTCCGCTGAAAGAGGTAGTTCGCCAAACATCTCTTTTAGGGCAGGTTTCAGGGGGAACCTCTTTGATCTCATCGGTAATTTAGCCTGATTACTCAAGAACACTCGATCTGCCAATCCAAGCGTGGTCTCACGGGACCCAGGCGCGGTTCTGACCAGTGCATCCCAGGCGCGCCAACCCCATCCACATTAAAGGAGAGGGCTTGTTCTTCGTGAAAATAGCGCTTGACTCGAAAAGCGCTGGCGTTTAAACCCAAGACATAGCGCCCTTCATTCAGCAAATCACCGGGGATCACACACCTGCTAATGTAGTGACCGGCCGGTCGCATGCCGAATTGTTCGAATTTCTGAGTGGTGTCGGTATCAAAGGAGGTGAAGACGAATTCTCCTCGGGTAGTCAGCAGGTAAATTCCTACTCGTAAGCCGGTTATGGGGGCATCCAGAGCGTACTCGATTGTTATGGTTAGAGATTCGGTTGAACGCGCAGTATCTATTACGCGGTTAGATTCATCGCATACTCGCATGGCTATCGGCCTGAAAGGCGCGGCCTCCTCAGGGATTTCATCGATATTCCAGGAGCGTTCTCCCCTACGGGAATAACCGGAATCCATATAATGATCCACAGCCTGGGGAGTGGCTGCCCGTAAAATCAGCCGGCCTTTATCCAGCAAGAGCGTCTCCTCTGTCAAGCGCAAGATCGCCGACATGTTGTGGCTCACAAACAGCACAGTTCGGCCCTCCTGGGCTACAGCACTCATCTTACCCAGACATTTGCGCTGGAATTCAGCGTCTCCGACAGCCAGGACTTCATCCACCACCAGGATTTCCGGTTCAAGATGAGCTGCCACAGCAAACGCCAGCCGCAGGTACATACCACTCGAATAGCGCTTGACCGGTGTATCGATAAATTTCTCGACTTCCGCAAAAGCCACGATTTCGTCGAACTTGCGGTCAATCTCAACTCGCTTCATTCCTAGAATTGCCCCGTTCAGGGAAATATTTTCTCGTCCGGTTAACTCTGGGTGGAAGCCGGTGCCCACCTCTAATAATGACCCTACTCGTCCATGGATTTCTGCATAACCCTCGCTGGGCTCAGTCACACGTGACAATATCTTCAGCAAAGTGCTCTTGCCAGCCCCGTTGCGCCCGATAACGCCTAAAACTTGCCCGCGTTTCACCTCAAACGAGACCTCTCGTAAGGCCCATATGGTCCTATCGAAATTCTTATCCGGCACACCTCGTCGTCCTGAGCGTAACGCTCTTACTGGTGCGCTGGCGAAATCAACCAGGCTGTCGCGCAGGGTGCGGTAACGCTCTTGAGGTATGCCAATCTGGTATTGTTTGCCCAGGTTTTCGACACGTATCGCTAGATCATTCATTAAACAGCAACTTCATAGGTGAGATACCATCAACTGACCTTAAACCAGTCGAAGAATGAAAACGTTTGATTTTGAGACTTAAGCCTGCTTCACACCATATCTGCAAAAGTTCGTTCCATCCGGCGAAAATAAATCGTCCCACTGATCAGTAAAGCCACTGCAATGGCGGCAGAAACCGCCACCATTGGTCCAGGCGGGTTACCTCCCGGCAGCAAGGCCCACCGGAAACCTTCAACAACCCCAACCATTGGATTGAGGGCGTAGATGATACGCCATTTCTCTGGCACTTCACTGGATGAGTAAACGACCGGGGTAAGGTAAAACCAAAATTGGGTCAGAAAAGGTAGCACATAACCGACATCCCGATAAATTACATTGAGTGCCGAAAGCCACAATCCTACTCCCAAGGCCGTAGCCAGGGTTAATAGCAAAAAGAAGGGTAGAGTCCACAAGGCAGTCGTCGGAACCATCTTGAAATACCACATCATCCCTATCAACACAATGAAAGCGATCAAGAAATCGACCAGACCTCCTAACACCGAAGAAAGAGGAACGATCAGTCGTGGAAAATATACTTTGGTGATTACGTTACGGTTAATCACTAAAGAGCGACCGGCATCCGTCAACGCTTTTGAAAACAATCCCCAAGGCAGCAATGCGGTATATGAGAAGATCGGGTAAGGAATATTCCCAGAGGATACTCTCAAAAGACCGCCAAAAAAGACGCTGAATACCACCATGGATAGAAAAGGTTGCAGGATAGCCCAGGCTGCTCCCAATAAGGTTTGCTTGTAGCGTACTTTGAGGTCTCGCCAGGTCAGGAAATAGATTAATTCCCGATATACCCACAAATCTCGCAGGTTGAGGGATCCCCAGCCTCGGGATGGCCGTAGGATAATAACATCTTCGTGTTGAGATCCCGCTGCGATAGAAGTTTCGGTCATAAGATTAGAATAATCCTGTAATTTCTAAAATAACTACACCCTGCAAGGCTCTCTATAAAGTTCGCCGGTTTTCCCGGTACCACGTAACCGTGCGGCGTAGACCCTCTTCAAATGGCATCTTAGCCTTAAAGCCAAAGTTTTTTTCTGCTCGCCTGGTATCTAACGCCCGCCTGGGTTGTCCGTTGGGCTTGCTGGTGTCCCAAATCAACTCTCCCTCAAACCCGGTCAACCGGGCGATTAATTCAGCCAGGTCTTTGATACTGATTTCCTTGGAAGATCCAAGGTTGACAGGTTCACTGCCGTTATATCTTTCTGCAGCCAGCAAGATGCCCTCTGCTGCATCCTCTACATACAGGAATTCTCGGGTAGGCGAACCGTCTCCCCAAACGATGACCTGCTGGTCTCCACGTTCCTGCGCTTCCAGGAACTTTCGGATTAATGCCGGGATCACATGCGATGTTTCCAGGTTGAAGTTATCCCTTGGACCATACAAATTGACCGGTAAGAGATAGATGGCGTTCATCCCGTATTGATTCCGGTAAGCCTGAGCTTGGACCAGTAACATTTTCTTTGCGAGCCCATAGGGCGCATTGGTCTCCTCGGGGTACCCGTTCCACAAATCCTCTTCTCTAAATGGCAGCGGGGTGAATTTGGGGTAAGCGCATATCGTACCGATAGCTACGAATTTCCCCACGCCATTTTTCCAAGCCTCGTGCATCAGCGGCACGCCCATCATCAAGTTGTTATAAAAGAATTCAGCTGGTCGAGCCAGGTTGGCTCCGATTCCTCCTGCCAGGGCAGCCAGGTGAATCACGATTGTGTCCGCCAGCTTATCACCTTGGTATCTGGCGACGTCGATGAACAAACGTCGAATTGCGTTAATGTCGCGCAGATCGTAATCCTTCAGGTGGGGAATGATGATATTGGGCGCACCGCGCTTCTTCAATCCATCAATGACGAACGAACCTAGAAAGCCTGAACCGCCAGTCACGATAAAACGGTTGCTTTTCCAAAAGTCAGAATTTGTTTGTTCCATAAATTATCTCGCTGTCATCGCAGGAACATTCACCCAAAAAAATTAATCTTCAATCACTGCACGATAAATTGAGCATTTCTGTAGCGTTGATCTTGCGGGTTACTGAAGATACCATCTCGCAATGCGTGTAGCACTTCTCGCACGCCATCTTCGATTGTCATGTGGGCCCGAAATCCCAACTCGCGCTGAACTTTCTGGTAAGACACGCTGATATCCCGCATGTCTCCCCCAAAGGTCATATCCTTATAACGCACCACCGTTTCCGGCAGCCGCTTAAGGATGACAGCCACAATGTCATCTTTCGTGTAATTCCCGCGGTCTGTGCCCAGGTTGTACACCTGTCCACACACTTTCTCCTCCGGCGCCTGTAAACCCAAACTGATCCCCTCGATAGCATCACGAACATGCATAAAAGAGCGCGAATACCCGCGCTGGTAGATCAGTAATTCCCGTTTTATATATGCTTCCAAAGAAAATTGATTGACGATCAAGTCAAAGCGAGTGCGCGGTGATAAGCCATACAGCGTGGCTATCCGGAAGATCAGTGCAGTGCAAGTTGCATCCGCGCTAGCCAGTAGGAAGCGTTCAGCGTTGATCTTGGTCTCCGCGTACAGCGATTGCGGGTTAAGCTGCGCGTCTTCGGTGACCGGTTGCCCATCTGGCGACAAACCGTATGTGCTGTAAGTGGAGGCGTAAATGAAACGACTGACTCCCAGTGCGACTGCTTGGTCAAAAACGCGTTGGGTCGATTCGACGTTGTATCGCCAGGCCACCTGACGACCGACTGCTTGGCATGCCGGAAATCCCACAATAGCCGCCAGATGCACCACAGCTTCAGGAGCAGGCCAATCGGATCTAACTGAGGCGCGTATCGCCCGTGGTTCCCAGACATTTGCTTTGACGAAGTGAAAGCTTGGATGAGGGAAGTATCCCATGATGGACTCACCCCCAAACAAAAGGTCGTCAACCACTGTGACTTTGTAACCGAGTCTTAGTAAATGACCAACCAATAGCGAACCGATATAACCCGCCCCTCCGGTGATCAAAACGTGTCTTTTCTCACTCATTTCACTACCCACACTCAGATATCCCTGGGCTGCAGCTGAGGTGCTTCGCTTTTGGCAGGCAATCCATCTTTATGCCAGGCTACTCTCATACCGCGAACCTCTAACACAGGCACACCTTTTACCTCTACGATCTCAACACCCTGCTCCAGGCATGTCAAACGACAGATATCGGCGATATCTCCTTCACCTTCAAGAATTACCTGGTGATAGCCCTCCAGTTTCACCTGTACCAAAATGTCGCGCACGTGCTGGCGCACCCGTCGGTATAATCGCATGGACTGGTCGATGTAGTTGACCGTAAGACGAGCTCTAAAAGCAATCCCTTCCGGAGTGATGATATATCTCAGCTTTCGGCGTTGTGCCCGTTTGACCTTCACATAACCTTTTGCGACAAAGCGTTTGAGATGCCAGTTGACCGTGCCAACCGCCACACCCAACTGGGACGCCAGCGAAGCCTGAGTTACGTCAGGGTCTTGCTCGATACGTTCTAATAAGATAAGTTCTCGATTGGGATCAGGTGAAGTATCCATAATGATTTCTAAAATTCAACGACTGAATTATAACCTCTGTAGCTCACAGGTCAAGGGTGTAACTTGTAGACCTGGGCGTACTCAAGTCGGTTTATTCTGACCACGAACCCCGGCATTTGCTGTGCGAAATAGGCCAGCATGGCAGGATCAGGCTGTTGGCGTTGCCACTGGTGAATGTAGAGCACCAGATAATCAACGTCCCTCAACGATTCTGAATCAATGCCCTCCCATTTTTCTGGCAAAGCCAGCGTCTCGCCATCGAAGAAATAAGAAAAACTACCATCCGGGTAGTGTGACATCACCCGCAATCCCTCCGATCCAGACTTGGAAGCTAGATAGCGCCCCGCCTGGTCAAGACCTTCTCCCCAACCGATCATCATAACTTGGGGAGCCTTTGCGCTACCCCCCATCAGCGGGTTGTAATAACTTAGATAATATGGGTAGGTTTGAAATGCCAACAATCCTTGCCACCCGATAGCCAGGATCGGTATGATAACAAATCCCCAACGCAAACCGCGCCGTATTCGTTTTTCCCACAACCAATCTCCCAGAGCAAATAATCCTATTCCTGCCAGAAGGTCTAAAGCTGCGTACACCGGTAGAATATATCGGTCGAACTTCTTAGCGCCCGTGTTCATCATCAGCGTGAAAAGCACGGTATAGAGTAGCAGGAACACGCTGGTCCGATAGCTATTTGAGCGATTGAATGACTTTCTGCGCGCTACCAATGCGATCGCTGCCAGAGCCAATCCCACCAGCACGCTGGGTGTCGTTCGCCACAGATAAGTCACTGGATAAAAAAACCAGCCTGGGTCCCCTTCGATGATGCGACCGTTGAAAAAGATCACGCTCGCATGTCCTTCGGTAGCATACGCAATCGCTTGATCAAACACGCCTGCCAACGTGCCAATCGGGTCGACCCACATGGAAGGCCACCCAACCACGAATACCAGTATGCTGGCTATCAGCCAAAATCCTACTGGCCATGCTATTATCCAGGTTTCTCTTACACTGGGGCGACCTCTTTCTCGCCAGATTCGCGCCAGCTCAAACAACGTTAGCAGGCCGAAAAGGGGTATCAGAAAGAATGCTGGAGACTTAGTCAACCAGCTTAACCCCGCCGCCAACGCTGCCAAGCTTAAATTGATTATCCGCCGTCCATGCCACAAATAATTCATAAAAGCCAGCGAGGCCAGCAGCATCAAACTAGCCATCAAGGCATCAAGATGCAAAAGTCGGGAAAGCCCGATATAAAAAGGATCGCAAGCGATCAAGATGAACCCTATGAATGCTGGCCATAGCCCGATCAAGCCAATAGCACAGGTAAATGCCAGCCCCAACGCCAGCGTATTCCCCAACACCATCAATAACCGGGCCGTCTTCAGGATTTCTAAGGCCTGGATACCCTTTTGCTTCAAGAAATCTTCTAGATTTTTCCAATTTTTCAGCACCCGGGGGCTGGCTTCCCAGGCCACAGCCCGATATCTCAATAAAAAAGCCGTAGTCCCTGCCCAGGTTACTGTCACGCCCGGATGGCCGTGTTGGAACGTATTTAGAAAGTCCCGATGAACCAGGGCGGCGTAAAAACCCGCCGATCTCCCTAACCAGGCTGGTTCATCGGGTGTTACGAAGCGATCCAATGCGAACACTCGTGGAATCCCTGTTGCCACAATAAGAATCCCGAGTAATAATCCCTTCAACCAAAAAGGTTGTACGCTATGGTCTATCCGTAGCTTTCCTAAATATTTTGCCAATGACGTCTTCATATGGTTAGAGCTATCACCATGAAAGAAAACAAACAATTCCTTTTATACCTTCCAGCCTGGACGATGAATACCCTGTGGCTTTAAGGCGGTGTTGCCCCCTGCATATTGTAAATTTGAGCGTAGTCAATCCCGTTGATGGTTATAACCTTCTCGGGTTGTTGTTTTGAAAAATAAACCAACATTTCCGGGAATGGTATCTTTCTTTGCCATTCGTGGATGTAAAGGACTACATAATCTGAGTTAACTATCCTGGTCTTGGTTTGGTCCCATTCTGGGGCCAAGCCAATTGTTTCACCATCAAAAATATAAGAAAACGGCCCATCTGGGTACCAGGACATGACCCGCAGCGTTTTTGCATTCGGCTTGGCATTAAGATATCGGGCTGCCTGGTCCAAGCCTTCACCCCAGCCGATCATCATGACCTGCGGCGCTTTGGCGCTGCCACCCATGACCGGATCGTAATAACTTAAATAATAGGGGTAGGTCCTCAAGGCACTATACCCCTGAAAGGCAATCGCCAAACCGACGATTAGAGGTATTGATACCCATGATAAATTATCTCCCAAACGTTTCCCGAACCAGCGGGCTGCCATCACCCATCCGATCCCGGCCACCAGGTCGAGGGTAGGGAAGATCGGCAGGAGATAGCGATCAAACTTCTTCGAACCCAGGGTCATAAAAATACTGAAAGAAGCCGCGAAGAACAGCAAGGCTGCTGCCAACCACCTGGAGCGGGTCTCACTCTCGGATCCCGGTCTTGATAAGAAACCCAAGCCAGCTAGTCCCAGTCCAACCAATACAATTGGTGTGGTACGCCACAGATAGGTTAGCGGATAAAAACGCAGGCCTGGATCGCCCGAGATCACAGCTCCATTGAAGAATATATTGGTAGTATGCCCCTCTGCCGCGTATGTGGTTGCTTCCGCAAACACCCGCTCTAAAGAACCTAGAGGATTGACCCACATCGCTGGCCAAAGTATAAAGAAAACAAGCCACCCAACCGTAGCCCAAAGTGCCAATGCCCCGCTTGCCTTCCACAGATCTCTAACAGCGATGCTTCTTTGCTTGAACCAACCGTATACCAATTTGGTCAGTGTTAAGAACCCCAGGAATGGAGCCAGGTAAAAGGCCGGGGATTTCGTCAACCAGCTCAATCCTGCTGCCATCCCGGAAAGCAACAAACTGAAAATACGATGGCCGGTAAACTCATTTTTGGGGATTAAATAATTAAGATAAGCCAAAGTGGATAGCAGCATCAGGCTGCTCATCAGACCATCCAGGTGCAACAACCGCGCTAGCCCAATGTGAAATGGGTCAAAGGCAATCAGGAGAAAACCGGTCGATGCCATCCATAGGTCGCTCAATCGCACCGCTTCCCAAAAGGCAACCGCCAGGATTGCAGTAATCGCCAGCACCATCAAAATCCTGCCAGCTTCCAATACAGCCATTGGCTGTATCCCTTGATCCCGCAAAATTGGCTCGATCTCGCTCGAGTTGGTGAGTCTGCCCGTAGCCTCCTGAGGGTAGGAAGGATTCTGCCATAAAAGGGCAGCTGTACCTGCTATAGTGACAGTTACCCCGGGATGCTCCCTGGTAAAGGTGCCAGCGAAGTCGCCCCTGACCAGCGCCGAGAAAAAATTCCCGGAGCGCGCCAGCCACTTTGGTTCGTCTACCGTCACAAACCGGTCAAGCGCCAGTCCCCGCGGGAACCACACCGCCATTGCTATTAAGATGAGTAGGATCAAATCAACTCGCGGTCGTCTTGAGTGCAAGGATTTCACGAAAGCTTCTCACCATTAGGCTGAGGGGTTACCGAACTCGAAAGCCACAGCGCGCCCGGCAGGGTTTCGATTAAGAGCACAAAACGCGTCACTACTGCCAGGGTTGAGGCCTGTTCAAGCGTGGCACCGATCTGCATGTATAGCGTTGTCACCGCGATTTCCCTCACCCCGTAGCCGTTGATCGAGATCGGCAGTAAGCTTACCAGGTAGGTTAACGCCATAGCTCCCATGACCTGAATCAGGGAAATAGACATGTCCAATCCGCGTGCCAGAACCCAAACGGCCACGAATACCACGAACGAGGATAACCAGGAAAGCAAAAACGCAACCAACAGTGAGCGGGGTGTTTGCAACCACTTTTGTAAGATCCCCCATAAACGGCCTAACCAACCCGCCAGCCACAGCCGCCATTTTGCGACCCAACCGCTTGTGGCTTGGACACCACCGAACACAAGTGGGATCCTCCCAACTCTGGAATACTTTTGGAACAAATCCCCTACCAATAAAGGCCTCTCCAAGGCTGATCCTGAACCGCCGAATACCGCGTATGAAAGAGGCAGCACCGTGATCATTGCCAGCACGTTCAACAGCCGGTCGATCACCACTGATGCCACGCTGAGCGTCCAGCTAGCCTCATATCGTGTCAGGCTTACAATCCGCACTGAATCTCCCCCCACGGTTGAGGGCAGAAAGTTTGAGGCGAATGCACCAGTGATCACAATTTTCACTAACTCAAGAAAAGGGACTCGAATCCCTTGCGCCCTTAATAAGGTGTTCCAGCGCAGGGAATTAAGCACCATGGCGCTGAAATAAAGAAAAAACACCAATGGGATCAACCAGAAGGGAGTATGGCTGAGGCTGCGCCAGGTTTCTGCCCAGTTTTGGCGAGCGAGCAACCAGAAAAACAAGCCAGACGATACCAGCGTCCCCACCCATCTTATCAGACGCCCTGTTGAGCCCAGGCGCTTACCTTTGGTGGCTTTCTCCATGGACTATCCCAAATACCCTAGACTACGCAAACGCTCCTCCAGCTGGGCTAATTCTTCGCCTGCCAGCTCTGGACTTTCAGATGCGATCTTAAATCCTCCCTCACTATTTTCCGATCGAACCTCTTCCTCAATCTGTATCTTAGCCCTTTGCTCAGGTGTGAAGACTTCGCTCAAAGGTCTTCCATCCAAACCGGCAGGAACGGGTAAGTCTGTTAGAGCCAGCAACGTGGGTGTCACATCTGCGACGTTGGCGTTCACTATCTCAGCCCCGTTCTGAATGCCCGGTCCTGCCATCACCAGCACCCCCTCCGGCCGGTGGCTGCCTGAATCCTCGTATTCGGAAGGACCGAGAATGCTTTTACTCTCCAATCCAAGTTTTACCGAAGATTGGTACTGGTAATCTCGAATTGAGAACATCACATCAGCAGCCCGTTCAAGATACGGTCCGTGTAATAGCTCATCTCTGCAATGTATATCGCTTATCAACGCCCCACCAGCCTCTGGATGCCTTAGCTCCCGCAGTTTTCTGATGATTTCATTCACTACCTGCTCGTAAGGCTCTCCCGGAGCCACAATACCCTGGGGTTCCCGTCCGTTTAAATTAACAAAAATCTGACCGAATGCCCCCCGTGCATAAGCCTTGGTTCGTCCCCAGTCAATATCCTCAAACGATAAAAACGAATTCACGATCTTGTTTCTCGTGGGTTTTGAGACCATTTGGGCTAGCTTGCCAATGCCAAGCCGAGCTGCCAGACTGAAAATTGATGAGACCGCATTGCTCTTCGCCAGCAGATATTTCATCCAGGTGGCTGGGCTGCGTCGCAGGGATAAGAAGCCTTCTTCCAGCAGCCAGCGATTGATATACATGACCCCATAATTCGGTCCAGCGCCATGGTCAGATAGCAAGACATAGTTGCTCTCGCCTCCCAGAATATCCATCAATTCACCCAGGATTTCATCCATCCTTTGATAAATCCGCTTGATCGCTTCCTGATAACGCCGATCATACTCGGGACGATAACCGGGAAATTTAGGGTCGAGATAACGCCAGAATTTGTGCTGGACATGGTCGGACTGCATAAACACCAACAGATAAACATCACAGGGTTGCTGGTCGATTAGGTATAGGACCACCTTTCTCTGGTAATCCAACCAGTCAAGCATGTTTTGCAAATATGCAGCCTCCCTGCCATACATGTACACTTCTGTTTCCGCCACGAAATAAGATCCAATATTCGCTTCCATTTTCCCCAAGAGGTCATCCGGGTAGGTCAATCCAGGGACCTGGGCGTTGGGCGCTGCCATACCCGCTACCATGAATCCCTCTATTGGCAGCGCCGGATATATCATCGGCAGGTTGAACACACCCATCCGTTTGCCGCCTTCGTTGAAATACTTCCAAATAGGTTTGGCTGAGATTTGCCCGCTATGAACATATTCAACCCCGTAACTGCCTGGCTTGCGTTGGAACCAGTCAAAAACACCATGCCTGGCTGGATTCTGGCCTGTGATAATGGTGCTCCAAGCTGCCGGGCTTAAAGGCATAGCCGTCGAGCGCAGAGTACCAAAACTTCCCGCACCCATCAAACGGGCGAGATTGGGTAGTTCACCCGCCTCCACCCATGGAGTTAACAGGTCCCAGGTAGCTGCATCCCATCCGATCACCGCCAACTTGGTTTCTCCAGCGCTTATTTGACTTTTTTGCTCCTCTGTCAAAATAATCTCTCCATAATCTCGAACGGGTCAGATAAAATAAAAGCCGTATCTTTTGGTTCTCCTATGGCAGCTGTCAAATCAGGGGCTACCGTCAATTTATCTCAACCATCTCAGACAGGAGATCATCATATGCCTGGATCATTTGATGGATATCAAAACGGTTGGCTACCTGGAAGCTTGCCTGGCGGAAAGATTTTAATTTCTCCCGGTCAGTAAGTAAGGTACGCAAAGGTTCCCTAAAGCCATTCGAGTTGGCATTTTCAATTAAGAAACCGTTCTGCAGCGGATCTACCAGATCAACAAATCCCCCCACTCGCGTCGCCACAACTGCCAACCCCATCGCTAAGCCTTGAAGTCCCGCAATAGGCAATCCTTCCGAAAAGGATGGCATAAAAAGCACATCGCTTTTTGCAAACCAATCCATTACCTTGTTCTGCTCCACCCATCCAGGTATGGTGAACCGTGATTGTAACTCCCACCGGACGATTTCCCGTTCGACTCGCGACCGTTCAGGGCCATCTCCAATCATGACACACGTCCAGTCCAGGTCACGTAACTCAGCCAGCGTTCTTACCACCTGGAGTGGATTTTTCTCTGGCATAAACCTTCCTGCCCAGATCACCTGCGGCGGTTCCCCAACCCGAACTTCTTCCGGGCTCGGACATTTGAATTCAAAACCGTTGCGTATCACCTCCACATTCACCGGGTAATGTTGTAATGCCAGCTGGCGAGTATGCTCACTGACTGCCACCACCCGCTTGGCCGAACGCCAGATCAGGGGAGTAAAGGGATAGATCCAATGAAACCATGCAGCTGTCTTCTCCGGTGCGCCTCCGGGCACGTCGCCCCCGTGTACGGTCATAAAGAAAGGTACTCCCGTGTAGGCTGAAAGCGCTAAGCCTAAGGCGCCGGCGGGAACCGCGAAATGAACGTGAATGATATCTGGTTGCCAGGTTCTGACCAGGCTTATCCCCTCGAAGAAGCCCTTCATCACAAAACGCGCCATCTCGATGAATCTGGCCCGATACGGCACCTGTCGTCCACAGGCTATTCGTCTGATGCTCATTTTTTCATTTTGCTCTATCTTGGGTAACCCGTTCAAATGAGTCGTCAACACCTGCAGTTCATGACCCCGCAAAGACAAACCCCGGCACAAGTCTTCAATCACCTTTGCGCCGCCACCTCCGATAGGTGGAAATTCATGCGTCAACACCAGAATCCGCAAGGCTCAATCCTCTAACGTTTTGGCATCAATATTTCTATGCCAAATTGTCTGAACAATTCCGCTTCTTGATAATATGCCAGCAGGGGTTGTGTTACTCGATTAACCCACACATCATTTTCCTCCCCGAACATTTCATCGCTGCCTTTAAATATTTCCCGTTCTCGATCGCTCACAATCATCGCAAAGTGTTGCTCACGGAGGTCTTTATAGAAATTGGTCAGATAGGCTGTATTATCGGCCATTGCCATCTCCATCAGAAACACTTTTTCATAATTGCCAACCAGCGGGACATCCGGCAGCATCCCGAAGGTCAGTAAATGCCTCTGTGAGATGAAGAGCACTTCCCCACCTTGCCTGACAGTTTCAGCTGTCATTGCACTCAAGGCAGTCAACACCTCTTGGACCTTTTCTCGCTCCGGTAAAACTTGAGGGCTTCCACTATCGATCGCAAAAATAACCGGCACCAGTAGCGCCAGAGCAAGCACCGGCCCGGAAACCCTTTTCATAGCCCCTGTTCTTTCCATGTGGAGCTCAGGTCTGACCCGCTCGAATAATACATAGCTTCCTACCACCATTAAAAGCACCAGAAAAGCATCCAGGTTGTGTAAATTGCTGCCACCGCCGATCTTCGTACTAACCACCACCCCCCCTACAAATAATATTAACAGTATTGTCATCAAACCAAGCTGCCGTATCCAATGCAGTCTTCTCAGGCCTTGAACGCTGATCACAAAGGTCGGGAGAGATACCAGCAGGATGGCTGGCACGATCCCTAGTGGAAAAGTGGGGTTTGGCCATAACCGATACCACAGTAAATCAGAACTGAAACTCGATGTTAACGCCTCAACCTTAGCCCCAGACAGAAGGATATAAACTGCTTGCGAGGCAAAAGCCGTCATGGTACCCAGAGTTACCCAAATAACTGTCGGCAGCAAGTATTGGCCCCAATGCCTCCAGGGGATGAATTGCCCAGGCTCTCCTTTAGCGATCTCCGGTCCTTCAATCCCCTTCTCTAGAAAATAGAGGCAGGCAGCCAACATTCCCGGCACTGGATACCAGTTTATCCGGCTTATCCCGGCCCAGGCTGATGCCAGCAGCACTACACTCAAAGACTTCCAAAAATGATGGCTATCATAACCCCATAGAACGATCAGCGCACAGATCAGCAGGTGATAGTAAACCGGCCCCTGGAACAAGAACAGGAACCCCCAGGAAATAAAAGCCAACCTGCCAATCCACGTCCAACCCTCAGGATGCCCAAATCGTCTGGCAAGCAAATAGACAGTCACATAAGTCACCCCTACCCACAGAAGCACCTGCCATAAACGATGAACCCACAAAGGCAGTCCGGGGATAATAAAGGGGACCGCTTGCAAAAGATAACGGCTTGGGTGCAAGGTAGAAGGCGCCACAACCACCCCGTAGATTTGCTTCGAG
>Ga0315552_1000461_pt1 | contig 25335 bp, 15 predicted proteins | sample SalMarSW160170MG_2_FD_203102 | JGI IMG/M metagenome (GOLD analysis project Ga0315552, IMG submission 203102) | Salt marsh sediment microbial communities from the Plum Island Ecosystem LTER, Massachusetts, United States - Salt Marsh Sediment SW1601-70 ...
GATAACCGACTGGATCGTATATTACACCCTGAACATTGCTAATTGGGGCTCCATTTACCGTCACTTCCTGCGCGGTCCTTGTCGCCGGCTGAGACCAGTACACGTTGGCAGATGTCCAGATTACAATCTGATAGCCTGCCGGATCGTAGATTACGCCCTGAGCACTTATTGGAGCTCCGTTTGCTGTTACTTCCTGTGCTATCCTCGTTGCCGGCTGAGACCAGTACACATTAGTAGATGTCCAGATTACAGTCTGGAAACCGACTGGGTCATATATTACACCTCGAACATTGCTTATTGAGGCGCCATTTGCTGTTATCTCCTGAGCGGTCCTCGTCGCTGGCTGAGACCAGAATACATTTGTAGGCGTCCAGATAATGACCTGATAACCGTTTGGATTGTAGATTACACCCTGAACATTACTGATCGAGTCACCGTCTGCTGTCACCTCCTGCGCAGTCCCTGTCGCTGGTTGAGACCAGAACACATTGGTAGGTGTCCAGATCACGACCTGATAACCGGCCGGGTCGTAAACGACACCATATCTTCCAGCAGGGCCAACACCAGGTATATCAGTTGTCGTGAAGCTCCAAATGTCACCCGGGTGTCTTATACCATCAGCTTCAATTTCATCGATACGCCAGTAGTAATTCTTATTTAAGTCAAGCGCTCCGGGATCATAGCTATTGACATCTACAATTTGTCGGCTTCGATATATACCTATAGTTGTCGTATCGGCATCTGCAACAGCAGTTGGATCAGTGCCAAAGAACACATCGTGCCAAGCTGCTCCATATCCCGGCGTCCAGCTCAGAGTCACATTCGTGGGGACATCTGTAGCAGAATTGGCTGGATAGGGATTCGTTGCCTTAGTTGCCTGCACAGTGGCGTAAATCCCCACCGCTCGGATCGTTGCGTCACCCAGCGGCTCGTCCAACCAGCCTTGTCCATCACTATAGGATTTGACCGTTCTGCCGGTGGTCGTACCATAGTCGATTCCAATCCAGAATGAATCGCCTGGATAGGGTCCGCCCTTTTGCTGTGCAACGATAAAGAAATCATCTTCGAAGTACATTAGCCCAGCGAGATCAAACTGGACCCATTGCTGGTCTGGCAAAGGAGCTGGTACCTGACCAACGTAAATTGCAGGCCAGGCAGGCAGGCCTCCATTATTTTGAGCAACCCATACCTTGCATCCGTCGGTGGTGTTATAATCGTTGCGAACCATAAGGTAAACAGCCATCAGGTTAAAAGGCCGATCTGGGGTGAACCTCACAGCAAACAAGGCATTTTGATTAATATCCATACGCAAGGGATTGCCATCGTCATACAGGATCATATCCGGCTGAGGTGAACCATAAAGCCCCTGCCCTGCCAGCAAAATAAGACAAACTGAATAAATCAATCTTTTACACATAATATACATCCTTTAATTAATCTCACTTTTTCACACGTAAACCAGATAACCTGGACAAACCTTTGTCATGCGGACCGCTCCAAACTCGTAATATCCTCTTAACACTCGGGCTGCATTGGAGCCAGATCGCAATCTATGCTTCTATGACACAAATGTCAGTGCGCTCAGGAAAATCCGCTCGATGTTCCACTCGCTGTATTAATGCGCTTAAATAATTGTAGCGTGAAAGATATTAAAAAACAAATAATTTATAGGACTTCTTGATTTTTTACTCGGGGCCTAAGGTGGGTTTTTGGCCGTGTATCCGAAAATAGCTTAATTATCTAATGCAAATCGTGCCGGGTTTGGCAGACGCGCAAACTTCAAGTGCCTGTGTCCCTTAGGGGCGTGGAGGTTCGACTCCTCTAATCCGCATTAGATTCGTATCTCGTATATTTTGCGCAATGCGCCGTCAATGCGAAAAACAACCGGCGCACCAGACCACTCAGCTTTAGGTCCTTGCGCACCGTATCCTAATCGCAGTGACGAGAGGTAGCTTTACGTTACCTATGCCGTCAATATCGGCGCAGTTCTGCTTTAAAATGGCGGGCCATGCAGGGCCCGCATCTGCCTCTCATATTCTCTCCGCCAGTACTCCGTCTCGTGTTGCACAAAGGTGTCGCTGAGGTGTACTTCGGGCGCGGGTTCCGGTTTTTTCTCTAGACAGTCACATTTACACCAGCATTTTATCTTTACATGGCACTTGGATGTGCCGGTGTAGTATTTTGAGCCCTTACGAAGCTTTATTTTTTCAACCACTACCTGACATGTACCTTTTTTCTTTGCGCCTTTGTCTATCCAACATTTTCCCTTACACTTTTTGTCTAACTTTTTTTTGCATAAAGGAGCACATCTATTCTTCTTAGCCCAATTGTAGGCATCCGTGCCCTTCGTTGTGACCTGCTTCATTTCGTCCTTACAATCCTGGGCCGAGGTACCACTGTAATAAGAATACTTAGACTTGAAATTACGCGTGGTCAAAAAAGGAAATGAACACTTATCCAATATTTTATCCTCTGTTTTATCGCCGGCGGCCACAAAGTAGACGACATCATAAGGCATATCGCGCGGCAGCCCCAACTCGCAGCGCCGAGGCTGCCAGACGGTCGTGTCAGCGTCTGTATACTCAGGCAGATCAAATTCGGTCAGATTGTTGTTCAGATGGTCGTACAGGTTCATTCCGTCCGCATACCCCAGCGGATTCCTCTGCAAAAGTCTTCCCTTCGCACTGTCATAATATGGCGAACCAAGATAGTATAGCCCCGTTTCCTGATCCAGCCGTTGTCCGGTGAACATGTACGGATTACCAACGACTGATTGCGGAATCTCATTTCCTGCACCATCCCAGAACGATGGCTCGCCATAAGCATCGTAATTGTAGCGTTCTATTGGGTCGCCCGTGTTGTCGGTTATGGCGATGATACTGCCCTGAGCATTGCTGTGGTAATAGAGTTTGTCGCCTTCGGCAGCCCGCTCCATGGTCAGTATCTCATTGGTCTTGCTATCGTAGGTGTAGCTGCGAACAAGTGCAGAATCGTTATATTCTTCGATAGTCCGCCGGTCGTTATATATATAGATAGTAGGTACTTCGCCGGTGAGCTTGCGAGTTCGCCGGCCGAGGGCGTCATACCAGTATTGGCCGAGGACAGCTCCATTGATCTTTACTTTGACCATTGTCAGATTGTTGTCGGCCCGCAGTGTGGCCTCGGTAACGGGCTGGTGGTCGTAATCATAGAAGTACTGCTGCACACCATCATCGACGACGTTGCCGTTCTTATCGTGAGCAAAGTTAAACCCGCTCGATTCTCCTACCATGAAATCATCCGGCTCGCCATCATCATCCGGGACAGGTGCCGGGCCATCGGTCGAGAGGTCATCGTACTCGTTCATCTGATTAACCGAGTTGTGGTAGTTCGTGCCATCAACAGAGAACTGCATCCAGTTATACACACCGTCAAGCTGCCAGGTTCTGTGCCGCGTTGGCGCTGGGATGTCACCATCTACCCATTTGCCCTGTTTGAAATCGATGAGCCTGTCCATTGCGTCATACGTATATTTTTCGGATTGCGTGACAGGTTTTGCGTCCTCGTAGGCTAACACGCTTTGCACGTTGATTGCGTTAATCGGGTTGCCGGCTGCGTCATAATCGTATGCAAAGCCGGCAAAAGTTGCTCCGTCTGGCCCAATATGGCGCAGCTCTGTGACCCAGCCGTTCTCATTGTAAATATATTCGGTGCGTGTGCCATTGGCAAAGTGCCTGGCACGTAACCGGTTGCCGGGATTATCGTAGGCGTGCCAGGTCGTTTTTACGCTATCTTGCCGGACTTCTGTCAGCCTACCGCGCCCGTCACGTACTTCGACGACCTCTTTGCCGCTGGGATAAGTAATCGTGCGAGTATTGTCGGGGGTATTGTAGTCGTAACCTACCATGCAACTGTAGCTTTGGGGTAAATCAGTCTGCGTGCTGCTGGTCATACGTCCTACATCATCGTAAGCCTGCTCGATGTGACTGTGGTCGTTGTCGGCGGTAAACAGCCGTCCGGCCCGGTTATAGGTAAACATATCCCTGCGACCATCGGCGTAGGTCCGAGAGGTCAGCCGATGAAGGTCGTCATAGGAATAGGTAGTGATGTTTCCCATCTGGTCGGTACGCCGAATTACGCTGCCTGCCTCATCGTATTCGTACTGGATGGTCGTCTCATCAGCATATATTTCGCGTATTTTTCGGTTAGCTGCGTCGTACTCGTACGTTGTAGCATTGCCATTGTCGTCGTTTATCCGGATCAGGTTACCGGCACTGTCGTAGGCGTATGTGATTTCTACCGCCAGATCGCAAGGGTCGTGCGACAACTTGATGCGCCTGTCAAGGCCATCGTAGGTGTAGGTGGTGACTGAATCTTCATTATCAGCCTCTTGTATGATATTGCCATTTTCGTCGTAGTTATAAGCTGTAAACTTGTCGGCAGGTGACTCAACCAATGGGTCGTAGACCGCGGTCAGCCGGTCGGCACCGTCATAGGTATATCTCCAGGTGTGCCCCAGGCCGTCGGTTTTCCTGATAATATTGCCGTTCTCATCGTAATCATAGCTGACCAACGGGCCGACAGAATCGCTCTGGTTAACCAGCCGGTTGGCTTTGTCGTACGCGTTTCTAATCACATTTCCTTGGGGTGTGGTCTGCTGAATGACGTTACCTGCGCCGTTGTAGACATAGCTTGTAGTGAGGTTAGAATCGCTTGGCCCTTCAACCTGTCGAATTAGTCGATTGGCCGCATCATACAGATAGGTCGTAACATGGTTGATATGTGGGGAGTTCTCCGCAGTCTGCCGGATGCAGTTGCCCATATAATCGTACTCGTACGTGTTAATGGCGTCGTTTGCGTCGCCGGCGTTGTCATCAGTGTCACCTACTTTCCGAACCTCACGCGTGATACGATCGAGCTGGTCATAGTAGTAATATATCACTTTGCCGGAAGGGTCTGTCTTCTTATGAACCTGTGCTGAGCCGGGCGTGCCACATGGGCAGCCAGCACTGCCAGGTAAGGCGTACTCAAATTCAGTAGTCAGCGCCAGGCCGCAGGGGTCTATGATTTTGTGCGTCTGCCGGCCTAATTGGTCATAACGGTATTCCGTGATGTGATATGGTGGCCCACACGGATCCATCGAACGGCTGCTGCGGATTAAGGTGCCGTTTTCGCCGTAATCATATAGCGTCTGATAGCCCTCCGGATCAATGGACTTAGTGAGCCGATTGCGGTCATCGTACTCGTATCTCGTCTCGTTGCCTTTTGCGTCGATAAGCTTGGTTTGATTATCAGCTTCATCGTATTCATACCGTGTGGTAAGATTGAGTCCACCGGGGTCAACGGCTTCTTTGATGAGCCGGCCTCGCACGTCGTATTCATAATCGGTGATAATGCCGCGTGGATCGACCCGACGGACTATTCGTCCCTCACCGTCGTGTTCATACTGCGTGGTCAGATTTAGCCCATTAGGGTCGAGTACCTCTTTAATAAGCCGACCATCGGCATCGTAATCATATATGGTGACGACCGGATCTGTTAGGTTTGGACCACGGTATAAAGTCTTCTTGGTCATCCGGCCGGCAGTGTCATATTCGTATTCAGTGACGATATTGAGGGGGTTAGGATCTACGGTCTGGCGTGCCAGCGTACCATCGCCGTTGTATTGCCATTGTGTAACGTTACCGTTGCGGTCGGTAGTACTGGTCCGCAATCCCTGAGCATTGTAGGTGTGTGTAATCACTTTATCGTTTGGCTCTTCAATAATTGGGTCGATCTCCCTGATCAGGTTCCCGTTTTCGTCGTAATCATAGAGATATTGATCGCTGTCAGGCTCAATCTTCTTCGTCATGAGACTGCGGATTGTAGGGTGCTCATGGAACATTTTGGTCTCGTTGCCGAGCGGGTCAGTGACCCTAATAATGTTCCCGTGCTCGTCGTACTCATACTGCCGTTGGTTTCCCTCCTCGTCAGTGTGTCTGACAAGCCGTAGTTCATCGTCAAATTCGTACATAGCACCTGGGTGGTCCGGGGCGTACCTGTGGGTGATATAGGCGTTTTCGTCATAATCGTAATAAGTTATGTTGCCCTCGCCATCGGTTACTGTAGTCTGGCTGGGAATATAACGAACCTCGCTGAACTGCTGCAGACGATCATTATCGATAGCCCAATTTAGTGGATTAGTCAAAGTTGCATAAAGCTGTCCATCCCCATCGATTAACTGATATGGCTTATTTCCATCGTTGTAAAGGCAGGTCCAGGTGTTGCCGTCCTTTAGCTTCTCGGTGGTCATTCTGTTCTCAGAGTCGTATGTGTACTCTAAGGTATAGCCCAGCGGGTCTGTGATCCTCGACACGTTGTCATTGCTGTATTCGATTTGCGTGGCCGTCCCATCAGCGTTGGTGATGCGGATAATACTGCCATTCTCATCGTAGTCTAAAACCATCTGGCGTCCGAAGGGATCGGCAATCGTTTCCAGAAGACCCTTGGTATTGTAGCTCAGGGTTCTGACTTGGCCTTGGGCATCCTCAATCTGGGTTAATTGATAGAGCGACCCGCATGTAGGCCAGGGCGCAGATTCAAACAACTCAAAGCTCAGCTTTTTGCCATCGACCTGTTCCAGAAGAAAGGTATCTTCGTCAATTTGGCTCAACGTGTGGCTCCAACCGGCACTGGCTTGGTAGCTGCCATCCGCTTGCTCTTTGAATCGCGTCATTCGGCCTTTGCTATCGGGCATGAACACATCTGGCGGTTTGACGATCAAATGGATGTTGTAGTTATGAGTCCAGCCGTAGCCCAATACTGTCTTTCGTCTGGAAATGGAACCATCCGCTTTGCCACTATCGTAGTGCAGGCCTAATTCAAGGCTGATCCCTTCGGCACAATGGACCTTGCAGATAGGAACGTTTGTGTACACTACTCCATAAGAGACGGAGATGTGCATAGCGTATCCGGGGTCAATGTCACAGCACTCACACCATCTGCTTTCTATCGGCTCCTGTCTTTCCTGGCATTCTCCGGCGTCACAGACTGTCGTGAAGCTCCAGAGTGGGCCTTCGTGCACGAAGATGATCTCGCCCCAGTCTTCATATCCAACGATCTTCCAATAGTAAGGAATGCACGGCTCCAGGCCACCGGGGTCGTATGCGTCAACGACTGTGGTGCATTTGTGCTCGGCTGAGCCTTCCCTGGCAATATTGACGTTATAGCGGTCGGTGCCGAAGAAAACATCTTGCCAGTCCATTCCACGAGCTGTCCATTTGAGGACTACATCGAGCGGCACATCAACGGCGCCATCCGCAGGGTAGGGATTTCGAGGTTTGGTCGCCCCGCAGGCATTACTTAACATACAAAGGGCAAGGATAATGCATACTGTATAGGTCAACTTTGTGTACATAATAGACCTCCTTTCAAAATAATGAATTCGTAAACGCGAAGAACAAATTGATTAATCCGACATTTACTATATAAGCTTCGTTACGCAGCTACCTACATTTCGTGTTTTACTTCAGGCGGATTGTATCAATAATCAGGTCCTCTGCGTCAGAAGTGATGCTAAAATCAAGGATGTTATCTTTGCACTAATCGCTTTAGTCGTATGTTATTGTTTATTATAACAAATCCGCGGGCGACAAGTAAAAATTATAGGACTTTTTGCATATTCTTCTGGTTCATGCCAAAATCAACCCTTTTTGGCCCTGTATCCGGAGCGCCGCGGCAAAATATCCGACTGTTTAACGAAAACTGTCCTAACCGGCCGATAAATAGTTTAGTCGTCAGTTTTGAGCCATTGGTGTTTGGTTCGTGAATTGTGGATAATGAATCGTGATACAAGCTGCGAACCACGAGCTGGGTTTTATGGATTATGCTTGAAGTTCTGAGAGAATTTGAGCAGGGAGCGATAAGGTTCAGTCCGTTGGTGCTTATCTTGCCAGGTGTGGTAGCTGTCGTGGTCGGATTGTTTGTCTGGCTTGGCGGGCTGGGCTTTAGAAGTATCATGGCGGGACTTGTGGGCGCTATTAGTGGGATTGCTTTTGGATTTTTAGTGGCTGGCCGGAATGTGGTCTGGGCAGTCAACTCTGCTGTGGTTTGCGCAGTTATAGCGGTTATATTTCAAAGGTTCTTCTTCGCTATGCTAATTGCTGCGCTAGCGGCGGCAATCGGTTTTGTCGTTTTGGCTGGACCTTATATCAAACAGGTTGAAAGTACAACACCGATAAGTTGGGACACGGCATCGGTGCAGGGGGAAACATTGAACATCCACGAGAGTATCAGAATGATAAAGGTCTATACCACAGATGTTGGTGAGAGGATAAAACAGTCGTACAGTCTGATACCACTACATAAGTGGGCGATAATAGCGGCACTGGTTGTAGCTTTTTTGATAATTGGATTATTGCTTCGGCGTATTTGCTCAGCTTTGTCCTGTGCGACTTTGGGAACAATGCTTATATTTGCCGGCATGATTCTTGTTTTGTTGTATAAAGGCTCTGCACCTATAAGCAGAATAAGCGCCAAGAGCTCATTCTACGGTTTGGTTTTTCTTGCAATGGTAGCCTTTGGCACAATCGAACAATTGGTGCTATGTGTGCGTGCGAAGAGACAGGTTGTAAAAAGAAGAAAACAGGAAGTGGCAGAACAGGTAAAAGCCGAACAAGAACGACAAAGTTGGCGAACTACATGACTGAGGCCATAGTTTTAGTATTTGTATATGCTTTGTAGAAAAGAAGTCATTTCGACCGTAGTGAGCGAAGCGAACGGAGTGGAGAAATCTGAGTTCGCAACGCCATCGTATGCAGATTTCTCGACTCGCCCCCATTTCTGTCTTCGCCTGCTGCCTCGTCTTGCCCGCCGCCCCGACTCGCGTCGAGAGACGCGGGGGCAGGCGACGAGAGGCACAGAGGCAAGAGAAGAAGACACGGGAGTTCGCTTGAAATGACAACCGTGTCCTTTTCTACAGAGCAATTTGTATGGTTAGTTGTTGAGTAAAAGTAGGCCAGAATAGGGAGTAAGATATGAATCCTATAATAATTCTTGGACAAACGGCAACAGCGACCAATGGTGAAACAGAGGTGGCAGAAGAGGCATTTGCCCCAATGGAGATGTTTTGGAATAGCGTCACGTCACTGGATCTAGCTGTAGCGATACTTTCCATATCTTTTGGTGTGGTTTGCCTTTTTTATGGCTGGAGAGTATTTAAGATACTGGTTGCGATAAGTTTTGGGCTGCTCGGTTTACTTGCCGGAATCTGGGTGAATAAGGTTCTTATTGGTGGTAATGTGATCTGGCTTTCTGTGATATTTATAGCGTTGTTTGCGTTTCTTTCGATAACATTGATGAGATGGGGAGTAAGTATTTTAGGGGCAATAGCTGGGGGGATACTTACAGGTGGTGGATGGTTGGCAATTGGTCTGCCACAACAATATATTTGGGCTGGTGGGATCGTTGGGGCAGTCGCAGGTTTTCTTGTTTCATTCATCATATTTAAAATTGCGGTTATGCTGTTTACGAGCTTTGGCGGTAGTGTCCTGATTGTTATCGGGGCTCTTGCAGTAGCTTACAAGCACATGGGGGCGGCTGAGCAACTTCAACAACTCGTTTTTGAGGAGAAATGGTTTTTGCCGTTGATGGTACTAATACCGATGGTTGCCGGGATGATCACGCAATACAGGTTAATCAAAGGGACCAAAAACTGGAGCGTTTGACATCTCTCTTCCTTTGAGCCTCGAAAGGGTTAACGTATATAGTAGATTCTTAGCGAGGCTCAGTTGCATAGACGTCTCCGATGGGCGCTAATTCGAAAGATAGACATGCCATAAGTGGGTCGTATAGTCGGACCTAATCACGTCGTAACATTTCCCATTACAGTTTTTGTCGATAAGGGGTGCATTTCATCTTTGTAGGTAAAAAGGCTTATTTTGAAAAAAGCCATCCCCATCCCTAAGAGATGAAGCTGCCACCCGATCATCATAAACGAGGCAAGAGGTACGATAGATAATGAATGACGTGTGGCATCCTCAAGCGTAGCGGCTCGATTGAGCTCGCCGAAGTCTTGGGGATGGGTACGCGCCTACGGAAAAATTGGTGCTAAAGGCCAAAAAATTACCTACAAACTCGACACGCACATGTCGGTAAGTATGTGGTAGATTTGGGCTTGCAAAACCGGCAATATGGTCTTACAATCTGCAATGCGAAGACAATATATTATTGTATAGAGGTAATCATTTGGTGTTCGTAGGGTTCTCATTCTGCTGAAGTCAGCGGAATGAGGGCCCAAAAAGTTTAGAGAAAAGCTGTGTTTGAATCATTGACAGAAAAACTCAATTCGGTTTTCAAGTCTTTGTCCGGCCGGGGACGCGTCACGGATGCTAACGTTTCAGATGCTATGAAAGACGTGCGAAAGGCGCTTCTGGAGGCGGACGTCAGTTACAATGTGGCCAAGCAATTCTGCAAAGATGTCACGCAGGCAGCCATCGGTGCAGAGGTTATAAAGAGCCTGCATCCAGGCCAGGTGATGGTTAAGATCGTCAATGACGAATTGACGAAACTAATGGGGCCGGTTGACACGCAGATATATTTTGTCTCACCCGGACCTACTGTGATTATGCTGGCTGGCTTGCAAGGCTGCGGTAAAACAACAACTGCCGCAAAGCTCGGCAAATATCTTGTGTCTCAGGGAAGAAAACCTCTTCTGGCTGCTGACGACCTGCAAAGGCCTGCTGCTATTGAGCAATTGAAGGTGCTCGGTCAGCAGACAAATATTGATGTCTATAGCGAAGACAGTAAAGATTCCGTACGTGTCGCAAAGAATGCGGTCAGGCACGCCAAGGAGCACGGCTACGATGTAGTTGTGCTCGATACTGCGGGGCGGTTGCACATCGATGAGAAGATGATGGCCGAAGTGGCTGATGTGGCCAGGGTGGTGACGCCACATCAAATATATCTTGTCTGCGACGCAATGACCGGCCAAGATGCTGTTAATTCAGCCAAGGAGTTCAATGAAAGGCTTGAGCTTGATGGAGTCATCCTAACGAAGCTGGATGGTGATGCGCGTGGTGGAGCTGCGCTGAGTGTAAAGGCGGTAACAGGCAAGCCCATCAAATTTATTGGTGTTGGCGAAAAACTCGATAAGCTCGAAGAATTCCATCCTGAGCGTATGGCCAGCAGAATTCTGGGCATGGGTGATGTAGTGACATTGGTGGAAAAGGCTCAGGAGCAGTTCGAAGCTGAGGAGGCGGAGAAGCTGCAGAAGAAGATGGCCAAAGGCACTTTTGGCTTTGATGACTTCCTAAAGCAGATGCAGGCCGTCAAGAAGATGGGTGGTGTTAAGGATTTGCTCAAAATGATGCCTGGAATGGGGCCTATGAAGGATATGGAGGTTGATGATGGTGAACTTGCGCAGATGGAAGCGATTGTATATTCGATGACACCGCAGGAAAGGCGCGAGCCGGATATTATAGAATCCTCCAGGCGCAGGCGGATTGCGACTGGAGCTGGTGTACAGCCTCACGATGTATCAGGTTTGGTTAAAACGTTCAGGCGCAGCCGTGATATGATGAAGGCACTGAGCGGAGGTAGTTTTGGCGGATTGAAATCGCTTTTCTCGGGCGGCTTTAGTATGGACAAGTTGGGTGCGGCTATGTCAGCCGGCAGGAAAATCAAACAACGCTCAAAACGCAAAAGAGTGATAAGGCGAAAAGGCAAAATAAAGCGACGATGAAGAACGAAATCACTATCGAGCAATACCTTGAGAAAGTAGCTGCATTTGCAGACAATGAGTACGGAATGCGTATACGAGGTCAATTTCGAGATACTAAAGGTGATAGCGAGCTGGCGATGTTAGCTGTGCCCAGCGCAGAGGAATTAGAGCAACTGAAAAAGGCAGTGGCAATAATGACACCTGCTGAAAGACAAAATGTTGAGAGTCTAACAGATGAACAAATACAAAAAATCGCAAACGATGCTCAAATCGACCCGGCTAATTTGGCGATTTTCATAAATGGTTATGCGCTGCATTGCAAACGTACTTTCTGAAATGCTAAAAAAATACATAAAGGAAATCTCCGAAATTACCCAAAGGGGTGATGCGCGAGAGGAAAGCTATTATCCGGCTTTGAAAACACTACTGGAGGATTTCGCACAATCAGCGGGCAGGCCAAAAACAGAAGTAACAGTTCAACCTAAAAAAACAGAAGCCGGCAATCCCGATTTTAGAATATGGGAGGGCAAACAACACTTTGTTGGTTATATTGAGGCAAAAGCACCAGAGCAGGAAAACCTTGACAAAATTGAGGAGTCGGAGCAGCTAAAACGGTATCGCGGGACTTTTCCAAACTTAATCTTGACAAATTTCTTCGAGTTTCGATTGTATCGAAATGCCAGTCTGATTGATAAAGTCCAAATAGGACGGCCTTTTATCGCCGCCCAGTTAAAGGTTGTCCCGCCGGTAGAAAACAAAGATAGATTTCTTGATTTATTGAACAAATTTTCCGCTTTTTCTCTTCCTCGAACGTACACGCCAAAAACACTCGCAGAAGCTCTTGCATGCAGAACGCATTTTTTGCGTGAGCAGGTACTCCTGGAACTTGCTAAAGACAACGGCGATCTAATAGGATTTTATGAGGCATTTCAACAGCACTTGATTGCTGGTCTTACAAAGGAAGATTTTGCAGATATGTATGCCCAGACAATAACCTACGGCTTATTCGCAGCAAGAACCCGATGTAAAGAGCAGTTTGCAAGGCGCCTCGCCTTTGATAGCATCCCGAAGACGATAGGAATTTTGCGTGATGTCTTTAGATTTGTTTCCCTTCAGGACACAGGCCCGGAACTCGACTGGATAATAGATGACATTACGGATGTTCTCGCGGTTGCTGATGTAAGAAAGATACTTCACGAGTATTTTGTTAAAGGTCGTGGGCAAGACCCTATCATGCACTTTTACGAGACCTTCCTTGCCGAGTATGCCCCGAAGGTAAGAGAGCAGCGTGGCGTCTACTATACTCCACAGGAGGTTGTTTCTTACATTGTTCGGTCGCTGAACATAATACTGAAAGAAACCTTCGGCAAAAGCGACGGATTTGCCACAGACTCATTGACTGTGCTTGACCCGGCTGCTGGTACGTTGACCTTTTCGGCAGAGGCCGCAAGTGTTGCTGTGAGGGAATTTTCGGTGACATACGGAGCCGGTGGAGTATCCGAACTGATTAGGAACCATATTCTAAGAAACTATTATGCTTTTGAGATGATGATGGCACCTTATGCGATTGCGCATCTGAAGATTGGGTTTCTTCTTGAGGAACTAGGGTACTCACTCCGACAGGACGAACGATTCAAGTTATACCTAACAAATACGCTTGAGTTGGAAGAGCTTGCGGAAAGTAACTTGCCTGGCATGGGTTCCCTCTCGGAAGAGTCGCACGCGGCTGGGGTAGTGAAAAGGGACACGCCGATCCTCGTCATTCTTGGCAATCCACCATATTCCGGACACTCGGCAAACCGAAGTTGGGAATTAGATGAAAAGGGTAAAAAGGTACCCAACTTTATTGGAAGGCTTATTAGAGACTATTATCAGGTTGACGGAAAGCCCTTAGGAGAGAGGAATCCAAAGTGGCTGCAGGATGACTATGTCAAATTTATACGTTTTGCACAGTGGAAGATAGACCAGTCTGGCGAAGGGGTCTTGGGCTTTATTACAAATCACAGCTACCTTGACAATCCCACCTTCAGAGGGATGCGTCAATCCCTTATGAACAGTTTCAACCACATTTATTTGCTGGATTTACACGGCAACAGCAAGAAGAAGGAAAAATGCCCCGATGGCTCCAAGGATGAGAACGTTTTCGATATTCAGCAGGGTGTTGCGATTATACTTGCTGTCAAAAAGCCTGGCCTGAAACGAAAAGTATATCACGCTGACTGCTGGGGTCTACGCGAGGTCAAGTACGAATGGCTTAGTAGCAATCATATCAAGAGCACCAGGTGGAAATCGCTGACACCCAAGTCTGAATTCTACTTCTTTGTGCCGAGGGATGAAAAACTACTTAGCAGCTATCGAAAGTATATAAAAATTTCGGATTTTTTTCCTACCAATAGTGTCGGGATTGTAACGAGCCGGGATGAGTTTGCCATTGCCAGCAGTGAGGAGGAGTTGAAAAGACACATACGAATGTTCAGGGATGAAAACATCTCCGATAGCATGATAAAACAAGCCTTCGGGCTTAAGGACAAAGCTGGTTGGAAGATAAGGAATGCCCGTGAAAGAGTCCGCGCGGAGAAAAACTGGGAAAAGCAAGTATTGCCAATAATATATAGACCGTTTGACCGGCGATGGATTTTCTACAATGATACGGTAATAGAAAGATCTCGAAAAGAGGTAATGCAACATTTAGTACATGAGAATTTAGCGCTATGTGTCGGGAGAGCTGGCCAAGTTGTGGGTCTGGAAAAGCCTTGGAATGTAGTGTTTTGTGCAGACTGTATTGAAGACCTCAATCTTTTTTATAGAGGTGGTAACGTCAATTTTCCTCTCTACATCTATCCTGACGAAAATTTGTACAACAACAGCAAGAATAAAACGTATCAACGTCAGGTTAATATTGATCCCCGAGTACTTGAGATGCTAAGAAATGCTTATGGAAAAGAATCGAAACCTGAAACAATACTTTATTATGTATATGCGGTTCTATATTCAAATATTTATCGCCAAAAATACGCTGAATTTTTGAAGAGTGATTTTCCATGTGTTCCGTTTTGCAGCGATTATAAGTTATTTCAAACAATGGCGAGAGCGGGGGGAAAATTAGTCGATTTGCATCTGATGAGGTCTAGCAAGTTAGACAAGCCCATCGCTAAGTTTGAGGGCAAAGGAGATAACCTTGTAGAAAGAGTAGAATATGACGAAAAGAGAAAGGCGATATATATAAATGTAGGTCGGCATTTCTTATCTATCAGCAAGGACATTTGGGAATATCAAATAGGTGGCTATCGGGTCATGGCTAAGTGGTTACAGTACAGGAAAGGCCGACGGCTTTCACTGGAGGATATTAAACATTATTGCAAAATTGCTACCGCGATAAAAGAAACGATAAATATCCAGAAAAAAATAGATGGAATTTACAACGATGTTGAGAAAGACTGTGTTACTATGTAACAAATACTGTAAACGTGTTCCGTGACTTGCACAGGGCATATCACGGGAATTGATTATAGACTATCAAAGAAAGGAAAAAGTCATGGCAGTGAAACTGAGACTCAAGAGAATGGGCAGGCGGCACCGGCCGTTTTTTAGAATCAATGCAATCGATGCTCGCACGCCACGTGATGGCAGGATACTTGAAAAATTGGGGCATTACGACCCTATTGAGAAAGACCCCGCCAAGCAGATTGTCTTAAATCGCGAGCGGGCGGAGTACTGGCTTAGTATTGGTGCGGTGCCGAGCGATACAGTTTCGCAGATTCTGCTTCGCCAGGGAATCAAACACAAATACGCTGAAGAAAAGGCCAAAAGCCGTGCACAGGCCAAGGCTATAGCTCGTACCAAGGGCAAGTTCTTTACAAAGGCTGAGAAAATAGCTTCGGAGAAGAAAGCTGAGGCGAAAGTGAAGGAGGCAGAAGAAAAGGCCAAGACTGAGGCTGAGGCCGCCAAGCAAGCGGAGGAGAAAGCCAAGGCAGAAGCCGAGGCGGCAAAGAAAGCGGAAGCAGAGTCTAAAGCCGAGGTAAAGGCTAAGGAGGCAGAAGAAAAGGCCAATGCTGAGGCTAAGGCCGCCAAGAAGGCGGAGGAAAAAGCCAAGGCGGCAAAGGAAGCGGAAGCAGAGTCCGAAGCCGAGGTAAAGGCTAAGGACGTAGAAGAAAAGGCCAATGCTGAGGCTGCGACCGCTAAGAAGGCTGAGGCGAAAGTGAAGGAGGCAGAAGAAAAGGCCAAGACTGAGGCTGAGGCCGAAGTCAAAACCAAAGAGATTAAGGAAAAGGCTGAGGCCGTAAAGAAAACGGAGGAAAAAGCCAAGGTAGAAGCCGAGGCAATAAAAGAAGCAGAGACTAAAGCTGGGGCCGAGGAGAAAGCCGAAGCAGAACCGGAGGTTGCAGAAGAAGAAGCTGAACAGGAAGAAGACAAAGCCGAAGAAGAGGCTGAAGCTAATGCTGAAGCCAAAGAGGAAGAGAATCCCAACGAAGAAGAAAAAGAGTGATGAGAATCGATGTTCTTACGCTTTTCCCACAAGTTTTTGAGTCGCCTTTGAGCTGCTCTATATTAAAGAGGGCTCAGGACGAAGGTATCGTTGAGGTAGTGCTTACTGATATAAGGGATTTTGCCACCGACAACTATCGAAAAGTGGATGACAAGCCATACGGCGGTGGGCCGGGTATGGTAATGATGCCCGGCCCTGTTTTTGCCTGCTTCGAACACGTCCAGAAGCTATCACCCGAAAAAGGCAGGGTCATTCTGCTCACACCTCAGGGACAAAGGTTCGACCAGAGAAAAGCAACCGAACTTAGCAAAGAGAGGAGACTCATTCTTATTGCCGGTCGCTACGAAGGCTTTGATGAGCGTATCCGAATCGGCCTTGATGCAGAGCAAACCTCAATTGGCGATTATGTTTTGAATGGTGGCGAACTTGCTGCGATGGTCATTATTGATGCGGTTGTGCGATTATTGCCTGGTGCGCTTGGCGATGAAGATTCAGCGAAAGATGACTCCTTCAGCCAAGGGCTTCTTGAATATCCGCAATATACAAGACCTGAAGTCTTTCGTGGCATGAAGGTTCCTGATATATTATTAAGCGGCGACCATGGTAAAATAGCCGAGTGGCGAAAACAACAAGCTATCGAGCGTACAAGAAAATGGCGCCCCGACCTGCTTGAAGATAGCAAATGATTCCTTGCATGTTCAGCACATCGTTGAGAGCCGGCATTGAAATTTAAGAGTCACAACAATTAAACAATCAGAATTGGAGGGAGACAAAATGAATTGTCCAAAATGCGGTAATGATAATCCAGATGACGCTCAATTCTGCGGTTCTTGTCATAATCCGTTAAATCAACCACAATCGGCAAAAGGCAAGATAACTGTCAAGACTAACGGTTTGGCTGTGGCCTCCATGCTTTTGGGATTTCTCGCCCTTGCTGTTTTTACTCTCTTGGCGCCTCTAAGCGTCCGGCCTTTTTTAAGCCGTTCTATTCCCCATGTAGTCGGCGTCTTATATCTTGTGGGATCAATTTCAGCATTTCTCCTTGGTGTTATCAGCCTCATCCGGATCGAATTAAGTGGTGGCAGATTGGTCGGGCGTGCTTGTGCCATAACAGGCATCGGCATCCCTGTTATCACATTTCTTAGCATGTTTATTTCTGCAGCGCTGCTTAGGACCAGGAGCGTGGCCTTTCGCATGACCTGCGGCACCAATCTCTCCGGCATCGGCAAAGCGATGCTTATTTATGCAAATGATTTTGATGATGAGTTCCCTCGTGCGGGCGGTCCAGGTACACGCTGGACAGGACGCACACCAGCCTGGGACGCACGCGATCGCTTTACTGCCTTCGGCCTTTCAAAGGACGGAACCGGCGGGACTGCAACGATATCATCAAGTCTATACCTTCTGGTCAAGTATGCTGAGGTAGCTCCTAAGAGTTTTAAGTGCAACGGCGACAAGTATTTTAAGGAATTCAAGCTCTACGACTACCAAAATCGTGATGCCAATTGTAGAGAGCTCATTTATGCCTGGGATTTCGGCCCCAACCCTGCAAAACACTGCAGCTTTAGTTATTATAACCCTTACGGCAAGTACCATTTAAAAAGCTGCGATGAGCCTAATATAGCTATAGCTGCTGAACGCAATCCTTGGATTGATGCTCCCGGCCATAAGGCCAAGGATTTTGCTCGCTTCGTGCCCGACAAACCACCCTACAAAGGTACACTGAAACAGGCCAGACACGGCAACAACTGGGGCCATGAGGGGCATGGCCAGAATGTTTTATTCCTGGATAGTCATGTGAACTTTGAGAAACGCTCATATTGTGGCATCGACGACGATAATATTTACACTTACTGGGCTGGTGAAGACAAAGTGCGAGGAACACCGCCTGTCGTTGGCAGCGAGCCTGCTAACAAGCTCGATTCACTTCTTGTAAATGACCCGTCGCTTCCACGACGCAGATAGATGCTTAGGCCGATCTATTCGCCTCAGATGTTATCAAGGGCGATCATATAAAATAGGAATGCTCACTTTGCGGGGGTTAAAACAAAATATATCGATTTTGCAAAATCTACTTGTCATCAAGATGTAGATTGAATATAATTTCGACTCCTTTTTTCGGCTGGTTATTTATTTTCTGGAGATAAGCTTGTGAACAAGACAGAAATAATCGATGCAGTTGAGAGCAAGAGCCTAAAAGAAAAGGTGCCTCATTTTGAGATAGGTGATATAGTGGATGTTCACTGCCTTATTAAAGAAGGTGACAAAGTCCGTACCCAGGTCTTTACGGGCACTGTAATCGCTCGCAAAGGACGTGGAATCAACGAGAGCTTCACGGTGCGGAGAATTGTCAATAACGAGGGAGTGGAGCGTATTTTTCCTCTTCATTCACCCAATGTTGTCAATGTAAGACCGATCCGAAGCGGTAAAACAAGACGTGCAAAGCTATATTTCCTGCGTCAGCGAACAGGCAAAGCTGTCAAGCTGGCTCATCGCCACAGCGAACATACCGTCTCCAAATGATTATTGACTATTTACAATTGATTATTTTTCCTTTTTCAATCCCCGATAATCATTTATCAATAATCAATTATGATTGGTATGCTGCTCAGTAAACGAAAGTTATTAGCCGATCGGCAACTGCTGGGTCAATGGGGCGAGAAACGCTGCGGCAGGTTCTTAAAGAAAAAAGGCCTAAAGATACTTACCCGTAACTTCTCCTGCAATAGTGGCGAGATTGACCTTGTTATGGTGGATGCCGATAGAAGTATTGTTTTTGTTGAGGTCAGAACGCGAGCAGATGAGAATTTCGCGCCGGCTGAAGCATCGGTAACATCTACGAAAAAGGCTCGATTGCTAAAAACGGCTCGCTATTTTCTTGCAAAACATAGTATAGAAAACCGACCGTTCCGCTTCGATATCGTTACGATAGTACTCGGGCAAACCGGCCGACCACAGATAAGATATTATAAAAAAGCTTTTGTGCCATAGCTGTTTTATTGGGGATTTTGAATGATAAAAATTATTCTAAATACCTGGATATTTTTGGTCCTGTCTTTTTTGACGTTGGTGCCCTGTGCCAACTGTGAAACAGAGGCCATTAAAAGTGACCAGCCGCTTACAAATCAACAGATTTTGGCTGAATTCACATTTAAAAGAGATGAAGTTGTAATATTTATCCCTGTTCGGATTAAAGGAAAAGAATATTTGTTTTTTCTCGACACTGGTGCTTCAACAACGGCGTTCGATAGCTCGCTCAAGGAAGATTCAATACAACCAAGAAGAACTGGCGGCGCATTGTTTACAGCAGGGGCACCAGCAACGATTGAGTCATTCAATGCCCCTGATGCCTTTTTTGGTCCTTTTAATCTGAAAGAATGCGGCGAGATAATCTACATGGACTTAAAGATGTTAAGCTCAATTCATGGAAAGGAAATCAGCGGGATTTTAGGAATGAATTTCTTAAAGAAATATGTCGTCCAAATAAATTTTGATGGAGGCAAACTTTTATTTCTCAAACCTATGGCTGGCAAAAATCCTGATTGGGGCGAGGCACACAAAATTGACTACCACCCATCCGGTCTTCCATTCATTACTGGAACTATGCTCAAAAATATCAAAGTGGATTTTGTGATTGATATCGGTGATGGTAGTACAGGAGCTTTACACCGCATGATATTTGAAAAAATTATCTCGGAAAACCAAATCAGAACATCGGAAGCATTGAGCCAAACCGCTGGTGGTATGATACGCCCACGCGTAGCACGCATCGAGAGTCTCTCTATCGGGACGTTCCGATACAAGAACCTCATTTTCGATGAGGGCAATTTCTCTCGCTTGGGACTGTCGTTATTATCTCGTCATTTAGTTACCTTCGATTTTCCCAATAATAAGATATATCTCAAAAAAGGCAAAAAGTTCAACAAGAAGGATGAGTTAGATATGACTGGCTTACACCTTCTCCGCATTTCAAACCAAACGGTTGTTCATTCTGTTGATAAGGACAGCCCAGCAGATAAGGTGGGAATACAGGCCGGGGATGTCATCTTCGAAGTGAATGGCAAGAATGCAAATGAGTACCAAATGTGGGAGCTTGGGCAAATAAAACAGTCCGGGGACAAGCAAAAGATGACAATAGTAATCAAAAGGGAAAATGATATAAAAAAAGTATCTTTCTTCCTTAAAAAGAAAATATGAGGTGCTTTTGGAAATAACGGAACTTATTGACACACATTGTCATTTGACTTTTCAGGATTTAGCGCAAGATATAGATGGTGTGATCGAGCGCAGTCGCCAAGCGGGCACCACGGCCTGGATAACAGTCGGGACTGATCCAGAGCATAACAACAAGTCTATCGAACTTACTGAGCGCTTCGAGAATATGCATGCGGCTATTGCCATCCATCCACACGATGCTAAAACTGTAACAGCGGATATAATGCGCGAGCTACGAGAGCTGGCAAAACACCCAAGAGTTATTGCAATCGGCGAAACAGGACTGGACTACCATTACAATCTTTCGCTGCACGAAGACCAGAGAAGAGTTTTCGCTGAGCATTTGAGAATAGCGTCTGAGTGTAATTTGCCCGTGATCATACACTGCCGAAAGGCCTTTGAAGAAACTATGCAGATTTTAGATGAATACAGCAGCAGTGTTGAGAAAGTGGTCTTTCATTGTTTTAGTGGTTCTGCTGAGCAGGCAAAGATTGTGCTGGATAAAGGCTACTATATTTCTTTCACGGGAGTAGTTACTTTTAAAAATGCTGAAAAGACCCGCGCCGCTGCCAAGGTTGTTCCACTGGATAGACTGATGCTTGAGACGGATTGTCCGTATATGTCACCGGAACCTATGCGAAAACAAAAGGTGAATGAGCCGGCACTTTTAATTCACATTGCGAGACTCTTAGCTGAGCTAAAGGAAATGAGCTTGACCGAATTTGCTCAGGCTGTAACAGATACTAGCAGGACCTTCTTTGGGCTACTAAGACATTAGGCACAAATAGAAGAAACACTCGGATTAAGGTGAGGCGAGTTTCTAAAGAGGCGGGAGGAAGAATGTGTATTGTCCATGCACGTCCCATACAACCAAGTGTCTAAATGGCTTAGAAGCCGTTTTATAACACTAATAGTATGATTTTGTGCTACAACTTGACTTTTTGTTAAATACATGTATATATATGTAGTTGGGCTTAATTAAGCGGTAACGTTAGAGTTACAGTCCATGTCTTATCCATGCCGGGCGTGGAGAAGGAAACGTCTTTAGTCGCCGTAAGAGACTAACTTGAGGTATATATGCCGGGGATGTTCGACCAGGCGCTGGTCAATCAGGTCCAGCAGGCCAATGATATTATCGATGTTGTAAGTGAGCACGTGTCCCTGAAAAAAAAAGGCAGAGAGATGATCGGGCTGTGCCCTTTTCATGACGACCATCGTCCGAGTTTCTATGTCAATCCTTCCAAGCAGATATTTAAGTGTTTTGCCTGTGGTGCTGGCGGTGGTGTCTTTACATTTGTTCAGATGCGCGAAAATCTGACTTTTCCACAGGCTGTGCAGAGATTGGCGGAACGAGTGGGTATAAAGCTAAAACCTGCAAGAATCAAGAATGGACAAACCCGTCAGCAATCAGCGAATGTCGATCCGAACAGACTGGCAAAGGTCAATGCGTGGGGGGCTGAATACTTCAAGAACAATCTCTATGACGATAGAAAAGGGAAATATGCGCGTGACTATATAGCATCGAGAGAAATTACGCCTCAAAGTGCCAAGTTATGGCGTCTCGGACTGGCTATCGAATCATCCAATGATTTGATTAGAGCAGCGGCCAATAAAAATATTCCAACGAAATTACTTGAACAGGCAGGTTTGATCACTGCTCAGAACCAGGATAAATTTGTTAACCGTCTAATGTTTCCGATTACTGATGTCACAGGCAGAGTGATCGGTTTTGGCGGGCGAACACTAAGTGATCAGGGCGCTAAATATATAAATTCGCCGACGACAGCCTTGTTTGACAAGAGCAATTCACTGTATGGATTAGAGCAGGCTCGACATGAGATTGTCTCTACAGGAACTGCCGTTGTTGTTGAAGGTTATACTGATTGCATAATGGCTCATCAGTTCGGATGCAGTAATGTAGTAGCCAGCCTGGGGACAAGCTTCACAGCCGGTCACGGACGAATCCTAAGACGGTATGCGAAGGAGGTTGTGCTGGTTTTTGACAGCGACGCAGCAGGTATTGAAGCTGCCAACAGGGCGTTGGAAGTTTGCCTGTCGCAGTGTATTGACATCAGGATGGCTTCGGTGCCTGAGGGCAAGGACCCGTGTGATTTCATTCTTGTGGCAGGCCAAGAAGGTTTCGAGCAGTTAGTAAACGAAGCTGTTGATGTACTCGAGTTCAAATGGGCACGACTAGAGGAAAAGTTCGGCGGCGAAAAGACACTTGCCGGCAGGAAATCCGCGATAGAAGAGTATCTGCAGAGTATAGCTTCAGCTCTGGCAGCAGGGAGCCTGCCGGCGATAGACAGAGGGCTGATAGTCAATAGACTTTCAGGAATCCTCGGACTCGATAGCAGAGAGATAAATGCGGAGCTAAATAGAAGATTCAAAAGGGCAATAAAAACGGCAAGCTACAAGGCTACAGGCTCAGAAGTTGTGGAGACTGATTGGGGAGAGGGTTTGTCTGCTGCCGCTGAGCGGGAGGTGCTTGAGGTATTGGTGAGCGACCCGAGAAGTTTTGATATTGTAAGAGGAAAGGTCAATACGGAGAAATTCGAAGTACCGATACTGAGACAGGTGGCTGCGATACTGTTTGAACTATTGGAGAATGATGTGAATATTCCAGTAGCACAGATATTAGCCAAGGCGGAGTCTATTCAAGTTAGCAATTGTATCGCTGAGTTGGCGCGAGTTGGGCAGGAAAAGGGAAATTTTCGAGCTCGGTTAACTGAGGCTCTGCGGGTCTTGCAACGATGTCAAACACAGAGAGAAAAAGACCAGGCTAAAGCAGCGGAGGACGAAACCATTTTTCTACAGCAAGTGCGTGACCAGGCGGATAGGGAGAACCGGCATAGCTTGGGAATGGTGTAGTGAACAATTTTTTACTTATAGACGTAGAACGCAATATATCGGGAAAGCATAGCATGGTAGACCATGGATTGTTTTCGCTGCGTTAAATTAAAGCTGATTTTCTAAATTACATATAGAGGTACCGACTGTGGCGAAAAGACGCACGAAAGTGAACAAGGCAGATTCGTCGCAACATGTTCAGGCGGAAAACACACCCGCTAAGAGAGTGACCAGCGAAGACGCTGAAAAGCAGATAAGGACGCTAATCGATAAGGGAGAGAAGAGAGGATTTCTCACCTATGAGGAAATGAATAAAGAACTGCCCGATGAGGCTGTAAGTCTAAGTCGTTTGGAGGGTTTGTTGGCGACATTGGACGAGATGGGGATTAGCTTGATCGACGAGGTAGAGGTCGAATCACATATAGACAAGGGGGACGAGTTCAAGGAGGGTGAGGAGGACTCTTTGCAAGAGGATGAAGATTCAACTGTGGAACAGATCGAGGAAGATAAACGTCTCGAACGGGCACTGGTCGAAGCTGAAATTTCTCGTCGTATAGACGACCCAATAAGGATGTATCTAACCCAGATGGGTCAGATACCGCTGTTGACTAGAAAGGCCGAGATTGATCTGGCGCGAAAGATCGAAATAACCAGAATGGCGTTTAGGCGTAAGATGCTCCAGTTTGATTACTGCGCGAATAATTCGCTTGAATTACTTCGGCAGGTCTACGAAGGCTCGATGTCTTTCGACAGGACAATCAAAACAGGGACGGCCCAGAACCTTGGCAAGAGCGTGATAAAAAAGCGGCTGCGCGAGAATATCAAAACGGTTGATAAGCTTCTAAAAATGAATCATAGCCTATTCAAGAATTGGAGTCAGGCAACGAGTAAGAGTACACAAAAACCATTTCTAAAACGAATACGCAGAAACAGGCGGAAGATTGCAACCTTGCTCGAAGAGCTTAGCCTGCGAACCAGCAGAATTCAACCGATGAAGAATAAGCTGCACGGCATTTACCAAAAAATGCGACAGTTGGAACTAATCATTGAGGCAGGCGTCAATGACCAGATGACCGTTGATGATATCGAGACGGTGAGGCAAGAATTATCTGGTCTTAATGAATTAGTTTTAGAGACCCCTACACAACTTGAGAAAAAGTTGCGTGCAGTTAACAGAGTCTTTACTCAGTATGAGAATGCTAAGCGTACATTATCGAGCGCAAACCTCAGACTGGTGGTTTCTATAGCCAAGAAGTATCGCAATCGGGGGTTGAGCTTTCTGGACTTAATTCAAGAAGGTAATACCGGCCTAATGAGAGCTGTGGACAAATATGAGTACCGCAGGGGCTATAAGTTCAGCACTTATGCCACATGGTGGATTCGTCAGGCAATTACGCGTGCGATTGCGGATCACGCAAGGACGATCCGTATTCCTGTTCACATGATAGAGACGATGAGTCGACTTCGAGCGGCCAGTAAGCTTTTACATCAGGAACTGGGGCGAGAACCAACTATTGAAGAGATAGCAAACGAAGCCGATATGAGTGTGGAGGAGACCCGAAGGGTGCTTAACATTTCAAAGCATCCTATCAGCCTTGATAGGCCGATAGGTGAGAGCGACGATAGTTACTTTGGAGATTTTATTGAGGATGATGCTGTCGATTCTCCTGTTGCTTCAGCTACGCAGGAAATGCTTAAAGAGAGAATCGATATAGTCTTGAAAACGCTTTCGTATCGTGAACGTGAGATTATTAAGCTGCGATATGGCATTGGCGATGGTTACACGTACACGCTCGAAGAGGTTGGCAGGATTTTCAAGGTCACTCGCGAGCGAGTCAGGCAGGTCGAGGCAAAGGCTATCAGAAAACTACAGCATCCGGTGCGTGCCCGCAAACTCGAGGGATTTCTGGACCACAGGGCGGTGTGAAAATCCGTATTTATCAGCGAGACAAGGGTCGTTCTTTTATTTGTACGTACACACTCCTACAGAATCCTTGTTTTACAATTCTGGTAACCGTTCACAGTATTTTGGATAATTGAAGTAAAACTGTGTTTTTGTCCGATAAAGATTTCATGGACAAAGACACCATTATCGAAAAACTCGTCG
>Ga0315552_1000462_pt1 | contig 25301 bp, 28 predicted proteins | sample SalMarSW160170MG_2_FD_203102 | JGI IMG/M metagenome (GOLD analysis project Ga0315552, IMG submission 203102) | Salt marsh sediment microbial communities from the Plum Island Ecosystem LTER, Massachusetts, United States - Salt Marsh Sediment SW1601-70 ...
ACTTATTGAAATATTATTTGCATCAAACAGTGGCAATGAAGAAATAGTAGATGCAGGGTATAGACTTTCATGGTATTTTCCATCTGTTTCTAAAAAACTTCGGGATGCTTTGAAAAAAAAGCTAATTAAAATTGACGATTTTTCTCTCGTACGTATTATTGGTGCAATTCATATGGCATTAGTTGAAGAAATGATAAGACCCGCTGAACTCATAGCTGATTTGTTTCGATACATCCCAAATATTTGTGCACGAATTGAGGATTTACTAAAGAATAATAAAATACCTGCTGTTTACAGAGAGGCAGCTATCCAGATTATTGAATATCTTGAAGGAGAATTTAAATCTAAATTAAGAAAGGAAATACAGCCTGCTTCCTAATGAACTACATATAGAAAAAACAGCTAAAAACAAAGAACCTTATCTCATATAGGGGATCATGCCCCCCACACCCTTTAAATACTTGTAAACACTAATGTTTACAGTGATACCATGGTACAGGTTCAGGTGAGAGTCCCGGAAGAAAAGATCAAAGAGATAGATAAACTGGTAAAAGAAGGCATATTTAAAAGCAGGAGCGATGCCATCAGGATGATGATAGAGTTGTATCAGGAAAGGAAAAAGATTAGAGAGTTCTATACAATGCTCAGAGAGCGAAGTAAAGAAGCGGAAGAACACCCGGAAGACTTGATTTCCCTTGAGGATGTGTAAATGGGTTTTAGAGTTTATCTTCATCCGAAAACATTAGACGATCAAAACGAAAAAACAAAAGAAAAGATAAAAAACAAGCTCAAAGATCTTAAAGAATATCCTGAGAAAGGTGAACATTTAAAATATTCAGAGTTCTGGAAGTTGAGAATAGAGGATTACAGAGCAATTTATGAGATAAAAGTCAAGGAAAAAAAGGTAATAATTCTCTTTATTGGTCACAGGAAAAACGTATATGACGATTTTTCAAGATTGGTTTGATTACGAAAATCCCTTATTCGGAGAGGTAGCCCAACCGAAACCTTTATAAAGCGATATGTCAACAGACATGTCAGATGATATAATGAGAAGACCACCATTCAGAGGCATGTTCAAGCTCTTCGTGCTCCATTTCCTGCGAGAAGAACCCCTTCACGGGTACGCGCTGATGGAAAAGTTCGGGGAAGAGTTTCGGATGCCCAAACCAAGTTCAAGCTTTGTGTATCCTGCGTTAACGCGGTTAGAACATTCGGGATTCATAGAAGTTCTCGATGAAGGCGAAAGAGAAAAGAAAACGTATAAAATAACAGAAAAGGGTGCAGATTACCTTAAAAAACACGAAAAGGAGTTGAACGAGATGCTCAAGAGATTCAGAATTTTTGCCGAACTTTCAGAACTCGGTGGAAACGAGATGATGGAAGCTCTCCATATCATGATGGATCGATTTGACGAGCTCAGTGTCGAACAGAAGAAAAATCTGCACGTCACCTTAAAGAGCCATGCGGAGGAGATACGGAAGATCATCTACGGAGGTAAATAATATGGAAAACGCAATTGAAGTTGAGAAGATTGTTAAAAGATTTGGCGACTTCACGGCGATTAATGGAGTCAGCTTCAAAATTAAGAAAGGGGAGATTGTTGGATATCTCGGTCCAAATGGTGCCGGAAAAACGACCACAATAAAGCTGCTCACCAATTTACTCACCCCAACATCCGGGCATGCCTATATCAACGGTACCGATGTTAATAAAAATCCTACGGAGGCGCTAGTACCTGTTGGCGCGCTAATTGAGGTTCCTGGAATCTATGATTATCTCACTCCTCACGAGATGCTCACGTATTTTGGAAAAATCTATAAAATGGATAAAAGAGAAATAAACCAGAGAATTAAAGAAGTTTTGGGGGTAGTTAAACTCTCTGATTGGGAAAATAAGAAAATAGTTTCATTCAGTACAGGTATGCAGAGAAGACTGACAATAGCAAACACGATATTGCATGACCCCGAAATACTGATCCTTGATGAACCGGCAATCGGGTTAGATCCAAAAGGAATAAAAGATGTAAGAGATCTGCTAAAACAGTTCAAAAGTGAAGGCATGACGGTTCTTTTAAGTTCACATTTGCTGCATGAGGTCAGTGATACCTGTGATCGTGTTATATTTTTGGATAGAGGTAACGTCATTACTCACGGGCCTATTGACGAAATTATGGGTAGAATGGTAGTCGAAACAATTGAAGTGAAATTTTTAAATTCCCTCTCAAAAGAAGACGTTAAAAAAATAAAGGATATAGAAGGCATACATAATCTAGAAATGGATGGCAATATCATTAAAATAAATTTTGATGGAACATCAGAAACGAGTTCCAAAATACTGATTGAATTGATCGGACGTGGATTTAAGGTAATCTCATACGCTCCTCAAAAGAGAGAACTGGAGGATTTCTACGTATCTATAATGAATGATGAAAGAGGGGTGATTTAAATGGCTACTGCAGATGATTTTAAACATATGTATCTCTCAGTAAGATTTGAACTTTTAAAACATTTTAGACGGAGAAGAATTCTTATCACAGGTGTATTGGCAGTCTTACTACCTCTTATTTTTTACATAGTGCCTCCGCTATTAGATCAGGATTATACGGATGCTGCTAATGATTTTGCAGCTAGCAATCTCGGGTTTATCACTCTCTTGATAATAATCTCTGGAGCAATATTTGCAGGAGATTCCATTTCGGGAGAATTTGAGAAAAAAACTGGATTATTATTATTCCCGACACCCCAGCGAAAAACGAGTATCTTTACAGGTAAGTATATTGCTTCCGTAATCGCCACATGGCTGATTGTTGCATTATTTTATCTCGTTACTGTTATAGAGATCGCTTCAATATACGGCGTATCAGAGATCTCTGTAGAAGTAATTCAATCATTTTTAATTGCCCTACTCTACTCCACTAGCGTGATCAGTGTAGTTTTCTTCTTCAGCAGCATTATGAAACGAACAATAACATCCACACTTATTGGTTTCTTCTTTTTAATGATGATACTCCCGATCATAACTAGCGTTTTAATGGTCGCAGAAGTAGACCCATGGTTTGTCGTGACTCATTCAGCGGATTTAATCACCGATGGATTGGGAAGTGGAGGCGGTTTTGTACATGGTGGAGGTCAAGGTCCAATTGAGTTCACAATCTTTGAACCAGATTTATACACCGGAATAGGTGTTATGGCAGCTTATGCGATTATCTTATTTTTGATAGGCTTGGTATTTGCAAATAGGAGAAGGATGGAATAATATATAAGCCATTCAGATTACCCATATGAAGAATCTCATATTTTTCGTACTGAGGTTACAAAAGAAAAAACAATGATCAATTGTTTGTTTGGAGGCGAATAAATGGAAAATACAATAGAAGTTGAGAATCTCGTGAAGATATTTGGAGATATCACTGCAGTCAAAAATGTTAGCTTTAAAATTAAAAAAGGAGAAATTTTTGCATTTCTGGGACCAAACGGTGCCGGAAAAACAACAACGATAAACATGCTCACCACGCTGGTGAAACCGACGGAAGGAAACGCACGCGTTGCGGGATACGATATCCGTGCGGACCCGCAGAAGGTACGGGAGAAGATCGGTATCGTCTTTCAGGACTCGAGCCTGGATAGAGACCTGACGGCATACGACAATATGCTCATCCACGGCAGAATATACGGCTATGGAGGGACAGCGCTCAGAGAAAAGATAGGTGAGCTCCTACGATTTGTTGAGCTTGAGAAGTTCAAGAAGAAGATAGTCAAAACATTCAGCGGTGGCATGGCGCGTCGTCTGGAGATAGCCAAAGCACTGCTCCATGAACCTGAGGTCCTCTTCCTCGATGAGCCCACCCTGGGTTTAGATCCGCAGACCAGAACGCGCATCTGGGAGTACATCACCCAGATGAAGGAAGAGCACGAGATGACGATATTTTTGACCACCCATTACATGGACGAAGCGGAGCAGTTTGCGGAGCGGATAGCGATAATCGACCACGGCGAGATCATTGCGAAGGGAACACCCGACAAACTCAAGAAAAAGGTGGGGAGTGATGTGGTCTACCTCACGGTGGCGAATGGAAAAAAAAAGTGTGTCGACGCTGCATTTGTGAAAAACTGTACTTTTTTACCCGATGAAAGGATAGAACTCGGCGTAGAAAATGCGGGCGAAGCCATACCGCGACTCTTCGAGCTGGCAGAACAAAAGCACTTTAAAATCGTGAATGTGAGCTACCACAAGCCCACCCTAAATGATGTGTTTCTCCACCTCACCGGTCGGGAGATTCGAGAAGAGCGGGGCGATAGTTTTGAGATGGTACGGGCAGTAATGCGGAGGCGAGGGAGATGAGAGCATTCACCACACTCACATATCGTCAGATCAAGCGTTTCAGTAACGCCCGATCCAGGGTAGTGGGAAGCTTTGTGAATCCCATCATCTGGCTCGTATTTTTCGGGTTAGGATGGAGTAAGGTCTTTAACTTCCCCATGGCAAAGCAGATCTTCGGTGGCGTGGATTATCTCTCTTTCCTCGCACCGGGTATCGTGGCCATGACTATCTTCAGCTCCAGCTTTATCAGTGGAATAAGCGTCATCTGGGATAAACAGTTCGGGTTCTTGAAGGAGATACTCGTCGCACCCTCCTCACGAAAAGCAGCTATCGTTGGAAGGATCGTCGGTGATTCATTAACATCGCTCTTACAGGGAATCATCATCTTACTCCTGACATTTACGATCGCAGAAAGCTTAAGTCCCTCAGGAATACCCTATGTGCTCTTTATAGGATTTATTCTCGCGGTGGGGTTTGCAAGCTTTGGTGTGAGCTTAGCGTTGAAAATGACGAGTATGGAAGGTTTTCAGATGGTCATGAGCTTCTTAATGCTCCCACTGCTATTTCTAAGTGGTGCATTTTACCCAATAAGTGCCATGCCAAGTTGGATGCAAATCCTAGCTCATATCAATCCACTAACATACGCAGTTGACGGTTCACGGTACTTCCTCATCGGCACCTCAAATTTTCCAATAGCAATGGATATTGGAATCTTAGCACTGCTGAGCCTCATCTTTTTGGGAGTTGCACTCTATCTCTTTGAGAGAGCCACCATCGACTGAATTTTTTTTCTCTTTTATTTTTAAATCTTGGTTTTTTTCTTCATCGAAAGAGTTAAATAGAAACGTGACACGAAAAGGGTAACAGGTGTTTCCCATGTCGGAAGAAAAAATAGTGGCATTCTGCGGACTCGTATGCAACGAGTGTCCCGCTTTTATTGCTAAGCGAACGAATGACGATGAATTGAGAAAAAAGACCGCTGAAAGGTGGTCTACTGAGGAGTTCCCCATGACATTGGGGGACATCAACTGCGATGGGTGTACGACTGGAAAAGAAGTGATCCCATTTTGCGAAGCGTGTGACGTACGAAAATGCGGTCTGGAAAAAGGTGTTAAAAACTGTGCGTACTGTGCAGAGTATCCGTGTAAAAAGCTCGAAGGACTCTGGGATCTCTTGCAGGCTCCTAAAGCGAAAGGAGTCCTTGATGAGATACGAAAAACGTTGTAGGTGTGATTTTTTTTGATACTAAGCGAAAATTAAAGAGCGAAAAAAGGGATAAAAAAATCACATATCCCCTAAGACAATATCGGATATGAATGAGTTATACACCATGAGGAGAAAAAAACATGAATAACGAATTAACCTTCAGAGTCATCCTCATCACTGTGTTTATCTTGATGGCTTTCATTAGGATATACTATTACCGAAAAGTTCGACAATCGGGCGAAAGCGTCTCAATAGAAAAGGAAGCTAGAAAGCGAGAAGGTAAATTAAGCATGATATTACGACTTACCCTGTTCTTCTCCATGATTCCTCTTCTAACGCTTTATGTAATCAGCCCCCATTGGATGACGTGGTTTATGCTTTCATTTCCCACATGGTCGCGCTGGATCGGGGTAGGCTTGGGAATATTAAGTCTTCTCTTGCTAGTCTGGGTTCAACATACCCTCGGCAAGTACTGGTCCACGGATCTGCAACTAAGGAAACAGCATACGTTGATTACAAGTGGACCGTATCGCTGGGTCAGGCATCCAATGTATACAGCGATCTTTACATTGTTGATCGCTTTCTCTCTCGTGTCAGCCAACTGGCTGATCGTGCTGCCATGCATCGTGGGGATCATTGTAGTTTATGCGCGGATAGGCAAAGAAGAGACAATGATGATAAAACAATTCAGCGGCGAGTATCGTGACTATATGAAGCGTACTGGTCGATTGCTGCCACGCTTAACTCGCTGAGGCGAATTGGAAAACAAAAAAAATAAAAAAGAATACTGTTTTATTCAGGCAACTCGTCCAGAACGTGCTTCATGTTCTGTACGTATTCTTTGAACGCAGTTCGCCCTGCATCAGTAAGACTGAGCATTGTATGAGGTTTTTTGTCTACAAATTTTTTCTTGATTTCAATGTAGCCCGCAGCTTCTAATTTACTCAGATGCGAGGAGAGATTGCCGGAGGTCAATCCCGTCTGCCGTATCAAAAACAGGAAGTCTGCACTCTCGACGACATAGAGATGTGCCATTATACTAAGTCTGGCAGGCTCGTGGATTATCCTGTCGATGTCGGCGATGGACTTGGGTTCATCCTCATTAGATATCATTTGAATCTTCCTCTGCTATCGGATTGATTCGCAGGAAGCGTCTGAGTAACACAACGCCGGTCAGTATCAGTACTGTCCCCATGAAAGGGAGGTATACGATAATACCTGTTTTTGGAGAAGCAAACTCGGGAATTGAAAGAGTGACACCACTCAGAAGTGCCAGCACAACAACTCCATAGTACCATCGATTTCCTGATCTTCGTCCTATATCAAGGTACGTACCCGTTAACATCGCGCCAAAAAACGCAGGAGACCATTTAAGCCAGAGATCGGGATTTGTCGGATCATCACATGCGAAAAAAAATGCAGCAGCCATTACTGCAACAACACCTGCCATGTACAGGAGGATACCTGCAATTTCCTTCAGATCGTTTTCACGCAGTTTTGCATAGCCGGTTCTGGGGTATACGTATCGCTTTTTCAGTTTTTTTCTCATAATGGGAACAAAAACGAGAACTAGAAGAATCATGAATATTGAAAATCCCCGAATTAGGAAATAGCCTGTTGCTGCTATGAATGTGATACCCCAGAATATCTCCGCGAGACCGTCTCGAACTGACTCACGATACACTTTCTGTTCGATTTTTTTCAGATCCATATTTTTTTCCATTTTTTATCACCTCATTTTACTTCCATTTGAACTGGATATTTTTGCAAGAATTGATTCAACATTAATACGCCAGCACTCATGATGAGAACGCCTAACAATACGGGGAAAACTCCGTAGGAAACGTCAGTATCAATCATGTGCCCACCTATAGACACTATCAGGGTCAGCAATGCATATGCGTAGAAGCGGCGAATGTTCAGCGTCCAGACAGCTACGATGAAGAAAAGTGTCACAATGGCACCAAAAAAAAGCATTGGATATTCCTGAAAAAGTGTATCAATCCAAGAGGGGGTGTTGTGAGTATACAATAATATGGCAAAAGAATATATTACAATGTGAATAGAGAAAAAGACTTTTTCAATTTTCGATTTCTGTCGATGATTGAACTTCATGTAACCTATTCTGGGAACTGTTATCTTTTTTTTAATTGCAACAAACAGGGCTAATCCATACACAGGAAACATTCCAGCAACCCACACTCTGTCTGTGCGAATCGCGAGGATACCAAAAACGAGTATCCAAGCTCCCGCGAATATGTCTATAATACCATCTTCATGATATAGTGTGTAAACCTTTCTTTCGATCTCCTTTAAATTGATATTTTTTTCCATTTTTGATCACCTAGTTAACATAATGTGTTTGTTCTTTAAAAAACTTTGCATTGCAAAGTAGTTTGTAATGATCAATACACAAATTAACATACGATTTAATAAAGAGAAATACCAATCAAAAATATTATAAAATCTGCATTCCTTAAAGAATATAGAAGTGAGACACATGAAAAAAATAGATCTCAAAAAAGAACTCAAACATCTGTACAATCCCTCTACCAAAGAAATCTCGATTGTTGATGTTCCAAGAATGAATTTCCTTATGATAGACGGTAAAGGCGACCCGAATACGTCGCAGGAATATAAAGAAGCGATAGAAGCACTGTACGCAGTATCGTATGCTCTTAAGTTTATGATAAAAAAAGGAGAGACAGCAATAGATTACTTCGTCATGCCCCTTGAGGGTCTCTGGTGGACCGGTGATATGGTTCAATTCTCCACGGAAAACAAGGATATATGGAAATGGACGGCGATGATTATGCAGCCAGAGCACGTGATAAAAGATCTGGTAACCAAAGCGTTTGAACAAGTTGAAAAGAAGAAGAATTCTCCTGCTCTTTCTAAAATGAGATTCGAAAGTTTCCGTGAGAGTTTATCAGCTCAGATAATGCACATTGGCCCATATTCTGCTGAAGGTCTAACTATCAAGAAACTTCATAGTTTCATTAAAGAAAAAGGGTATGAATTTGACGGATTGGTACAAAAACATCATGAGATATATCTGAGTGATCCTCGTAGAACGGCACCAGAAAAGATGAAAACGATCATAAGGCAACCTATGGAATGACAGGTAAAGTCCATTGTATAATACGTGTCACAGGGTAAAAAACGTGTTGATAAAGTCTTTAGTGGCATGAGATATCATCAAAGTAAATAAGGCGTTGGATATTTTTAGAAAACATGATCCAAAAAAGCATCAATTAGCGAGACTTCAGATTGCAGAAATATCTTTATGGTGATTCTTATGGAGTATTAGATTCCTTTAAACGTATAATAGACGAAATGAAAGATTAGATTGAAAAAACTTTTTGGTAATAGGAATGAAAAAGTAGATAAAATCCGACAATCATAGAAAACTATTTAAATACATAAGATCATAAAAGATCGAGGAAGTTGGAAATCAACTTTTTTAAACTCCCACACCCCCATCCAACTTCCTCACTTTTTATAGTGAGTTAAGTTGTTATCTCTATATGATCCTACAATCTTCAAAATTTCTGCTTATCTTTAGAGACCGAAGTTATAGTACTTGCTACGTCACTCATACTACGTAAGTACAATTATATTTTTATCAGGATGAGCATTACAGCAGTTTTACCTCCCCAGCCCTGAGTTTTGGGCTCTGTAATGAACTCCACGCCTTTACGTCTACCAATACTTCTTTCCTTCAAGAAATTTGTCAATTCCTTGCTTTTTGATCTTTCTCAGGTTTTTAATGTGTGCATCTCCATGAATAGGCTCTAAGAACTCTAACTTTTTGCACGTTTCGAATTCTTCGCATTCCCAGCATCCTTCATATCCTTTCTTCTGGCAACATTTTCTGATTTTACAAAAGGGTGGACCTCCACCATCCTTACATGTTTTTTTGCATCTTAATCTGACCATCGCTCCCAAGACTTCATAACACTCCTGATACTTATTAAATTCCTTGAAATATTTGGATAATCCCCGGGATACGCGATCGAATTTCGCCTCTCTTAATTTTTTCCTTAAATCCCTGGCCAAGTCAGCAATTTCGCCTTTGTGATTAATGCACTCGCCACAGTACAGACCGCAGTATGCGATTAAATCTTTTTCTTCAATCATGTATTTCACCTCCATTATCGGATGTAAAAACCAGTTCTCTGATTATTTCCTTTACTATCTTTGCCTTAGATTTTATATCAGACTTTTCTATTCTTTCACTCTCAAATCTCTTTTCTGCTTTCTCTATTGCTCTCTTTATTAGTTTAACAGGTAGATTAGTACACGATTTGCAATAAGAACTCATCGATCTACCTTCATTATAGTTCTCAAGCATTTTTTCTAGCAACAATCTTCTCTCTACTTGTTCTTTTAACCAATCTTCGACTTCCTCTCTTCTAATTCTTTCTAGGCTCTCTCTAGGGATCTTCCAATCTTCTGGGTATTTGGCCCATCTTCTCTTGTATCTTTCGCAGGGATATTCATCGCATTCTATACAAGTAATCAATCCTTTTTTTATTACACAACATTTGTAAATGCTGCACCAGTCATGCTGCTCGCCTAATCTACATCCAATGCATCTGCTCGGTGCTTTCGACTGGTATTTTGTACATAATCCACAGTATATGCCGCAACAGCCGATTAAGTTTTTATCTTCTATCATGTTATCTTCTCCTTCTCTAACTCTTTAACAATTTTTCGTAATAAGATGAATTTCCAGTTTCGAGTATTTCCAGTATAATGCCTTCTGTTGTTCTGCCGACTCCCTTCAGTTTTCGCAGCTCTCCTTTCATAGCTGATAAAGGCTCTTTTAATTGCGAGATTGAATAAGCGGCATAACCGTAAGGTGATCTTTTCCCTTCCAATTTCAAAAGATAATCTATATGTTCCAATATAACGATCACCAGATCGTTTTCACTCAATATATCTTTAAAAAGGGCATACGGAATACGTTTGGGCATCTTATATTTTTTCGCAATCCTATTAAACGTTAGGTTTATTGAGTCATAATATTCTCCTGATGCCTGCCCCCATTTGTCTCCCGTATATATTTTTTGGTATTCTGTGATGATATCTGGATAATGCTCTTTAAGCACATTGAAAAAGTAATCTTTCTGCCTCCCATCTTTCAGCGTCATCCCTCCGAAGATCACAAAATCTAAACCAACTTCAGTCGCTTTTTTTACACTTTCTTCCATCAATTCTGGTTTATCTGTTATGAAAGGAATCACAGGAAGTAAGAACATACCGCATGGAATGCCTTCACTCTTAAAAAGGGCAAGCGTTTTCAATCGCTCGCTTGGAGGTGGCACACCAGGTTCAAAGATAGCGCTTATCTCGTCGTCAACAGATGAAAAACTGAAACTTACAACTGCTCTATTCTGCTCGCTGATTTTTTTTAGAATATCGATATCTCGTTCGATGAGCGTTGATTTCGTGAGCATGTGTACGGGAAATTTGTATTCATACATAAGCTTGAGGGCTTTTCGAGTTAATTGATACTTCTTTTCGATCGGTTGATAGCTGTCACCGACGCCGCCTCCGACGCCGATATAACTTCGCTTGAGAGGAGTACGTTTTCTTTTCGGGTCCAATTCCCGACGCAAAACATCTACGGCATTTACTTTTACGGTAACATCTTTCCCAAATTCTCCCCCAACCTGATATTTTTCTGATCGTCCATCACAATACACACAATTATGGGCACACCCTCCGTAGAAGTTCATCCCGTACTGAGAGACAAACCACGAATCGATTTTTTTGTGCTTGCGCAGTATGGATTTTGCTTCAATTTCTCTGATAGTCATTTCTTACATATCTCCTTTTCTTGTATTTATATCCATCTGTTTTTAGTATATTCATCACTTTAATAGGATCTTTTTTCACGAGATTCCTGCACGCCCTATATGCTATCCAGTAGGAGTTTTTATCCCCGCTGTCGACCAGTCCCCTGACTAAGTCACAAACAAGATCCGGGAGTTTTCTCGCCAGATCACTTAGATTATTCCCTACAGAAGTACGCGGATACGGTGAATTCTCTCTGAACATATTTTTGAGGATGGATAATGGATAATCAGGATTTTTATAAAAACATCTATTCTCCTGTACGGGGCGCAGCGTTTCACTGACGAAACGACGTATATTAACATCTTCAGATTTTACAAGTTGTAATAAATATTCTTTCATTTCATTGGGATACTCTTTTATAATTTTTCGAAAAAACATTTGAGCCATCTCACGCAGATCGAAACTGGGAGAAGCGGCGGCGGATTCAAAGTAAGGAAGCACTTTTTTATAATCGTCAAGTCCATAAAAGGACAGTATCCCCAGTGAAACACTTCGGGTTTTAAAATTGTCACTGATCTCGAATATGTACGAAGCGCTCTCGAATACAGGTAGATCGCTCTCAGCAAGCTGGATGTAAAGGTACTCGCTCAGTACTCTCACCGTGTGAACGATACCGTACGAAATGCGTTTATTGTCAGGAATGTTGGCATACAGAGCATCGATGATCTGAGGAATAGCTTCTATCGTGGAATCATATTCTTTCTCTTGAATTTTTTTTATGATCTGAGTCTGTATCTTCTTCTCTATTTCGTCGTTCATTATCTTCATTGACTTTCACTTCTTCCTTAACTTCAATTCAACTCCCTTACGAGAAGCCATTTCATTGAGAATTTTTTTAAGGTTTTTAGCTCTTATTTTAATATTGTCTGATTTTTCTACATTATTTAACGATTTTTCTAAGCTTTCTATTGAAAGTAAAGCTGTGGCAATACAGTAAAAACTTTTTGACCTACCTTCATCATAATCATTGAGCATTGTTTCCAGCAGTTTAATCCGTTTTTTCTGCCGTTCTATAAATTTCTCTATGCCATTTTCTTTGATAAAATTCAAATTAAAGACAGTTTTTCTGTGAGTTATGAATGAATCATAGGAATTTTCACCTTCAAATTCAAATTTCGGGCATGGAAATTCAGGGCAATCGGCACAAACTTCAAGATTCTTTTTCTTCACACAACACGTTACAAAAGAACAGAGGGGGTGTTTACTAAAAAAATCGGGGCCGCAACAGCCTGGACATCTTGAAGGGCCTTGAGTATAATATCTCGGGCACAAACCACAATCTAATCCGCATGCGCCTATAGTTGGATATTTTTTTATAGGATTAGTCATTTTACGGCACTTCCAGGGCATCTATCTCTCATTTCACATTTTGCACATGCTCTTTTCCTTCCTATAGTTCCACTATACGCAGAGATAGCAAGAAGCAAAATCAATACCGCTATTTTTTCATACGAAAAAGAATTCAGAAGGGATGCGATGAGGCAGAGAAGTGGAATGAGAGTGAGAAAACCGTACGTTGCCGGAGCCACTTTTATCCCTGCAGAGCCCTCGAAACCCTCTTCTTTCTTTTCAAAAAATAGAGCGGATAATTTTCCCCATCCCATAGAACACCATTTATCATAATAATAACAGTGCGTGCATACCAATTTTCTCAGAACAACGTAAACCATCGCAATCGCAAAGAGAAGATAGATCAATGCAATAGTCGAGTTCAAAAAGAAACATGCTGAGGTTCCCAGAACAATCCACAAAACCATAAAAAAGTTTCCTATTAAAATATCTGTTTTTGAATACATAATATACCAACTTTTGATAAACTTTATACTTTTATGAAAGTTAACTTTATAAACTTTTTGTTTTAAAAGTATTTATGGATGTTAGAAAATCTATTATTGGAGATTTTGAGGGGATGGTGCAGGGAGTTGGGTACGATCAGGTTTATGGCAGAATCTTTGGGATATTATGGGTATCGAATAAAGAAAAATCCCTGGATGAAATATGTAAAGAGAGTAGTTACGCGTTATCAACTGTCAGCATTGTTTTAAAGGAGATGTGGAAGTTCGGGATAGTTAAAAGGATAAAAAGAAAAGGTGACAGAAAGATTTATTACAAAACAGATTTAACGATATCGGATCTCTTTAACGTCTTTTTATCAAAACTTTTTTTAGAGGGATTGTATCATATGCAGGAAAGGGAAAATGATCTTAAGGGTCTTGAATTGAAAGACAAAGATAAAATAATCGTTGATAAATACTTGAGAGAAATGAAAGAATTCAGAAAAATGCTTGAAGAGATATCACTTCTCAGGTGATTCTTTTTTCTTGGTCTCAGAGATCTTTATCTCTGTTTTTACAGGAATGAGTGGAGGTTTAAACTTCATTTCTTTTGGAGAATCTAAAGAAAGTAATTCAGATACCCCTTTTTCTAAAACGGCAATACGTTTTTTTATTATCTCCAGAGGAGAGACTGCATTGTAAAAAGTTTACAGAAGATGAACAACATCTCCGGCATTTATCTTTTTTCCATTATCCAGAATTAAAAAGCCGTTTTCATCTATGTCTATCGCTTTCCCGGAAAGAGTTTCTGGTATTGTTTCTACTACAACATTTTTGCCTAACGTACACGAATTTTGCTTCCATTCTTCAATTATCTTAGAAAATTCTCTTTTTTCGTATAAACTGTAATAATATCTCATGTTATTTATTAAAACATCCAGAACTTCTTCCAAATTGAATCTTTTTTTAGTTTCCACAGACATGGAGGTCCAGTTTTCCGTATTCATCTTTGATATATTGACGTTCAATCCTATTCCTATTATGACATTTTCAGAAATCTTTTCAAGAAGGATTCCGCAGATCTTTTTTTCGGATACTAAAAGATCGTTAGGCCATTTTAATTTTGAATCTATCCCAAAATTTTTGAGCGTCTCCAAGACAGCCAGCCCTATATCTAACGATAGCAAAGAAGAAAAGAATTCAGGCTTAAGTATTACAGAGACCCATAACCCTCCCTCAGGTGATTCCCATTTCCTGTTTAGTCTCCCCCTACCTCTTCTCTGTTTTTTTGCCAATATTACCGTAAAATTTTCACTTTTTGAAGCAATCTTTTTTGCATACTCATTTGTGGATTCTACTGTATCAAGTTTTATTATTTTCATTTTTGTATGGAATGCATAAAAGCCCCGATAGCAGTGGTAGCAGCAACTATTTTAGCTTTAGATCCTGTCTTTCTCATCTCTTCTGCATATTTTTTGACTTCTTCAAGGATATTATATCTCGGAATGAAATGTGTTGTATAGTCTCCTTCAATGAATTTTTCATGATTCATTACCACTTCATGGAAAGGAATATTCGTTTTCACGCCCGAGATCTGATATTCCCAGAGTGCCCTTTTCATTCTTATTATCGCATCATTTCTGTTACTTCCCAAAACAATGAGCTTGGATATCATCGGATCATAAGTGGATGGAATTGTAAATCCTTGATAAACTCCAGAATCAACTCTGATACCCGGACCTCCAGGTTCTGCGTAGCGCACAATTTTTCCTGGTGCAGGTGTGAAGTTGTTTAACGGATCTTCAGCATTTATCCTGCATTCCATGGCATGTCCTCTTCCTATCACATCTTTTTGTTCATAACTGAGTTCCTGTCCCGAAGCTATTCTTATTTGTTCTTTTGCCAAGTCAATACCTGTAATTATCTCAGTTATAGGATGTTCTACCTGCAATCTCGTGTTCATCTCCAGGAAATAGAAATCTCCCTTGGAGTACATGAATTCTACAGTTCCCGCATTAACATATTTTGCAGCTTTAGTTGCTCTGACAGCTATTTCTCCGATTTCTGCCCTTTTTTCGTCGGTTACAACGACGGAAGGTGTTTCTTCTATAAGCTTCTGGTGTCTCCTCTGAACAGAGCATTCTCGTTCTCGCACGTGGATAACATTGCCGTGTTTATCAGCAAGAACCTGGAACTCTATGTGTCTCGGTTCCTCGAGATACTTTTCTATAAACACAGCATCGTTCCCAAAAGCTGATTTTGCGAGTCTCTGTGTCGATGCGAGGGCTTCTTCAAAATCCTTTTCGTTGTGCACTATCTTTATTCCTATACCTCCCCCTCCTGCAGACGCTTTTATCAAGACAGGATAACCGCATTCTTTTGCCACGTCTTTTGCCTTTTCCACATCTTTGATCTCTCCCTTGCTGCCGGGGATTATAGGAACATCCGCTCTTTTCATTGTATTTCTTGCCACAATTTTACTGCCCATATCTATTATGGCTTGTTTTGTGGGGCCAATGAATTCTATTCCCTCTTTTTGACATCTTTCTGCAAAATTTGGATTCTCTGCCAAGAATCCGTATCCCGGATGTATTGCCTCCGCTCCACTCTGATGAGCTATTTCAACTATTTTCTCTATATTCAAATAAGACTTTAAGGGGGGTGCTGGGCCTAAAAGATAGGATTCATCAGCATATTTTCTGAATAAGGCAGTTTTATCCGCTTCACTGAATACTGCTACTGTTCCTATACCCATTTCTTTACATGCCCTCATAACTCTGATGGCTATCTCTCCCCTGTTTGCTACAAGGATTTTATTGAACATCTAATCACCGATAGCAAATAGTATGCTATCTGGAGAAACTTCTTCCCCTTCTTCTACGAATATATCTTTTATGACTCCAGACTTCGGAGATGTGATCTCATTTTCCATCTTCATAGCTTCTAAAAGTACCACTACATCTCCCTCTTTTACTTTATCTCCATTTTTTGACTTTATCTTTAATATAGTTCCCTGCATCCCTGCCGGTACTCCTCCCTCTATTTTCTTTTTCTCAGAAGGTTTAGCAACTTCGTACCCTTTCGGTGTCAGTTTAACGTCATATATCTCTCCATCGACTTCCACGTCGAACTCTGTTGGGATGGCACCTACGCCCTTGCTTCCAATACCTTCGATCTCCTCATCTGTGAGTTCGGGGAAGATGGATTTTATCAAAGCCCTGGAAAATGGATGCGTTACCGGCAATGGAAGTTCATTTGAGGTAAACTCTGGCTTTGCTTCCCCTTTTAAGAATTTAAGTCCCACTTCGGGGTATATTGCATACGTTATTACATCTTCTTCCTTCTTTATAAGCCCCATATCTTCGAGCTCGTCTCTTCTTTTCTTATAGAGAGGTTTCAAAAGATCGGCGGGTCTGCATGTTATTACCTGATCCTTCCAGTCTTTTCCCAGAACTAACTCCATGATCTCTGGTTTTATCTCTCCAGGAGGTTTTCCGTAGAGCCCTTTGCAGTAATCTTTTGTTTCTTTTGGTATCTTTTTGTATCTTCCGAACTTTACGTTCATTACCGCCTGGACACCTACTACCTGGCTTGTCGGCGTGACAAGAGGGGGATATCCAAGCTCGTCACGAACACGAGCCGTCTCATTCAGGACTTCAAAATATTTATCTCCAATTCCCTGCTGCTCCAATTGGAATATAAGATTGGAAAGCATACCTCCCGGTATTTGATGAACGGTAACGGAAGGATCTACCTTCAGGGCATTAAATCTGTGGAGATGTCTGTATTTGTCCCAGATCTTCATAAAATACCTTCTTATCTTTACCAATTCTACTAGATCATATCCTGTGTCCCATTCCGTTCCCTTTAAAGCTGCGACAATACTTTCTGTCGCGGGCTGGGCGGTACCTCCAGAGAGAGGAGACATTGCTGTATCAACTATATCCGCTCCTGCTTCTATTGCCCTCATATACGCCATTCCTGTCATTCCACTCGTATAGTGTGAGTGTAGATCTATGGGTATCTTTATTCCAGCATCTTTACAGCCTTTTATTATATCATAAGCTCTTTTTGGCGAGATCATACCAGCCATGTCCTTTATACATAAAGAGTCGCATCCCATCCTTTCTAACTCTTTGAACTTTTCGACGTATCGTTCTACTGTGTGTACAGGACTTATTGTGTAACATAAACATCCCTGTGCATGTGCCCCTATTTTCTTTGTAGTTTCGATAGGGACTTTCATATTTCTGAGATCGTTCAAGGCGTCAAATATTCTGAAGTAATCGCATCCGTTCTTTTTAGCAAGCTCGATAAACTTTATCACAATATCGTCAGGAAAGTTCCAGTATGCAACTATGTTCATGGCCCTCTCCAGCATCTGCATTGGTGTATTCGGCATTGCTTCTTTCAATTTATTCAGTCTTTCCCACGGATCTTCGTTTAAATATCTTATAGGAACATCGAAGGTAGCTCCTCCCCAGACTTCCATAGAAAAAAAGCCTACTTTGTCCATTTTTTCTGCTATGGGCAGCATATCCTCTGTCCTCACTCGCGTAGCCAAAAGTGATTGATGTGCGTCTCTGAATGTTTGATCATGTATCTGTACCATGTAATCACCTTATAGTATGTAAAGTGATGAGATCACTATTTTAAAAATGTTTCGCTTGGAGGTTCTCTAAAGAAAAGTTTAAATATTCTCCAGTTAATCTTATTTATGGAACTGAAATTTATTGCGATAGCTCTTGTAATTCTTAATGTACTTATATATCTCTCCTTAATAATGAGAATAAAAAAAAGAGGAGGTAAAGGTATCCCCAAAACTAAAAAATTAAAACTTAAAAAAGTAGAACCTGTAATCGCTCCTCCCAAGAGTAAAGTTACGTGGGATGAAACTATCATGGATGAGGATATAGACCTTTACTGGGAAGAAGCAGAGAGAGAGGAGAAAAAGATAGAAAAAAAAGAGGAAGAAAAAATAGAAGAAGCCATAGAAAATGATGAGGAAAGGAGGGTAAAATTACTGTGGGAAAGTTATATGAAAAAACTTGATAAATTCATAGAAAAGCTTGAAAAAGGAGGTCCTAAGAAGTATTTTGAGTATTATAAAGAGTATGAAAATTTAGATAAATTTTATTCCAGGTTTGTTTTTAACTTCGGTCTTTATTTGGATGAAATGGAAAAAAACAAAGCTTCGGGGAGACTTGGCTACTGCTCTACCCTTCTTAAAGAGATGTTGGGTAAGGTATGAAAAACTTTATATAATACCTCTTCCTTATACCCTTCGATGAAGAGGGAATGTCCAAACTGTAAAGCACAGGTAGAAAAAGACTGGGGGTTTTGTCCAAAATGCGGGGTAATGTTGGGTGTATATGAAGAAGTTTCAGGTTCCGATAAGCTCAAGGCACTCAATATTATGGACACTCCAAAAACGGGGGGAATAAGTATATACGTTAACTCTTACAATTCTGAAAAACCCGAGATCAGAGTTTCAGCGTTCGGGGACTTTAAGAAGTATGAAGGAGAATTAAAGCGCAGGATGGGGATATACGATGAAAAACCCAAAGGAACGCCAGCTATAATAGAAGAACCTGAGTCCGTTATGAGAAGAAGCAGGAATAAAATAACTATAAGAGTGAGAATGCCTGGAGTGACTGGAGAAGATATTAAGGTAAACAGGTACGAGAGTTCCGTAGAAGTGAGAGGATATGCCCTAGACAAGTTGTATTATACATCTTTTGAAGTTCCGAATAACTTAGAAATAGTAAGTAAAAATCTTGTCGATGACATTTTTACTTTAGTTTTGAGGGTATAATACAAAAACTATTTAAATTAAAAGACTATATATTTTATAAAAGGTGTAATTATGGCGATAAGAGCCAAGTCTGTACTGAAAAAATTGAAAGGTAAAAAGGTAACCTCGGAAAAAAAATCTAGTTATGATAAATTTAAAGAAAAAAAAGAGTATGAAAAGATAAAAAAGTATGCTGAGGAGTATGGACCCCTGCCGGGAGGAACGACGGTAAGCAGAATAGAGATAGGACCTCCATCAGGAGCCGCAGAGCCCTCCGAAACAGTAGCAAAACCTCCTACAAAAACAGTAAGTACAAAAGATGCTACCTTTGTCATCGAAGGTCCTGTAACTTTTCAGGGCGGTCTTGTTCCCACAGTTGAAGAGGAAAGAAGAGTCCTGAGAAAAGACGAAAATATACTGGCTATCCCTGAAGAATGGAAAACATTGGATTATTCCGGTTTTGATGAGAAATATCCTCTCCAAAAAGGTGTAAGTTCTGCTCATATTTACTGGGATAAAGTTAAAGAAATACTTAAATATGACGTGATTGAGCCCAGATTAAATAAATTTGAAGAAGCTTCGTTGAATAGGATAGAAGATATACTTGGACAGGAGTTGGAAGTGGATTTCCAGAAGCTTGGACAAAGTAATGAGCTTATAGGATATATACAAAACAAGGTAGAGGAAGTTTGCAGGGAACTGGGAATAAAACTCTCAAAAAGGGATTTTGATAATATAATGTATTACATAGAAAGGGATTATATAGGATTTGGAAAAATTGAGCCTATGTTCCATGATATTCATATAGAAGATATAAGCTGCGATGGAACAGGCATCCCCGTTTATATAGTACACAACAGGTATGGCAGTTTGCCTACAAATATATTCTTCAATTCTGATGAGGATCTTAACAGCATAGTTATAAAAATGGCGCAAAGAGCGAACAGACACATATCCGTATCTGATCCATTGCTTGATGGAAGACTTCCAGACGGCAGCAGAGTTCAAGCCACATTTGGTAGGGAGGTAACCCAGCATGGACCAACCTTTACTATCAGGAAATTCAAGACGGAGCCAATGACGCCAACGATGCTTATAAACTATAAATCGTGTCCTCCGAGAATCTTTGCCTATATATGGCTTGCTCTTGAACATTCATATACCGCTTCTACTCTTGTCTCCGGCGGTACCGCTACAGGAAAGACCTCGATGTTAAATGCTCTTTCCATATTCTTGCCTTCAACAGCAAAGATAGTTACAATAGAAGACACACAGGAGCTTAATTTACCTCACGAACACTGGATACCCTCTGTAACGAGATCAGGTTTCGGAGGTATAGATATCGCAGGGAAAAGACAGGGAGAGGTATCGATGTTCGATCTTTTAAGGGCAGCATTGAGACAGAGACCTGATTACCTCGTAGTCGGTGAGATCAGAGGAGAAGAAGCCAATGTCATGTTTACGGGTATGGCTACGGGACATCCAGGGATGGGTACGATCCATGCAGATTCCATGGAAGCTCTGGTAAACAGACTTACTACAAGACCGATAAGCCTATCCCCTGCTTTGCTTCAGTCTTTGAATATAGTAGTTCAGCTTACACATGCAAAAATAGGAGGAAGAACTATAAGAAGGGCAAAAGAGGTCATGGAGATCACAGGAATAGATTTAAAAAGAGGAGAACCGATATACCAGAAGGTTTTCCAGTGGAATCCTTCAGATGATTCATTCAGGTTTGCAGCAGAAAAATCAAATGTAGTTAGAAGGATAGCTCTTTCAAGAGGAATGGAAGAAGAGGATGTGTGGGATGAGATAAACAGAAGAAGCAAAGTTCTTACATGGCTGGCAGCGAACAACGTACTTCATTATAAAGATGTAGGTGCGATAATTCAAACGTATGCACGAAATCCAGATAAGATTTTAAGAAAAATAAAGTGAGATTATGGCAGAACAAGTCCAAAAAAAAGGTGCACTTGTAAATTACGGGAAGTTTGCACATAGAGTTTTGCATAACTATGTTCAGCCCATATTAAAGTATTTTGAGGATCTCTCTCCCTATTTGCGAAAATCTGATCTTTCTCTAAATATAGGAGCTTACGTCTCTGCAATGCTCTTGAGCACCGTCATAGTTTTTGTTTCAGTCTTTGGTATTCTTGTATTTTTTTATCCTATCTTATCAACATTCTCTATATTCCAGACTGTTCAATATTTCATGTTTACCGTAATTGCTTCTCTTTTAGCCATGCTCATAACATTTTTTGTATTCTGGCTTTACCCTTCATTCAAAACATCCGAGAGAAAGAGGAAGATAGAAGAAGGATTACCTGCTGCTGTGGATACAATGGCAACTATAGCCGGTACGGGTGTTCCCCCCGCGGTAATTTTCTGGTCTCTCGTAGAATACAGGAGACATGGAGAGATATCGAGAGAAGCGGAAAAGATTTTAAATGATCTCGAACTCTTCGGTCTAGACCTGGTGGCTGCTCTTCAGAGGGCTGCGTTAAGATCTCCTTCCCCATCTTTAAGCGAGATGCTCTGGAAGATGATCGCTACAATAAGAACTGGTGGAGATTTGAAAGATTATTTATATATAGAAGGTACAAAGCTCAGAGAAAGAGAGAGGAGAAAGATAGAGGCTTCAATAGATTCTCTCGGAATGATAGCTGAGATCTATATAACTGCACTTATTTTAGCCCCAGTTTTCGTTATTATAATGACAAGTATAATGGGTCTTATGGGTAGCAGTACAGGAACGTTACTCGTGGTCCAGCAGGTAACTGTATATATAGGATTACCCGTAGGGTACGCTATAATTTTAATAATGATAGATCAAGTTCAGCCGAAGGTGTGATCATGAAAAAAAAGACAAATTATATAACATTCATAACTACCGCCATCATCGGTCTCATAATAGGAATTGTAGGTATCCTTTACTTTAGAACATCTACTTTTTTTACAGGATTCTTACTTGCAGCTTTTTTTATGGGCTTTGGGCCGTATTTATTCTTTAAATTTAGAGAACAGGCGTGGATATCGGAGTTAGAAGATCAGTTTCCCGATTTTTTAAGATCGTTAGCAGAGGCGCAGAGGGCAGGAATGACACTTCCGCAGGCTATATACATGGCACGAAGCGACGATTACGGCAGATTGAGTCCTGAAATAGAAAAGATGGCTGCACAGATATCATGGGGAATTTCCTTCTCAGATATACTGTCTCAGTTCGGCGAACGATCAAAAAGTGGAAAGGTACAATCGACTGTATCTCTCATTATAGTGGCTCACCATGCAGGAGGGGATATCGTAAAAATTCTTGAAGCTGCTTCAGAGTCTGCAAGAGAAAGACAATCATTAGCCAAGGAGCAGTCATCGCAGATGCAGCAGTACCTCGGTATAATCTATATGTCATACTTTATCTTCATAGGTGTAGTTTACCTGATAAAAACTCAGTTTATAGAAGTTTTTAAAGATATATCCCTTCCCACGATGGAGACAGAACCGATTCCTATGGAAACATATAATACTATCTTTTTTGCGATGTTGGTTATTGAAGCGGCCTTGGGAGGCCTGGTAGCTGGTAAATTCTCAGCGGGATCTATATTTGCAGGCATAAAACACAGTGTTATCCTTGTCATAATTGGATATATAGCATCTATCTTCATATTGGGCTAATAAGGACCAGATGAGTAACCTAATCTTCATTGAACATGCGGTAGTTAAAATATATTATTAACTCGTCAGTTAATAATATAAGCTATCCGAGAAATATTGTTAAGCAAAGTTTTTATTATTTGCCTGTAAGAGTATTATAGAAAGATTTAAAAGTTTAAAGAACGTTATATTAAGATGATGAATAAAAAAGCCCAGTCAGAGGTTATCGCCATACTGTTGATATTAGCGGTTACAGTGGGTGCGGTAGCCGTAGCATACAGGTGGGCAGTACCGAAAGTCCAGGAAACTCAGGACAAATCAAGGATAGATTCTATAGTAAATTTTATGGAAGAGTTCGATAGGAAAATAAGGGAGGTATACAGCTCAGGGGAAGGGTCCCAGAGATTTGTTGAGTTGGAATTTGATAAGGGTCAGTTCCTGATACATCCACCTCCAGACAATAACATAGTGTTCCAGATAATATCATATACTATCGAGGGTAAAGACCTACCTCTGAGTAAAAATTTACCTTACGGAAGTTATTTAAGAGTAAGAAAAAATGAATATAATCAAAATATAATAGAATTAGTGTTAGAATATACGGACATAGAATTAGAAGCCGAAGTTCCGGGCTCAGAGGAGCTTGTGCTCCCTCCAAAAACATATAATATCTTCATAAGGAATATGGGGGGAGGAATTGTGAGAATTAGTAGAAGTGCAGCGTATATAGGCTCCACAGAGAGATTTATACTAAGCGGGTATGTTTACGATAATACAGAAAAGAAGGACGAAGAAGTTAAGGAGAATCCTGCAGGGAGTGGAGACTACCAAAAAAGCGGCGAACAGGAAATTATCCCCGATGCAGAGATCTTAGTCCTCAATCCGCAGGGAAATCTTGTTACATCCACAAGAGCCAACTCTTATGGAAAGTATGCTCTGTTACTTACGAGGAGTGGAGAATACTTCTTCATAGTAAACAAAAAATCGTATATAATGAAGGAATGGGACTTAGGAGGACCAAATATCAATTGCGATAAATATACTAAAGATTTTGAGATTGCAAATGCCAATGGATGGGACTTTGATGTAGCACCGTATGATAGCAGAGAAGAGATCAGGATAGACTTTCCTCTTTACATGTTAGAAAAACCAGATATCCTGCAAACGGCGCCCATGGCGGTGATAATGAACAATGAAGATCACTTCAATGGAATAGCTTACGATATAAGGGATGCGTTCGACAACGATCCAGCTACACACTGTAATTATTTCATAATATATGGAAATGTTACAGTCCCAAATACTCCTGAGCTTGTAGTTGACGCTAATTTCCAGTATGCAGGAACTGCAGATCCCATATACATGTATCCAATAGAATGGCTTTTGGATCTGGATGAAGTCAGAGGAGTTGGTGATTATTTATGGGGTGATGCTGGCTTGATAGAGAAATTTAACAACCTTGCAGCGATATCGGGAGACGAGGAAAAAATAGAGTACAAGGACTTTGCACTGATAATAGTTGGCACAGGGTGTGCAAAGGATGAGACACTAGAAGGAAAATTAATAACTTATAGAGCAGATGTCGACGATCCTCTTTCAAATTTCGTGTCCTTGGGAAAATTGATGTTTGAGGGAGTGGAGTATTCCAGAGGATTGATAACATTTGCTCAGACTACCGGAAAATGGTCGAGCGATCCGCAATATTATCATGTGCATGGCGGAGCACAGGGTGATCCCAATTATGACTATTACTCTTCTCAGGGATTGGATCAGAACATATTGACTCTTCCTGATGATAACGAGTACCAGGATCCATTCTTCTGGCAGAACAACTGGGGATATGATGACGAGAGATGGGGAAATGAAGAAGCTTATGCATGGCTCCCGGAATACATGGGTAATGATTTGGGGCTAAGGAGCTTCCCCGGCGTCACGTCGGACTGGCAGGGGAGGACTTCGGGTATATTGGTATCGCAGGATATAGATGGAGAAGCCCAAGTAACAGCTACAGCCGGAGGATCCTTTGTCCAGTGTGCAGTGGAGTTTTTCAAAAGAGTAAAGGTGGAAACTCAGTTCGAGGATATAGGTGCAAACGGCGTCGACACCAGTGAGATATATGCTACGGTGAGAGATGCTAATGGAGACCTCGTTAGCGGAGTAAATGTTACTTTCAGTACTGATGCGGGCACGTTTGTGGGTGGAAACGTTAAAACGACTAATGCAGATGGTGTAGCTACAGTAATATTACAATCTTCAACAAATAATGAGATAGCAAATGTAACAGCTACTTACGGAGGAAATTCTGACGATGTCTCCGTCACGTTTGCGTACGGGCTCGTTTTGAACGTCGTGAATGAGTCAGATACACATTTAGATTATAAAATAAAAGCCGATGGAATAACAACTGCAGACATAAAAGCTACGTTCGTCGATGTCAATGGTACCGCGGTAAACGGACATGTAATACACTTTGCCACAACAGCAGGTAGTATTGACGTAAACGGGACTACCGATGCAAACGGCAATGTAACAAAACCTTTAACATCAGAGTTAAATACCTCCGGGGCGACTGCTACAGTTACCGCATCAACAACATATAATACTATTACGTATAATAGTAATGATATTCATGAAGTTAATGTATATCTCATAGGTAATTCTGACAGGCTGGACAGTCCAAATGCGAATCT
>Ga0315552_1000465_pt1 | contig 25242 bp, 27 predicted proteins | sample SalMarSW160170MG_2_FD_203102 | JGI IMG/M metagenome (GOLD analysis project Ga0315552, IMG submission 203102) | Salt marsh sediment microbial communities from the Plum Island Ecosystem LTER, Massachusetts, United States - Salt Marsh Sediment SW1601-70 ...
TTGATGTATGGCGATGGTGGCTGATTCCTCCTGGGGTAGCTTTATCTTTAACCATCCTTGCAGTCACTGGCATTGGGCATACTCTGGAGGGAGCTCTGGACCCAAGATTGAGGAGGGAAGCAAATGCTTAAGCTAGAAGCCCTACAAGTTAGTTACGGCGAAAAGAAAATCCTCAATGGAATTGACCTCGAGCTCCAAGATGGGGAATCTTTGGCTGTAATTGGGGAGTCCGGTGCCGGGAAAACCACCCTTGCCTTGAGCCTGATGCGGTTAGTGGATGGCAGCGTCAAAGGGAAAATTTTGTTTAATGGGCTGGACTTACTTTCCCTTCCTGAGGAGGCAATCACCGAGCTAAGAGGCAACCGGATAGCCTGGGCACCTCAAAATGCCAATAACACGCTAAACCCGGTTCATACCATTCTGCATCAGGTAGCTGAGCCTATAACAGAGCATAAATTGAAAAATCGGCGAGAAGCCGGAAAACAGGCATCAATATTGCTAAGTAGCTTTGGGATTCCAGTAAATCGGTTTTCTGCCTACCCTCACCAATTGAGCGGAGGAGAACAGCAAAGAGTGTTACTTGCCATAGCTTCAGCCAATCAGCCTGAACTTCTAATTCTTGACGAGCCAATATCTTCCTTAGACGCTCCGGCCCGGGCTGAGGTAATTGCATTGCTTAAGCGCATCAATCAAGGTTGTAGCTTCATTGTAACGACTCACGACATTTCTACCGCAGCCAAGCTTGCTGACAAAGTCGCCATTTTATACGCAGGCAGAATTGTAGAACTTGGTTCGACAGAGGAGGTTCTTTCTCGACCACGGCATCCCTACACTCGAGGATTAATTCGATGTTATCCCGATATGACCACAGGAAAAGATTTACAGGGAATAAAAGGTGTTATGAACCGCTCAGTAAGTGGATGTGCATTTCATCCTCGCTGCACCCAAGCCATAGAAATCTGTCGAAAGGAAGTACCCCCCTTAAGGTTAATTCAGGGAAGATATATTGCCTGTCATCGAGGAGGCATCATTCCTTTGCTGTCAACCAAAAATTTGAGCAAACGTTTCGACTCCCTTTTAGCCGTGGATGCAGTCAACATAACTATTGAGGGGGGTGAAACACTGGCTTTAGTGGGTGAGAGTGGCTCGGGCAAAACTACTCTGGCAAAGCTAATTATGGGACTTATAAAGCCTACTGAAGGCGAAATCTATCTCGAGGATAACCTGGTTAATAATAGAGGAAGGGATTTCTACCGTCAGGTGCAGATGATTTTCCAAAACCCCGGAGAATCGTTGAGCCATCGCCTCTCCGTGCTGGAATTAGTAAGGGAATCGTTGGATATCCAGGAAGTTGGGACAAAAGACGAGCGGGACCGCCTGGTCAGGCAAGTCTTGAGAGAAGTTGAATTGCCTGATTCTGAGGCTTTCTTAAATGAATACCCCCACCACCTCAGTGGTGGGGAAATGCAAAGAGTGACTATTGCTCGGGCTTTAGTTTTAGAACCAAGGTTGCTTATTGCTGATGAGCCTGTGGCTTTTTTGGATTCCAGCCTGCAAGCCAAGATTTTGAAGTTATTGCTTAAACTACAAGAGCAACGAGGGTTAAGCTTGCTTTTCATCACTCATGACATTGCGGTGGCCAGAAAAATTAGTGATAGGATAGCAGTAATGAAGGATGGGCAGATCGTAGAACAAGGACCTGCCACAAAAATTATCACTTCGCCGGGACATGCCTACACCCGAAAGTTATCACAGGCGGCTTTGGATTTATCCTTTGAGGATTGAGAGACTTAATTTTATTTATCGCTTATCTCTAACTCTAAACTGATATCCAAAGCCCTGGTGGAGTGGGTAAGGGCACCAATGGAAATAAAATCAACGCCGGTTTCAGCTACAGCCCGAACATTATCCAGCGTAATTCCCCCCGATGCTTCAACCAAAGCACGCCCATGAATAGACTTTACCGCCTTACGCATATCCTCAAGGTTCATATTGTCAAGCATGACGATATCCGCCCCAGCTTCAACGGCTTCTAAAGCTTCTGACACGGCCCTGACCTCTACCTCGACTTGAATTTGCCTTGCTTGGAGATTGCTTCGTCGCTTTGCTCCTCGCAATGACAATGGAGCATTTTGCCTGGCCTTGGCTACAATCTCCTTGATATTCAGCCCCCGGCTGCGGAGCGCTGCCAGATGGTTGTCCTTAATGAGTATGCCGTCGCCTAAACTCATACGGTGATTATCGCCACCGCCTACTCTGACGGCATATTTCTCCAGCGATCTCAAGCCCGGGGTAGTTTTCCTAGTATCCATAATGCGCACTGGCAATCCTTCCACTCTTTTCACGTAAAGATTGGTTTCCGAGGCAATGCCGCTCAAGTGCTGGAGAAAATTCAGGGCTATTCTTTCCGCTTTGAGAATGCCGGCAATGCTGCCCGAAACTCTGGATACTTTACTGCCTGGCTTAACCCCAGCCCCATCCTCTAGAAGAATCTCCACATTTAACTCTGAGTCAACCCGATGGAAAACCTGTTTAGCTACGTTTATACCAGCCAGGATGCCTTCTTTCTTAGCCACGATAAAGCCAGCCCCTTGTTGGTCGCCGGGTATTAAGGCCTCAGTAGTGACGTCACCCTTACCAAGGTCCTCGGCTAAGGCACGGTCGATAATTTCTTCAATCTGAAACTTACTTGATGACACTTTTTCTAAAAATGCTATGCCGTTGCCATTCTGGCGAAGTCTGAGGGAAATCTGTGCGAAAGTGAGCGCCGCGACTTTCTTCCCTGAGCAAAGCGGCCTCAGTCACGAGCCTGGCACATAACACCAGATTATTTAGTTCATAAGAGGGGCGGTCACTGGGTTGAGGTAGTAGGCCTTCCCAGGTAGCCAGAACGCCGGCCGCCTCTTTGAGGCTTTTGCCAGAACGAATGATTCCTACTTTATCCCACATAAGGGACTGCAGGTTAGGCAGATTAAGCTGTGGCACCTTGGCTAGCGCCTCACGTTCGGGGAGGGAATACAAGCAGCTGACGGCTGATGGCTCAGAGCTCTCAGGTGAGGCAGTCATTCCAGTCCTTTGCACTATCCTCTTGCTGAAAACAACTGACTCAAGCAGGGAATTCGATGCCAGCCTGTTAGCACCGTGCACTCCAGTGCAGGCGGTCTCGCCAGCAGCAAATAGTCCGGAGATATTCGTCTCTCCCCAATTATTGACCTTCACCCCTCCCATAAGGTAGTGAGCAGCTGGGGCAACGGGGATAAGTCCCTTGGTGATATCCAGGCCGTGGTCTCGACAGAAGCGATATATGTGGGGAAAGCGGGTGGTAATAAACCGAGATGGCAAATGGGTAACATCCAGAAAAACTCTATCGCTGTGGGTCTTCTTCATCTCATAGACGATACTGCGAGCTACTACGTCCCTGGTCGCCAGTTCGGCCTCAGCAGCATAATCCGGCATGAAACGACGGCCTTCCACATTTTTAAGTATGCCGCCCTCTCCCCTGACCGCTTCCGAGATGAGGAAAGGAGCTACTCCGGGGAGGCGAAGAACAGTGGGGTGAAACTGGAAAAATTCTATATCGCTTATTTCGGCACCGGCTTCAAAAGCCAAAGCTATCCCATCACCAGTGACTACATCGGAGTTAGTGGTATATTTAAACAACTTCCCAGCACCACCAGTAGCTAAGATGAGAAATTGGCAGCGGTACTCTTCCACAGAGCCAGTGCGGCAATCGAGGGCTCTCACGCCAGTTACCTTGCCATTCCGGACTAAAATCTCGCTGGCCAGGCAATTTTCCAAGACTTTGACAGGAGTAGAGCGCACCTGGCGACTTAAGGTAACCTCGATATACTCCCCGGTAGCATCCCCACCGGCATGCATAATGCGGGGGACACTATGGGCTGCTTCTCTGGTCAAGGTAATTTCACCGTCCAAAGTGTCAAAGGGCACTCCAAATCTGATTAAGTCAGCAATGCAATCAGCAGCCTCATCCGTCAAAATGCGCACTGTTTCGGCATCACACAGGCCATCTCCGGCAGACATGGTGTCTTCGAAGTGCAGCTCGGGAGAATCATCTTTGCCCATGGCAACAGCAATGCCGCCTTGAGCATATCTGGTATTGCAGTCATCTATATTTCCCTTAGTCAGGACAAGGACACTGCCCCGTTCTATAGCAAGCAAGGCAATATAAAGTCCAGCAATACCACTGCCCACTATAATATAATCACAGTAATTAGTTTTCACTTTCCCGCCATGCCCAGTAATTTACAAGTCCACTTGTTGCTTTTGCCGCCCTCTCCGGAGAAGGGAAAACAGCTAAACCCTGGTTGATAATTTGCTTTCTCGTCTCAGCAATAGCTCTCCATTTCCATCTTTCCATCTCAGCCAGACCAATTTCTCCTGTTTCAATAACACAGATTACAGGCTTACCTTTCTTCTTAATTGCCATTACGCTCTGCAAAAAGTTTTGTGCCAGCACTTTCTCCCATACATCATTGGGCAAAGGGTCATCCTGAGTCAAATTGGCAACGAAAATATCAGATCCGTCTTCACTACTGAGCCACTCCAGCAAGTTTACGTCCACAACGGGTGTGCCTTGAAAGAGAGAGGCATCTATAGGATTTCTAACCCAGTCCCAGAGTTCGGGGACTTTCTCTTTAAGCTTCTTTCTGAACGCCGCAGATAATTCAGGCAGCTCGAAGCCCCCTTCTTCCCAGACATCAGCCGAGACCATACTCTTCCCACCCCCACCCCCGGCAACAACCACTTTCTTCCCTGTGATAGGCGGCAAAAAGGTAAATGCGACAACCTGGTCTATTAGCTCCTGAAAATTATGGACCATAATGGCCCCACATTGCTTCAACACCGCTTGCCAAACCTTGATAGAGCCAGCTAGTGATGCGGTATGGGAGAGTGCCAATTTTGCCCCCGTTCTACTCCTTCCTCCCTTGAGAATTATGACTGGTTTCTTTTTCGCAGCCAGTGTCAATGCCTCAGCAAATTTTCTGCCATCTTTAACTCCCTCGATATAGGAAACAATTACCTTTGTTTCACTATCAGAGGCGAAATAGTTTAATAACTCAACCTCGTCAATGTCTGAGGCATTACCATAGCTTATAATTTTACTGAAACGGACTCCTCTTAAAGCAGCGTAGCGGACAAATTCCCCGGCTCCCCCGCCACTCTGAAAAAATCCCCCTACCGATCCACTTTCTCTGGGTAGCTCGTAGTTAAAAGACAACCCCAACTTCGGGTAATAGATTCCCATACAATTTGGGCCGAGAATTCTAATGCCCAGCTCTCTCGCTTTTTCCAAGATTCCACCTTGAAGCTTCGTCTCTTTTTCCCTCCCTGTCTCTTTCAGCCTCGCTGTAAATAAGTGGACAAGTTTGACATTTTTCTTGCCACAATCGTCAAGCAAAGACAAGACACCTTCGGCAGGTATGCAGGAGATCACGTAGTCCACGCTTGACTCAGGGATTTCTGTTAGCCTGGGATAGACTTTAAGCCCGAGAATCTCAGTTGATGTCGGGTTCACCAGATAAAGTTTGCCCTGGAAGCCATGGTCTATAAGGAAACGAGTGAATTGGTATCCACCGGAAAAAGGGTTTGAAGAAGCTCCCACGATAGCAACACTGCTGGGAGAAAAAAGACAGCCTAGAGAAAATTCTTCAGGCATAAACGTCAGAATATTCCCCCGCCACTTTCCTCAACTTCTTGTTTGCCGAGTATACTGTTTCTAGCAACCTTCATTGTTGCTCCCGACTCTATCCTCAGAATTGCAGTCTCTTCACTGAGACTTTCAATTACACCGTAAATCCCGCCAGCTATAATCACCTTGTCTCCCACTCTCAGTTCCTGCATCATTTCCTCGTGCTCTTTTTGCTGCTTTTGCCTCGGCCTGATCATCAAGAAATACATAATGGCAAAAATTGCTACCAAAAAGATAACCATTCCCCATGTTCCTAGACTTTCCATATACCCTCCTTTAATTAATTATTTTTTAACCTCGCCTCCCAGCGACCACGGACTTGTTTTCTCAATCTGGACTCTCGCCAATTGGCCCAGCCAATCGCCGGCATCTTCAAAGAATACCAGCTTATTACTCCGGGTGCGCCCAAACCATTTCCCCCCCTTACTGCCTTCTACCAAAACCTCCATCTCCTTGCCTTGAAGCTGCGAATTAATTTCGCCAGCTATAGACGCTTGAAGCTCTTCAATCTTATGAAGCCTTTCCTCCTTCACCTGCGCAGGAATGTTATCTTGATATTCCCGCCAGGCAATGGTGCCAGGGCGAGGAGAATATGCTGCCATATGAACAACATTAAACCTCATTTCCTTGACCAGAGATAGGCTGTGCTCAAATTGCTCTTCTGTTTCGCCGGGAAAGCCAACGATTATATCTGTGCTCAGAGATATTTGAGGGATCTTGCGGCGAATGGTGTGAACAAGTTCTCTATATCGTTCCACGGTATATCCTCGCCTCATAGCCTTCAATATATCATCATCACCAGCTTGAACAGGCAGCTCCAGATGTTCACAAACTTTGTTTATGGAAGCTATCGCATCAATAAGCTTCAGGCTTACATCCTTGGGATGATTTGTCAGAAAGCGAATCCGGGCAAGGTCATCTATGCTGCTTAATTCATTCAGCAAATCAGCAAGGTCGGGATGCCCGGGCAAATCGTGCCCGTAAGAATCAACATTCTGCCCCAGCAGAGTCACTTCTTTTATGCCTCGTTTTACCAGCTCCTCCACTTCACAGATTATCTTTTCCAGAGGGCGACTCACCTCCCTCCCCCTCCTATAGGGGACAATGCAATATGAGCAAAAATTATCGCAGCCCTGGATGATGGGGATAAAAGCGCACGGCGAGGGAGCCATCCAACCGTCATTGCGAGGATGGCGAAGCAATCTCTGCTCAATAGGTATGCCTTGCTTCTCCCCCCAGGCAATTAGCTCAGGGTAATCACCAGGTTTAAATAGTAAGTCAACGTGAGGAAATTGTTTTTGCAATTCCTGAGTGTGGGAATTGACAAAACATCCGGTAACAAGTATCTGGAGCTTGGGATGTTTATTTTTCAGGCCTTTCAATAAACCCAGGGTGCCTAAGACCTTATTCTCAGCGCTTTGCCTTACCACACAGGTATTGAGAACCACTAAATCGGCATTGGAAAAAGAAGTCGCTGCCTGATAGCCAGCAGAATCTAAATATCCAACTATTTGCTGAGATTCTGCCTTATTCATCTGGCATCCGATGGTCCAAATAAAATAGCTTGGCATAATGCTCTTGTCTTCCCTTCAGCCTGTATCTAGCTGATAATTATATCATCCAGAGGTCGCTTAGGCACATGATGCACGCCCTCGCTATCACGCCAGTACTCGGTATCTCCACCGGGGCCAACTGTCTCTATCACCACCTTTTCTTTGGGCTTGCCCAGAGCCAGGACAAGCAGTATCTCATATTGTGATGGTATATCTAAAACTTTACGAAGTTCGTCCCTATCCACCGAAGCAATCATACAGCCGCCCAGACTCTTCTCGGTTGCCCCCAGCAGGATACTTTGTGCCGCTATACCGGCGTCGTAGTCGACAAACCGGCTTATCTCTCTGTCCCCGAGAATAATAATATACGCCGATGGTCTCTCCCCTTCACCGGGACCCGACCAGTCCTTAAGATACGCAGCCAAAGTTAGATGTGGGAATATCAGCGAATTTCTCTGAGGCCCGCAGGAAAGGATATATTTAAGCGGTTGTGCATTTCTTGCCGATGCTGAGAGTCTGGCAAGTTCAACAAGTTCTCTCAAGGTCTCAAGTTTTATGTCAACTTCCTGATAAAACCGCCGATAGCTTCTGTTCTTCACTATTAAATCTCGTATCATCCTGACCTCTCCTTCTTACCATTGCGAGACCTCTGCCTCTAGTTATTCTGAGCCATTCCTTTTTGTCATTGCGAGCCTCCTTTTTCTTGTCATTGCGAGCCTCTTTTTTCTTGTCATTGCGAGCGAAGCGCGGCAATCTCATGCCCCACCGAGATTGCTTCGGCACTACCGTGCCTCGCAATGACTTTTATATCACCATTTCTGCAAATCACTAGCATTCAAGTTAGTTTCTTTTTTACTCGGTCATTTTAAGAACTCCTGCCCCGCGGATTTTCCCTTCCTTGAGCAGAATTAAGGCTTCGTTGGCCTCTTCCAATTTAAATTCCTGGGTTTCAGGGACGATGGGAATTTCGGCAGCCAGGGGAAGAAATTCTTGAGCATCCCTTCTGGTCACGTTAGCCACGCTTTTCATTTCCTTCTCATACCAGACATGCTCGGTGTAGTCCAATTCCGGGATAGGCGTCGTCTTGCGAATGGCATTTATGACCACCCTTCCCCCTTTTTGTAAATTCCTTAAAGCCTGGCGCACCGGCTCACCCACAGGAGTAAAGTCGATGGCGCAGTCGAGCTTTTCCGGCGGTGTATCGCCCGTGGCTCCAACCCAGTCCGCTCCCAGTTTCCTGGCTAAATCCTGGTGCTCTTTCTGGTTGGGTCGGGTAAAGACGAAAACCTTGCCATGGGGATATTTATATTTGACAACCTGGATGATAATATGGGCGGAGGCTCCAAAGCCATAGAGTCCAAGTACTCCGCCGTCTTCCATCCCTGAGAGTCTTAAGGCCCGGTAGCCAACCACGCCGGCACATAAAAGCGGGGCAGCCTTCACATCGGTAAACTTTTCGGGAATGAGATAGGCAAAGTCCTCTGATACTACAGTATATTGAGCGTAGCCTCCATCGGCGTCTTTCCCCGTCCATTTTGCCGTGTCACAGAGATTTTCCTCGCCTTTGAGACAAAATGGACAACGACCACACGCCCAATTAATCCAGGCAATCCCCACTCTGTCGCCTTTCTTGAATTTACTTGCCCCTGACCCCAGGCCTTCCACCCTACCGACAATTTCATGCCCCAAAATCATGGGAAATCTGGAGGGAGAGGCCCGGCCTTCAATTTCGTCAAGTTCAGTATGACAGACTCCGCAGGCGGAAACCCTGACCAGAATTTGGCCTCGCCCGGGGACAGGCTCTGGCAAATCTACCAGCTTTAGAGGCTTTTCTTCGACTGAGGAGATTTTCTCAAGCAGCATTGCTTTCATTTTTAGCCCCTGTTTCCTACATTTATTCCCCTAATGAATTCTCTTGCGTCCATAATGTCCCATTTCTCATCGATGACAGCGGAGACAACTCCCCCCTTCCGCACTACTATCCTAGCAGTGTGAGGAATTATTATTTGAGCCAGTATTTGCCCGGATCTATTTCCATAACCGAGATGAGCACACTCAAATTTGTAGATGAATTCCCAGGTATCTTTGTTTTCCAAGGCATGAAAGGTCATCAATGTTATGCTGCCTTCTATGCCATCGAACTTAAAGGTCGGGCTATTCATCAAATAATCGGTGGCTGTCTGCCTGCTTTCCTCCTCCGTAACCATTTCAGGTGGTTTCTCAGCTTTAAAGTTGGCAGTCAAGCTATCTATGCCCACGATATAAGTTCCTTCTTTGGGAACCATAACCACGAACCTCACAGGCTTACTTTCTCCAGGCAGGAGAGCCACTTCCTGGGAACTTAACACCGTGCCATCAAGGCTTAGCTCGATTTTTACTATTCCTCTTTCCATTCCTGTATTTTCCACCCAGCCTGTAACATAAAACTCCCATCCAACGAAGATGGTGTTGTGAGATAGGTATAGACGCTCAACCTCGCAAGTGGTTATAGTCTCCCAGTCTGGGATTGGCGGCTCACCTGCCTCCACTACAGGGACTGCTACCGGCTCTGGTGGCTTAGCATGAGCTTCGTGCGTCGCGTAAACAACACCTGTGCATACGGCTAAGCAGCCCAGCAATGAGATTATTATGATTCGTGTGCTGAAGCCTTTCGTTACTGAAGGCTTTTTCCTTCGGTTATATATGATTTGGGCGAGGGCTCCTATCAACCCCCAGGCTACAGTTGAGGTGAAGAGAAAAATCTGCGGAGTTCGTAAGGCCCAGGGTACGGTATAGTGTGCGAAAGCCGAAGAAGGATCGCCGATGTGTTTTATGGAAAAGTTATAAATTTCTTCACCCCAAGGCACGCCGAGATTCGAGCAAAGTGCTGTCTCTCCCAAAATGTTCAGGGTTGCTACCAACCCTGAAAGAATTCCAAACAAGGTAAAGCTAACGAAGATTACTTTTCTCTTTGTTACTCCTATTTTACCAAGAACCAAAATGAGGACAGAGATAATGCCAGCGTAAACCGCAAGCCAAAACACAAACACTAATGTTCCAAGCAAAAACCCGATTATTTCCATATCTTAGTTACACAACAAAGATGCTTTCATAAAGATTTTCCGAAATTTCGGCAAAGTTATCTCTATAAAGCTTCATCGTTTCAGGGAGACAGTCCAGTATGTCCTGCGCCGTTATCCCGTCCTCACCCTTATCTACAGCAGCAACATCGCCGGAAAATCCATGGGTAAACACGCCCATCCTCACCGCATCATCAAGAGATAATCCCAAGCCATACATTGCGGCAATAGTTCCCGTCAGGGCGTCGCCACTCCCGGCCGTGGCCATGCCGGAGTTGCCGCTTACGTTGATGAAAACAGTTCCGTCGGGATAGCCTATGAGGGAATGTGCGCCCTTTAAAATCATTATGGCATTGAGGTCCCTGGCCGTGCGCTGTAAAACATCTACCTTGTTTTTATCTATCTCGCTTATCTCCATTTTGGTAATTCTGGACATCTCGCCCAGATGAGGCGTAAGTATCGTCGGTGCTTCCCTCTTTTTTATTTTCCCCAGGTCTTCAGCAACGGCAGTAATTCCATCGCCATCTATGAGCAAAGGCGTGTTAATTTTTGGGGTTAGCTCCCGCACCAATTCTTGTGTCTCCTTGACTAAAGAAAGACCGGGGCCCAAGACCACCATATCCACCACTTGGGAAAATTCCAAGAGCTCATCCTTGCTTTCCAGTGCTATGCTTCCTGAAGTTGTCTCTTTTTGAGGCAGAAAGACAACCTCGCTTCCCTTGCTTGCCAGGAATGGTGAAATGGATTTCGGTGTCGCCAGATAGGAAAGCCCACCTCCGGCTTTGAGGAAAGCTAGGGCTGAGAAGTACGGCGCACCGAGATAATTTGAGGAGCCGGCAATAAAGAGCGCCTTTCCATAGCTGCCTTTGTGAGTATCTCTAGCTCTTTTCGGAAGCTCTACTGGACTATTGATTGCCACCTTTATGGCGTGGGAATTATAGAGGGCAGGTGGGAAAGATATATGCGAAACATACAGCTCTCCGCAGCGCTCATACCCGGGATAAAGCATATTCCCCAGCTTGGGAAGCCCGAATGTCACGGTATAATCTGCCTGTACTGCCACACCCATCACCTCCCCGGTATCGCCATTTATGCCTGAAGGGATGTCAACGCTAAATACTGTACTTTGGCTCTCGTTTATCAGTTGAATCACATCTTTGTATATCCCGCTGATTTCTCGGACAAGACCTGTGCCAAATATGGCATCCACGACGGCATCGGAATCAAGAAGCTCATTTATTACGGAGTCGATTGAGCTAACCTTAGACATCTCTATTGGCATCCGGGATACTATTTCAAAATTGTTTTTTGCCGCTCCTTTAAATTTGGTTTCATCGTCTAGAAGGAAGACTTTTACCTCCCCACCATTGGAGTGAATCTTTCTGGCCACAACAAGCCCATCCCCCCCATTATTGCCACCACCACAAAAGACAACGAATTTGTTGTTCCTTATGCCGAATTCCTGCAGCATGACAAAGTACACTGCCTGCCCGGCGTTCTCCATCAAAAGGTCTTGCGAGATGCCAAATTCCTCCGTAGCACGCCTGTCCAGGTCTTTCATTTCATCTACTTTAGCTACTTTCATTTTCACCCCCTTGCCAGCGATTGACACCAAGTTCATATAGTATAATACACCTATTCCTAGGATAGCCAACATGGGAAAGAGAATTCGGATAGTAGCAGGAACGATTGAAGCAGAGGCCGAGCTAAATGATACCAGGACGGCGCAGGCAATCTGGGAAGCGTTGCCTATTAAGGGCCGCGTCAATCTCTGGGGAGACGAAATATACTTCTCGATTCCTCTTAGCCTTGAATTAGAGGCCGGACAAGAATTAGTGAGCATGGGAGATTTAGGCTACTGGCCTGAAGGCAACGCATTTTGCATCTTCTTCGGTCCCACTCCCGTAAGTCAAGGGAATGGAATTCGCCCGGCAAGCGCTGTTACCATATTCGGCAAAGTTATCGGCGACGCCTCGGTATTCAAAAAGGTAGCCTCAGGAACGAAAATCGTTGTCAAGAGCTAATAATAATCCTCTAAATATCATTTAGGAGGGAAAAACGTTGGAAAACAAGGCAGAGACTAAGCAAGTACTGGTCATTTTAGGCAGTCCGCGGAGAAAAGGAAATAGCTCCACATTAGCAGCCCGGATTTCCCGAGGGGCAAAATCCGCTGGCGCAGCAGTGGAAACCGTGTTTCTTCAAGCCTTGAAAATTAGTCCCTGTCGGGGTTGTGACACTTGCCAGAAGCATGATAGCAAAGGATGTGCTATCAAAGACGACATGCAAGAGATATACCCGAAGTTAATAAAGGCAGACGCCTGGGTCATTGCCAGCCCGGTTTATTGGTTCACAATGTCCGCTCAGACAAAGATATTCATGGATCGCTGTTACGCACTCCCTGCTTATACAAAGAATCCTTTTGCCGGCAAACGGATCGCCATCGCAATGAGTTACGGGGATGCTGATCCAGTCAGATCCGGGTGTGTGAATGCGCTGCGGACATTTCAAGATGCTTACCGTTACACAAGATCAAGGATCGTTGGCATGGTGTACGGCAGTGCGATGAAGGCCGGTGAGATTGTAAATAATGAAGCGTTGATGCGGGAAGCTGAAGAATTGGGGAAACTGCTGGTGAGCCGTTAACCGGACAACAATATCTAATTTGGGTTATTCCTAATTGGTGGTAATAGGATAACAGCAGCGACGGCGTATTCTCAGGTTTCCAATATATGGCACGCAACACAACAGGCTTAGCATATATGAGAGCATTGCGGTTTCTGGTTGGGTTATCGGCTCAAAAGATTTGACACAGCAAGTACAGATGTAATATCCAGTTTAAATCCCGGCCCCATGCTGGTAGACAGGAACGCACTTCTGATATATTGCCCTTTAGCCCCACTGGGCTTTGCTTTAACGATAGCTTCGACTGCCGCTGCCAGGTTCTCCAAGAGCTTGTCTTTATCAAAACTGATTTTGCCAATTGGCAAATGGATAATAGCTGTTCTATCCAAACGAAATTCAGCTCTTCCTTTACGAGCTTCATTCACAACGCGAGCTAGATCTTGAGGCGGTACTACGGTGCCGGACTTGGGATTGGGCATCAAACCTCGCCGCCCTAAAATACGACCGAGCTTGGCTACTTTAGGCATCATATCAGGGGTGGCAACAGACACATCAAATTCGAGCCAGCCACCTTCAATTTGTTTAATAAGCTCGTCTGCTCCAGTATAGTCAGCACCTGCTTCCTCCGCCAACTTTACCCCCTCACCTTGGGTAAAGACGAGCACTCGTGTCTTCTTCCCCAGTCCATTAGGCAGTAGAATTACACCACGCACCTGTTGGTCAGCACTGCGGGGATCGACTCCCATCTTCAAATGGAGCTCGACGGTCTCATCAAATTTGGCGTAGGAAACCTTCTTAGCTAATTCAATCGCTTCTTCAGGAGAATAGGTCCTTGCCCTATCTACAAGTTTACTAGCTTCCTGGTATTTCTTACCATGTTTTTCCACTTACTTATATCCTCAAAAATTTATTCTACCTCAACTCCCATGCTCCGAGCCGTGCCGGCAACAATGCTTACTGCCTTATCAATATCAGTCGTATTAAGGTCCTTCATTTTATTCCGTGCGATCTCATAAACTGTATCTTTACTTATCTTGCCTACCTTCTCGCTTCCGGTATTACCGCTACCCTTTTCTATTCCCAAAGCGCGCCGTAATAGATCGGAAACAGGCGGCATCTTGGTCACAAAGCTAAAGGAGCGATCCTCATATACAGTTATCTCAGCAGGAATAATAAAACCTTCTTGAGAAGCAGTTCGTTCATTATATTCCTTACAAAAAGCCATGATATTAAGACCGTGTTGTCCTAAAGCGGGTCCCACAGGTGGTGCCGGAGTAGCTTTACCTGCAGGTATCTGCAACTTAATGACCGTTTTAACTTTCTTCGCCATTACTGATTCTCGCTTTCATTGCGTTCTGAGTTCCTACTCAGTGTTATATCCTTTCTATCCCCAGGAGGTCTAACTCCACAGGCGTTTCCCGGCCGAAGAGCGATAATAAAACTATTGCCTTACCTTTACTCAGGTGAACCTGCTCTACCTTGCCTATGAAGTCGATAAAAGGCCCACTCGTTACACGTACATTATCTCCTTCCTTAAAAGTCATTTTAACCTCGGTAGGAGCTTCTTCCATGCGTCGCAGGATGGCATCCGCTTCTTGCTTAGGCAAAGGAACAGGTTTGGTACCGGCACTCACAAAGCCAGCGACCCCAGGGGTATTGCGTACTATATCCCAGCTATGTTCGTCTAAATTCATATTTACCATAATATAGCCTGGGAAAGCTTTCTTAGTCATCGTATGCCGCTTTCCAGCTTTGATTTCAATCTCTTTAGTTGTGGGTATCACCACATCAAATATCTTATCACCCACATCCATATATTTAATACGCTGTTCTAAATTTCTCCTGGCCTGTTCTTCATGGCCCGAAGAGACGTATAACAAGTACCATTCTCCGTCACCCATTGATTATTAACCACCTAGAAGCAAAAACAGTTCTGTAAAAACCCAGTCTAAAGCACCTAAAATGGCTCCCACAACAGCACACACAGCGAGCACTAAGAGACTCAACCTCAAAGCTTCCTGCCTTGTTGGCCAGTGCGCTTTTCTTAGTTCAGCTATTACCTCTGTAAAGAAACTGAACCTCGATTTTTTAGCCGGAGCGGACTTAGTATCCGCTTTCTTAGCGTGAGTTGTCATAAGTTACTTTGTTTCTCGATGAACAGTATAGCCACGACAATGAGGACAATACTTATTCAACTCCAGCCGTTGCGGATCATTCTTCTTGTTCTTCGTAGTAGTATATGTTCTCCGCAAACATTGACTGCAAGCTAGGTGGATAATTACGCGTAAATCGCCCTTCTTTTTAGCCACGTTTAAAAATTTACAAAGTGCCTGGGAGTCGGCATTTATGCGATAATCTTGCTAATCACGCCAGCACCGACTGTCCTGCCCCCCTCTCTGATAGCAAAGCGCAATCCCTCCTCCATAGCTACGGGGGAAATGGTCTTAATCTTCATATGAGTCAACTCGTCACCGGGCATAGCCATCTCCACACCTTCAGGAAGAGTTATTTCGCCCGTAACATCCAGAGTTCTGATATAAAACTGGGGCTTATAACCATTGAAGAAAGGTGTATGCCTGCCGCCTTCTTCCTTGGTCAAAATATATACTTCAACTTCAGCTTCGGTATGAGGCTTGACCGTATTTGGTTTAGCCAGCACCTGCCCTCGCTCTATTTCATCTCGATCTATGCCTCGCAATAGCACTCCGACAGCATCGCCAGCTTCTGCCTCATTCATGGTCTTATGGAACATCTCTAAGCTAACCGCCACTACTTTTCTTGTCTCTTTTAATCCTACTATCTCTACTTCATCACCGGCTTTGATCGCCCCCCGTTCTACTCGGCCTGTAGGCACAGTTCCACGTCCTTTGATACTGAACACGTCCTCTATCGGCATTAAGAAAGGTTTATCCTTTTCTCTCTGTGGTAGCGGAATATACTCATCTATAGCATCCAACAACTTCCATATTGGTCCACACCACTGGCAATCCCTCTTGCCGCATCCACATTCCAGAGACTTGAGAGCACTTAATCGTACAATGGGGATTTCATCACCGGGAAAGTTATACTTCTTAAGCAAGTCTCTAACCTCCATCTCCACCAAATCCAACAACTCCGGGTCATCCACCAGATCTACCTTATTGAGAGCTACCATTATGCGGGGAACCTGCACCTGCCGGGCTAGAAGTATGTGTTCCCTGGTTTGTGGCATAGGACCATCATCGGCGGCGACCACCAAAATAGCACCATCCATCTGAGCAGCTCCAGTTATCATGTTCTTGATATAGTCAGCATGCCCTGGACAGTCAACATGACAATAATGTCGCTTCTCAGTTTCATACTCGATATGGGAAATAGCAATCGTTAGTCCACGGGCTTTTTCTTCAGGAGCATTATCTATTGAATCAAAGGTCCGGAATTGCGTAATACCCGCTTTAGACAATACCTGGGTCATGGCCGCAGTTAGTGTTGTTTTTCCGTGGTCAACATGTCCTATAGTGCCCACATTTACATGTGGTTTAACACGCTCATAAACTTTCTTAGCCATTTTAACCTCCTTTTATTTCAAAGCCCACAACCAGATTCGAACTGGTGACCCCGTTCTTACCAAGAACGTGCTCTACCTACTGAGCTATGTGGGCAAGTATGCACGAAATTATATTGTAAGTCAACATGGGTAAAGAGTCAACAAAATATAGCTTTTCTACTTTAGAACGTGATGTACATGTTCAGGCAAATTAATGGACGGATTCTAAATCAGTGCTTGGCTGAAAGTCAAGCAGGAGGTCTGGAAGATGTTGAGCTTAGCTGAAGTTGATGATGTTGCTGGTGCCGCTAGATATATTGGCAGTTATCTCAATATGCAGTCGTATCGTGTGCGTAAATATATTATGAGTGCGGGCTGGGTGTTCCCTGGGTGGGTATCCTGGTCACGGTGGTTTAACCGTAATTATGGCGTTTATCCTGACAAGATGTATCCGGGGATATTAGCAAAGCTGTCACGTATGTCTAAGAGAGAGCGTGATGAGATTATTATACCCGAGCTGATGAAAATGCAAGTTTTATTATGGTTCGTTTTATGAAAAGTTTTCTTCTATGGAAAATACCTTTGAGCTGGAAAAATTTGGTGGTATAATTAACGAAGGAGGTTATAGAGAGAAGCAGTGAATGGTGAAGCAATGAAAGAAGGTAAAGTATTCCAAGCTTATAGTGATGAATCCGGCATAAACGTCGGTGATAGATATACGTCTATTTGTATTGTCTCTGGAGAGGCTGAGGCACTGAATTGCCTGCGAGATAAACTAGGTGAAACGCTAAGAGATAAGAACGTAGATGAGGTCAAGTTCTCGAAGATAAGCAGGTATGGAAGTCCGGTTACACAAGCTGCAGTTGATTTTGTTGGATGCGCAGTGGACTTTGCTGTCTACAATAGCGTAAGGGTCGACACTATAACTATGGATAACGAGTGCTTGAGTGGCCAGGATTATGATTCTGATAGTGAACCGGATTTGGAGGGAATGTACTACCAGGTGCTCTCTAACGTAGGTAGGAGATGGGGGTGTACGAACTGGGGTCTTTATCCAGATGAGAACTCAGGAGTCAACTGGAGTAAGATAGTCTCGTCTTTGAATCGGACTAGTATATTGACTGCAGAATGGGGTCAAAAACCCTTTATAGATAGAACTGATGAAGATGCGCGATTTCGATTTTCCGAGTTTGAAGAGTTAAATTCGGTAGAAGAGCCTTTAGTTCAACTTGCGGATTTGTTCGCTGGGATGGCTCGCTTCTCACACGAGGATAACGGTGGCTGTGCCGAATGGGTAGAGAGGTCGAGAGATGAGAGACAAGGGAAATTGATACGGTCCACGGCATGGGATAAGGGGAATGAAACGAGGTTAAAGGAGTGTCGTTATAGACTGATAGGTGGGTTGTATCGTCTTTGTCATAGACACAGGCTTTACGTGAGTCTAAGAAGTGAGAAGCACTTGAGGACATGGAGGCCGCAAAATCCTATTAATTTCTGGGATTATAGGAGAAGATATTAAGTTTCTTTGGCGATGAGGGTTTTATGGGTTGCGGTGCGTATGATGTTAGGTTTAAGGGTATTGAGTTCAGGGTTGGTAGGGTTAGCTGTGAATGGTAGAGCGCCTAATGGCGGGGGGTCCCGGTCTTACCTGGACTGTGGTTATTGACCTGTATTTCTGTAATGAGAATCCGAGGGCGTGCAGCGTACTTTTGTCAGTAGTTTAGTTTTAGCATTACACGAAGTGGAATGATTGGAAAGTAAATCCTTTTCCTCTGCTAACCTCGCTTGGCTATCTCGATTGATGTGTGCATGTACATGAGTACCTTGGTTGCGCCGTATACATGGTAATTCATTGTGGCTTGGGACGCAGTCTTTTAAACTCTCAGTTTCACCTATGTATATAGCTTTCCAAGTGCGTGGTTTTGAGCGTTTAGCAAAGATATAATTACCTGGTACATCACTCCAAGTGGTGCCTTCAATTGGGTGTATTTCATATATGTATTCCTTTCCTGCTGCACCTCTCCACCTGCATATACGAACCATAATGTACTTCCTTAAATGCGGATTATAATAATATTGTAAAAATATGTCAATAGTGCTAAAATCGTATTGAGTTCTCTCTAGAAAGATAGTTTCTTCCTGAATTGGTTGACCCTGTTCTGTCTGGAACGAGGTTATTGGCAAGTATTTTTGTCAAGATATAATAAAGTAAGGTAAAAAGCTATTGGCTTTAGAGTTTCGAAGATTTATTCTGGATTGTAGGGTGTCTTATGATGATTAGCCCTTGCTCTTACCAAGAGCGTATTCTACCTACTGAGCTATGTGGGCCTTCTTCACTTTACAGTGGAGGGGGTAGGATTCGAACCTACGCAGCCCTTACGGGCGGCAGATTTACAGTCTGCTCCGATTAACCACTCCGGCACCCCTCCCTGATATAATCTTACCATAGAATATCTGGAAAACCCAGCCCGAGAGGGGATTCGAACCCACTAACCTACCGATTACAAGTCGGTTGCTCTACCATTGAGCTACTCGGGCAACTTCTAGCTACAATTTCGGCTCAATAGTATAAAAAAGGGGGATTCTCTGTCAACATAAAGACAATGGGAGCTAACCTCTTGTTGCATTATCCGAATAAGTCATGCTACATTATACTGTTTTACTAATTAACATCGTTTGAAATTGCAACCATGATAGATAATGCTTTGCTAAAACAATTGCTGGAGGCAGGTGCCCACTTTGGTCACCACACCAGCTACTGGCATCCCAAGGCGAAGAAATATGTTTTTACCCAGCGCAATGGTATCCACATCATCGATTTGGAGCAGACGGTTACCATGTTAGAAAAGGCCTGTGCCTTTGTCCAGGATTTAGCAGCTCGGGGGCAAAGCATTCTTTTTGTCGGCACTAAAAAACAGGCTCAACAGACCATAGAGGAAGAGTCTGTGAGATGCGGTATGAGCTATGTTAATCAAAGGTGGCTAGGTGGTATGTTAACTAACTTCGCCGTCATACAAGCTCGGATCGACCACCTAGTTCGTTTAGAGAATAGAAGAGATAAAGGTGAACTTGACTCTTTGCCTAAAAAAGAACGGGTGAAGATAGAAAAGGAAATATTCCACCTAAATACTCAAATGGGGGGATTCAAGGAAATGACTACCCTTCCCGGAGCCCTCTTCATCACCGATCCTATTAAAGATAAGATTGCCTTTACTGAAGCTAAAAAATTGGGCATACCCGTGATTGCCATTGCAGATACTAATTGCAATCCTGACGGCATCGATTATCCCATTCCCGCTAATGATGACGCTGTTAAGGCAATTAAATTAATTTGCAGCAAAATAGCCGATGCCGTAATTGAAGGTAAAGCTGAAGCGTTTTCTGGAGAGGTGGGAGCTACCAAACTGGCTACTGAAGAAGAGCGTGAAGAAGCCATTGAAATTCTAGGTTCTTATACCTTCGAACCGGAGGAACCAAGTGAGCCAGAGGAACCAGGTAAGCCAGAGGAGCCAGATAAACCGAAGGCGTCAAAAGAACCGAAGGAGCTAAAAGAACCGAAGGAGCTAAAAGAACCGAAGGAGCCAAAAGAACCGAAGGAGCCAAAAGAACCAAAGGAACCGAAGGAACCGAAGGAGCCAAAAGAACCAAAGGAACCGAAGGCGTCAAAAGAGCCGAAGGCGTCAAAAGAACCAAAGGAACCAAAAGAGCAAGAAGGAGAAATTGCACCCACATGAAAATTCCAGTCGAACTAGTAAAGGAGTTAAGGAACAGAACTAATGCGGGCATAGGTGACTGTAATAAGGCTCTGTCAGAGGTAGGGGGTGATATAGAAAAGGCAATTGATTTCTTGAAAGAGCGTGGGGCAGCAATTGCTGAAATGAAAAAGGATGCAGCCACAACCGAAGGCGTAATTGAGGCTTATATTCATCATACGAAGCGCATAGGAGCATTAGTGGAGTTAAATTGTGAAACCGATTTTGTGGCTCGCACCGCTGAATTTAAAGAACTTGCTCACGACTTAGCTATGCAGATAGCTGCTACTTCCCCACAATTTCTCACTAGTGAAGAGATGCCGCCAGAGGCAGAAACAGACCCCCAAGCGGCTTGCCTTCTTAGCCAGCCCTCTATTAAAGAACCTGACAAGACGGTACAAGAAGTTATTGGTGAAACGATTATTAAAGTAGGGGAGAATATAAAAGTACGCAGATTCGCCAGATTCGAGCTTGGTGTCGATCACTAAGCCATGTTGGAAGCATTACTCGCTGAACTGAACTCCAGAATGCAGAAGGCCGTAGATGGCTTAGCTAGAGAATTAGCTACCATCCGTGCCGGGCGTGCCACTACAGCTTTGCTTGACAACATCACGGTTGACTATCAGGGCACGTCTGTCCCACTCCATCAACTTGGTACTATGTCTATACCTGAGGCTAATTTAATCGTTATACAACCCTGGGATCGCACATCGTTGCGTGACATTGAAAAAGCCATTCTCGCAGCCAACGTCGGCCTTAACCCTGCGAATGACGGTAATATAATCCGGGTGGTCATCCCGCCTCTTAGTGAGGAGCGGCGCAAGGAGCTGGTCAAGTTGGTATCCAAGAAAGTGGAGGAGCGGCGGATTGTCATACGTAATATAAGGAGAGATGGCATTGAGAAACTGAGAGAGATGGAGAAAAATAAAGGAATATCGGAAGATGAACTCAAAAGCAATGCTAGGAAAATCGACCAGCTTACAGAGCTTTGTGTGGATAGTGTAAGTGAATTGGGACAGAGCAAGGAAAAAGAAATACAGGAAATATAATTTAACCCCCGCTAAATTTGCTCTCAATATATTAACTGGGTCCCCGAGAAAATCGCGAGGTTCTCTTGGGTAAATATAATTCGCCTCACCAACATCCGGTAAAAAAGCCCACAATAGCAAGCCAATAGCCGCTTAAAAGCTGCTAAAATAGACCTATGCTCAAGCACAGAGTTATTACTGCCGCTGTGGGCGTGCCCCTCGTTATTCTTGCCATCTGGTTTGGTGACCCTTGGCCTTGGTTTACTCTCCTAATAGCCGCAGCGGCGTTAGCCGGCACCTACGAGTTCTACCACATGGCCAATTTTGACAGACGAGAGCCTCTACTTTATCTGGGTTTGCTATGGGCGCTGGCACTCGTCTTGAGCCCTCATTATATGAGCCCTGATGTTTTACCCATAGTTATTACCGCCACTATGGTGATTTCCTTGATTTGTCTGTTATGCCGCCAGTCAAGAGAAAAGGCATTCCGCAACTGGGCATGGGCAATAGTCGGTGCACTCTATGTGGGTTGGATGCTTAGCTACTGGCTGAATTTGCGCGGTTTAGAGGATGGCCGAAATTGGGTTTACCTGGCCATGCTTACTACATTTGCCAACGACACAGGCGCCTTTTTTATCGGGAGGGCAAGGGGTAAACATAAGCTGGCTCCTATCATAAGCGAAGCTAAAACCTGGGAGGGAGCAGTAGGAGGCTTAATATGCGCCATCCTGGGCGCTATGATAATAGCAACGGTTCTTAACCTCATTTCTCCTTTTCCTTTTAGGTATTGGCAGATTATCCTTCTGGGCTTCCTCGTTGGCCTTTTTGCTCAGCTTGGCGATTTAGTTGAATCCTTGCTCAAACGCAATACGGGAGTGAAGGAATCAGGCAATTTGCTACCCGGACACGGTGGTATCCTTGACCGATTCGATAGCCTCATCTTTGTCGGGGCGGTGGTATACTATTATGTAATATGGGTGGTGTGAAAAAAATAGCTATCCTGGGCTCGACAGGCTCCATAGGGCGGCAGTCTCTGGATGTAATCCGTGCCCTGCCTGATGAATTAAAGGTAGTAGCTCTGACAGGGAACAAGAATCTTGAGCTTCTGGAAAGACAAATCAGTGAATTTCAGCCCAAGATGTTTTGTTCCTCGGTTAAGCCTGACATTAGTTATGGCGGAGAGTTTGTATCCGCGGAAGAAATAGCCAGCCATCCCGAGGTCGACCTCGTTATCGTGGCCACCGCGGGTAAGGCAGGACTGAGCCCTACTCTGGCGGCTTCACAGGCAGGCAAGACGATAGCCCTGGCTAGCAAGGAGGTATTGGTAATGGCCGGTGAAATTATTGTTCGTGAAGCCAGCCTCCACCAAGCTCAAATTATGCCTATCGATAGCGAGCATAGTGCCATCTGGCAATGTTTGCAGGGAGAAGAAAATAAACCGCAGAGGCTTTTTCTCACTGCCTCCGGTGGGCCTTTTTATCACTATTCACAGTCACAATTGACTGAGGTAACACCGGAGCAAGCTCTTCAGCACCCCGTATGGAAGATGGGAAAGAAGGTAACCATAGATTCAGCAACCCTTATGAATAAAGGATTAGAGGTCATCGAGGCTCATTGGCTTTTCTCGTTTCCCTTTGATAGTATTGAAATATTAATGCATCCCCAGTCCATTGTTCATTCCATGGTGGAGTTTACGGATGGTTCCCTGAAAGCTCAGCTTAGCTGGCCTGATATGAGATTACCCATTCAATATGCTCTTTCCTATCCTCAGAGGTGGCCTAATCCAGAATTACCCCGCCTTGATTGGAATAAAATCCGGTCTCTGAACTTTGAGCCCGTCGACTATAATAAATTTCCCTGTCTCAAACTAGCTGTGGAGGCTGGCAAATCGGGAGGGACTTACCCGGCGGTGCTTTGCGCCGCGGATGAGGCGGCTGTGGAGCTTTTTCTCAGCCATAGCATAAGTTTCACCGATATAGCCAAAATTGTGCAAAAAACGCTGGAGCAACATCGGACCATCGGCCAGCCATCTCTGGAGGAAATACTGGCTGCTGACGACTGGGCAAGAGAATACGCTACAAGTCTTTCCCTCGGTAGCTATGATGATCCTGAACGCCGGAGCAATCTTGAGATAGAGAGATAAGAGATGAGCGTTGCCGTAATCATTATCCTTTTTATAGTAGCTCTATTCGTGGCAATGTGCCTTCACGAATTGGGGCACTTCATTACTGCTAAGCGTGCCGGAGTGAAGGTGGAAGAGTTCGGCATAGGCATTCCTCCACGCCTTTTTGGTATTAAACGAGGCGAAACAATATACTCACTTAATGCCATACCTATAGGAGCATTTGTTAAGGCCGCCGGAGAAAACGACCCGACAGTACCCCGTAGCCTGGCTGGCAAAGGACCCTGGACCAGGTTAGGAATCTATGCTGCCGGTCCGCTGGTCAACATCTTTCTGGCCTTTGTTCTCCTCAGTGCTTTCTTTGCGCTGCCCTATTCCGTCATTGCCGGCGATGGACTCATGGTGCATTCTGTAGTGGAGAATTCTCCTGCGGAGGAAGCAGGCATCGAGCCCGGGGATATAATTCTGGAGATAGAGGGGCAACCTGTTTATAGGAGTGAGGATGTGTACGATATAGTAAATTCAGTCGAAGAAGGGGCAGAAATAACTTTGCTCCTGCTAAGGAATGGGGAGCGAGAGGAAATCAGGTTGGAGCCAAAATTCGACCCAGAAAAACAACAAAGATTAATTGGCGTCTTCTTGGCTTGGTGGAACATTGTGAGTCAGGTGGAGGAAGGCTCGCCTATTTATGAAGCTGGCCTCAGACCTGGCGATGCTATCCTGAGCATCAATGGTCAGCTTATATATAACGACGAGAGTATGTCCAGTGCCCTGCATTCCGTTAAGGAAGGCGAAGAAATAAAGCTGGTTTTGCTCCCAAATGGCGAGACAAAGGAGACCGAGGAAATCTCTCTGATTTATGACGACTCCGAAACCCTGCCCGGCGTGGAGATGCGATGGGTGGAAGGGACTCGTTTCGAACAAGAGCGGCTTCCTGTGTGGAGGGCAGTCTATTTGGGGGCCAGGGATATCATTTATATGCCTGTGCTCATAATAAAGGCTATTCCTCAAATCATAGAATCTCCCGATATGGCGTTGGTTGGGCCAATAGGCGCTGGTCAGTTAACGGTGGAGGTGGTGCGCTCCTCTGGCCTCAGCAGCATACTATTTATGGCCGCTATGATTAGCCTGGGGCTAGCTATATTTAATTTCCTCCCAATTCCGCCTTTGGATGGAGGAGGTATGCTGGTGGCGTTCATTGAAGGGTGTAGGCGTGGGAAGCGTCTTTCCCCTCGAACAATACGCCTGGCTTATACTATCGGCACCACTTTTTTAATTGCGCTTGTAATCCTAATAACCTTTGTAGATATCTGGCGTCTACCGAGGGGTTTTGGACTATGACACGTCGAATCTCCAAACCATTAAGAATTGGCAAGGTAACCGTTGGCGGCGACGCCCCCATTGTAGTGCAGTCCATGACCAAGACCGATACCCGTGATATCCCTGCCACCACAAACCAGATTAAGGAATTGGAGGATTGCGGCTGTGAAATTGTACGAGTGGCAGTCCCTGACAACGAAGCTGCTGAAAGCCTGGCCACTATAAAAAGGAGCGTTTCCCTCCCTCTTATCGCTGATATACACTTTGACTACCGCCTGGCTTTGGCTGCGTTGCAATCCGGTGTTGACGGGCTCCGCCTCAATCCCGGCAACATAGAAGATAGAGACAAGATCGCCAGAGTGATAGCTGCTGCTAAAGAAAGAGAGGTGCCTATTCGTATTGGAGTGAATGCTGGCAGTCTGCCTGCCGATTTTCAGCCCGATGCTCCACCGGTTGAGCGCATGGTCAACCTGGCCCTGGAGCAGATAAGGCTTATGGAAAGCCTGGACTTCGATTTAATCAAGGTCTCCCTTAAAGCCTTTGATGTTCC
>Ga0315552_1000467_pt1 | contig 25217 bp, 21 predicted proteins | sample SalMarSW160170MG_2_FD_203102 | JGI IMG/M metagenome (GOLD analysis project Ga0315552, IMG submission 203102) | Salt marsh sediment microbial communities from the Plum Island Ecosystem LTER, Massachusetts, United States - Salt Marsh Sediment SW1601-70 ...
AGATAAAGATACTATTACCTTCTGATCCGTTAAACGTATAACGGTGAATACCTGTCCGGACTGTGGCAGACAACTCGACAAGTATCTTATCCCTGATAAGATAAACTGAATAATAACCTGCTTCTGTCTTTTCGGATGTTTTGTCAATCTCCAGAACCGGATTCAGGAAGAAAGTATCAACAGGGATCCCTGAGAAAGGTACAACAGAAACCAGTCCGGCCCTGTCATGAATAGTTGTTCCGCCTGAACTTCCCCTGTGAAAATGACTGAATCCACGGATGTGATGATCGGAATAATCGTATCCTGAATGTGCAAAATCTCCATCGGCTGTCAGGCTTCCCGGCCATGTATCAGGACACAGTTCAACAAGTCCGAATGGAACCAGGGCAGCCGGTAACCACTGGCCATGATCGCCCTGTGTACAGATTAAGGGATCAACATAATCGACAGGACGTTCTGAATTACAGGAAAATAATAATAATAATAGAATGATCCAGATGAATCGGTTAATCTTTGTACTATCGATGCATGTAACGGTCGTACAACTTTTCGGCAAAAATTTTACATTCATGGAACTAACAGGTTAATACATTTGTAATTATCGTGAGGGTGTCTCAAAAGCCCCTTTTCTGTTTGTTGCCCCTCAATCCCCTGAAGGGGAGGTTTTGATTATCAGGATATTAATAATTCCCCCTTTAGGGGGTCAGGGGGCAAAACAAAACTTTTGAGACACCCTCATGCATTATTCATAAAACCCTGATCATGAAGTACCTTCAGTAATATTTTCGAAAAATGTATATTATCGGTCTTTGTGTACCTTACATCTGTAAATACCTGTGCCAGTGTCTCTTTATTATTCTCTGTAACAAACTGTTGTGAATCATCCCTCCCCTCTTTTTCTCTGTAGATACTGTTTATTCTTTCAACAGAATAATCGTCATACGTTTCATTATGCACTATAGCTTCAAGTGGTAGTCTGTCGACCTGTTCAGGTTGTTCGGCAGGCCATCCCAGGGTAATGGCAGTTACCGGAACAACTCCTTTTGGCAGATTTAATACTTCAATAATTTTATGAGCCATATAGGTTGTTGTTCCCAGATAACAGATGCCAAGGCCCCGTGATTCGGCAGCAATACAAACCGTCTGTGCCACAAGCAGGGCATCAATTGCAGCGGTCATAAATGAAAGAAAATTATCATACCCGGGCTCTGCTTTTCTTAGCAGACACCATTTATTAAACCTGTTAAAATCAGCACAGAATGTCAGTATAACCGGAGCTTCCATAACCATACTCTGGTTAAAATGTAAAGGAGCAAGTTCTTTCTTCCTGTTAGTATCTCGCGTCACAATAATACTGTAAACCTGCATATTGCCTGTTGTGGAAGTTCTGCATCCTTCCATAAGCAACTCATTAAGAAGCTTATCATTAACGGGCTCTGATGAATATTTCCTGATTGTCCTGCGATTAAGTAAAAAATTGGTTAGATCAGCCATAAAAATTATGTTGTATAATATCATACAAAGTAAACAAATTCTGCTAAAAAGTATAGATGGGATGGGAATGATTTTCTTATCTTAGCATCAACTGAAAAACAAATTCTAATCTGGTCATATTACTTATGAAACCCACATGTATAATAAAAACAAACACATTATAAATATAGTTTTCAAACATGTGGATTTGCCGTCGGCGAGCCCTTCGGGGTTTATCATCCCTTCAAAATCTAAATTATATTATGATGAAAAAATGTCTTTCTCTTTTGCTGGTTACGGTAATCCTGATCAGCATAGATACATTGTATGCTCAGAAGAAAAGAGAGCAGACCAGAGAACCAGAAAACAAAGAAGAAGGAATAAGTTCCTCAACATTTGCAGGATTATCCTTCAGGAGCATTGGCCCGGCCTGGGCATCCGGCAGAATTTCCGATTTTGCTGTCAATCCTGAAAATCATTCAGAAATATATGTAGCTGTTTCGGCAGGTAATATCTGGAAAACAACCAACAACGGAACAACGTGGGCACCTGTTTTTGACAAATACGGAGCTTATGCTATTGGTTGTCTTAAGATGGATCCTTCCAATCCTCATGTTCTCTGGGCCGGAACGGGAGAAAACAACCATCAGCGGCAACTGGGCTATGGCGACGGAGTGTATAAAACAGAAGACGGAGGAGCAACCTGGAAGAATATGGGTCTGAAGGAATCAAGGCAGATAGGTATGATTGCTATCGATCCCCGCAATACTGATATTTTATATGTTGCAGCAGAGGGTTCTATCTGGGGACCGGGAGGCGAAAGAGGTCTTTACAAGACCACCGACGGAGGTGTGACATGGAATAAAGTATTGGATATCAGTGAAAATACAGGTGTCAATAATGTAGTTCTTGATCCCCGTAATCCGGATATTATTTATGCTACTTCCGAACAGAGAAGACGTCATGTATATACTAAGATTGGCGGCGGCCCCGAGTCGGCAGTTTACAAATCGAAAGACGCCGGTAAAACATGGGAAAAAATAATGAAAGGGCTGCCATCGGTGCATATAGGAGGTATGGGTCTTGCAATTTCCCCTGTAAATCCCGATGTACTCTACCTTATAATGGAAGCACAGGGAGATGCCGGAGGATTTTTCAGATCAGTTAACAGGGGAGCTTCATGGGAAAAAATGAGCTCCCACCATTCTTCGGGACAATATTACAACGAAATATTCTGCGATCCGGTTGATATCGACAAGGTGTACAGTGTGGAAACCAGGTCACAGGTTACGACAGACGGAGGAAGAATATGGGCACGTGTCGGGAATAATCAGCGTCATGTGGATGATCATGCTATGTGGATCGATCCTGATGACACACAGCACTTTTATATCGGGGGCGACGGAGGCATATATGAGACCTACGACGGAGGGAAAACATATATCTTCAAATCAAACCTTCCTGTAACGCAGTTCTACAGGGTTAATGTTGATAATACCTTACCTTTCTATAATGTATATGGCGGGACTCAGGACAACAATTCAATGGGTGGTCCGTCAAGAAATACCGACAGTGATGGCGTTGTGAATGACGACTGGTTTGTCACCATGGGTGGTGACGGATTCTGGGTAGCCATCGATCCGGTTGATGAAAACATCGTTTTTACGGAATACCAGTATGGCAATGCCTTCCTGTATGATAAAAAGAGCGGAGAGACAGTAAGTATAAAACCTATCCCTCCAAAAGGTGAACAAACCTACCGCTGGTACTGGGATACTCCCCTGATAATCAGCCCTCACCAGAGAGAAAGGATTTATATGGCTGCAAACAAAGTGTTCCGGAGTGACGATCGTGGTTATAGCTGGGAGGTAATCTCTGACGATATTACAAGAAATGAAGACAGGAATCAGTTCAAAGTGATGGACAAATACTGGAGCGTTGATGCTGTTGCCAAAGATGTTTCGACATCTCTCTGGGGATTAATAGTGTCACTGGCTGAATCGAAGGTAAAAAAAGATCTTATTTATGCAGGTACAGACGACGGTGTAATAGCAGTTACTGAAGACGGCGGAAAGAACTGGAGAAGAATCACATCCTTTCCCGGAGTTCCTGAATACACCTTTGTAAGCGATATATTGCCCGATAAATTCAATGAGAATATAGTATATACCTCATTTAATAATATGTTCAATGACGACTTTAAGCCATATATCCTTAAGAGCACCGATAAAGGCAAGACTTGGACATCTGCAACAGGTAAGCTCCCACAGAACGGATCAATTCATACACTGGAACAGGATCCGGTCAATCCCGACCTTTTGTTTGCGGGATCTGAGTTTGGATTTTATTTTTCGCTCGACGGTGGAAATGAATGGATTGAATTCAAATCGGATCTGCCAACATCAGCGGTTCGCGATATTGCAATTCATGAACGCGAAACCGACCTGGTGATAGCAACATTCGGAAGAGGGTTCTTTATTCTTGATGATTATTCCCCAATAAGAAATTTTAATAAGGATATTCTTGATAAAGAAGGATATATCTTTCCTGTTAAAGAAGCAAAAATGTTTGTGGAGACCGATGGTTTTGATAATCAGGGCTCTATGTATTTCAAGGCCCCCAATCCCCCATATGGAGCAACAATAACTTATTTTATTAAGGAGATCCCGAAAACTGATAAAGAAATTCGCCAAGAAATGGAGAAAGAGCTATTTGAAAAAGGGGAAAAAATTCCTCAACCCGATTATCTGACTCTACAGGCTGAAGAAAAAGAGATCAAACCCTATCTTGTTTTTACCATCACCGACGAGAAGGATAATATTGTCAGGAAGATATTTAAAACTGCATCCAAAGGAGTTAACAGAGTTAACTGGAACTACACGTGGGAAGGCTTTTCACCTGTAAGCACAACAGAATTTGATCCTCTTGGCAGTGGAAGAAACGGGATACCGGCTATGCCCGGTAACTATAAGGTAACTCTTTCAATGTATGCCAAAGGTGTGACCAGGAATTTGGCAGGGCCTGTGGAATTTGTTTGTAAACCGCTTGATATCAATACTTTTCCTGCTACTGATCAGGAAGCCAAGCTTGCCTGGCTCAAAGAAGCATCTGATTATGCAAGAACAGTTTACGCCACAATGAGTTATACTAACGAACTGACTAACAAGGCAAACGCGATAATGCAGGTGATACATCAGACTTCAGGCACTTCAGCAGAGATGATGAAGGAAGCTGAAAGGATAAAAAATGAGCTTGAAGCAATTATGTTCAGATTCAGAGGTCCGGTTCCAAAAGCCAGTTCCGAGGAGATACCTCCCACTGATGTCCCTCTCGCCGAAAGACTTGGCGAAATCGCGTTTACAAGCTATAGGATGAGCGGTAATATAACACAAATTGCAAAGGATCAACTCGAGATCCTGAAAGTTGAATTCCCGCCGGTACTTGACAGAGTGACCCAAGCCGGCAATGACCTTCAGAGACTTGATAAACAACTTGATGCCATGGGGGCGCCATGGAGTACGGGAAGAGTGCCGAAGCTGTAGATGTTATAAGTGCTATGTGATATAGGCGATGTATTAAAGAAGGTTTGGGGCAGGGATGAGAGATGAGTTACATAAAAAGTAAATTGTTGAAGCAGGTGTAGTAGCTGAACATGAAGGTAAAAGTTAAAGAAATTAAAAGGAGTAAATTACTTGCTTTTTAAGGGAAACTTTTTTATTCTTGTTAGGAAATAATTTTACTAACTCATAACAAGAATTAAAAGATATATTTCATGAGCAGACCAGTAACATTATGTACAAGCCAGTGGGCTGATTTACCCTTTGAAGTTGTATGTCAGAAAGCAAAATCATTCGGATACGATGGCTTAGAACTAGCCTGCTGGGGAGATCATTTTGAAGTTGATAAAGCTGATGAAGATTATTGCAGGAAGAAGAGAGAAATGCTGGACAAATATCAGCTGAAAGTATTTTCTGTCTCCAATCACCTTGTTGGCCAGGCTGTCACAGACCGCATTGATGAACGTCATAAGAGTATCCTGCCTGATTATGTCTGGGGTGATGGTAATCCTGAAGGTGTTCGTCAGCGGGCAGCAAAGGAAATGATAAGAACAGGGGAAGCAGCCAAAAGGCTCGGTATTTCTATCGTTAACGGATTCACAGGTAGTCCGATATGGCATCTTGTTTACTCTTTCCCACCTGTCCCCCCTTCGATGATAGAGGAAGGTTACGCTGAATTTGCCAGGCGCTTCATTCCTATCCTTGATGCCTACCAGACAATGGGTATCAGGTTTGGACTGGAGGTTCATCCTACCGAGATAGCTTTTGATATTGCGTCCACGAAAAAAGCACTGAAAGCAATTAACAATCATCCGGCTTTCGGATTCAATTACGACCCATCACACTTTGGTTACCAGGGAGTTGATTATATTGAATTCATTCACCTTTTCAGCGACAGGATATTTCATGTCCATATGAAAGATGCTGGCTGGTCGGATGTGCTTGTGGAAGCAGGTGTTTTCGGAGGACATACAGAATTTGGTACTAAGGGCAGATATTGGGATTTCAGAAGTCCGGGCCGTGGCAAAATCAATTTTGAAGAGATAATAAGGGCTCTCAACCGCATAGGTTATAATGGTCCACTATCGGTTGAATGGGAAGATAGTGGTATGGATCGAGAACAGGGAGCAAAAGAAGCCTGTGAATTTGTAAAGGCTGTTGATTTTTCTCCTTCAGATATTGCTTTTGACTCAGCTTTAAAAAAATAGTGCTGCTATATTAAACACGAGTGGATCAAGATAGCGTGAAATACTTTATATTCTACCACAATTAACATTTTAACTCTAACTTATTAAAGAAAGGGAAAAACTATGAACAAAATGACAGCAACTGTAGCTCTTATGTCATCATTCACACTGGCAATCTGTTTTATTATCCTCGGATCTATTTCAGTAGAACTGATGGCTGCTCTTGATATTAATGCGGGACAATTCGGAACCCTGGTTATGGGAATGTTCCTTACAAGTTGTATTGTTCAGCTTTTTATTGGCCCGCTTGTTGATAAGATTGGATATAAACCTGTTGCTATACTTGGTTTTATTATAATCAGTATCAGTATGTTAATTCTCGCTTTTTCCTCAAGCTTCTTTGTTTCACTTATGGCCTGTATATTGCTTGGTGTAGGGGCAATGTCAGTAAATACAGTAGCTAATACTTTGATACCGATCGTTCTTTTTGAGGGTAAAGATCCTGCACGAGCCAGTAATTTCGGAAATGGTTTTTTCGGACTCGGTTACATTTTAACACCGCTTCTCATTGTTTTCATTATTAAAACACTGAATCTGGGTTACAGCACTGCCCTGGTTGTTATTGCAATAATATCATTTATCTTTCTGATATTTGCTCTTTTAACAACCTTCCCAAAGGTTTCAACCGGATTCAATTTCTCAATGGTTCTTAAGGTGCTTGTTAAACCTGCAGTCTTGATTGCAGCCCTTGCTTTGTTTTGTTATATATCGCTGGAAATATCTATGGGAACATGGATCAAAAAGCTTATGGAAGAACTGTACGGAGGTAGTGCAAATCTGGATACTGCAGCTAAAGCAGGAATAGTACTGAGCCTGTTCGGAGTAACCATGATGATAGGGCGGTTTCTGTCAGCGTCAATTAAAAACCTGACTGCCATGGGATCGAAAATGATAACCTTCACATCTGTCCTGGCGGTTTTAGCCATCCTGCTCATGATTATCGCCAAAGGCCCTGTTCTGGGTATCATTGCAGTTCTCCTGGTAGGTCTTGCATTTGCACCTATCTTTCCTACAATTGTGGGAGTGACGTTTGCAAAATTTGACTCAAGCCTGTACGGTACTATCTTTGGAATTATTTTCGCAATAGGGCTACTTGGTGGTACATTTGTGCCAAAATTTATCGGTAACCTCAGCGTTGGATCAACGGTTCAGCAAAGCTTACCCATTGCATTGATAATTGCCGGCGTACTGGTGGTTATTTCATTTTTTATCGGCCGTGTCGGTAAACCAAAATCTGAATAGTATGCAGTAAAATCCTTAAACCACCAGAAAGGAAGATTGGACGATAGTTAACCATATACTATAAATACACGAAAAAATTTAAATTATATACTGATGAAAAAATTGAAACTAGGAATGATCGGCGGAGGCATTGGTGCATTCATTGGAGATGCGCATCGCCGTGCTTCCCGTATCTGCAATGATTATGAACTTGTGGGAGGTGTTTTTGATGTGGATTATGAAAAAAGCAAAGAGTTTGCCCGTCAGGAGGGGATCGACATAAACCGCTGTTACGAAAGCGTTGATGCCCTCATTAAAGCAGAACTCGCTTTACCTGCTGATAAACGTATGGAAGTTGTCTCTATTGTTACTCCTAATGCACTTCATTATCCTTTTGCAAAGAACCTCCTGATCAATGGCTTTCATCTGGTTTGTGAGAAACCGATGACTATGACCGTGGAAGAAGCTCTCGACCTCGAAAGACTTGTTGCAGAAAAAGGTCTTACTTTCTCACTGACACATACATACACCGGTTACCCTATGGTAAGGCAAATGAGAGACCTGATTGCCAAAGGGGTGCTTGGCACTATCCAGCGTATTGATGCGCAATACTACCAGGGTTGGATAAATTCAATTATTCATGGTACCGAAAGCAGGATCACCGGTGTGTGGAGATTAGATCCTAAACATGCTGGAGCAAGCAGTTGTATGGGTGACATAGGTGTACATGCATTTAACCTTATTGAATATACAACCGGACTCGAAATCAAAGAGGTTCTGTCCGACCTTAATCCCGTAAAAGAAGATATCAAACTGGATCTGGATGGCACGGTTCTGCTCCGCTTCGGAAAAAATCTGAAAGGGGTAATACGTTCAAGCCAGGTATGTGGTGGAGAAGAGAACGGTCTGACTATTGCTGTTTATGGCTCCAAAGCAAGCCTTAAATGGGGACAGGAGAATCCCAACTACCTGTATATGTTGAGCGATACCGAACCTACCAGGATCTACAAGCCTGCTCATGGTTATAATGAGAAGTTTGCAGAAGAAAGCCATACAATGCCGTCGGGCCACCCTGAAGGCATCTACGAGGCTCTGGCAAATATCTATAAAGGTACAGCCAAATCCATCAGAGGTGAGGCTTTCACACCCGGAGAGTTCCCGACAGTTCATGATGGTGTAAGGGGTATGAAGTTCATTCATTCGGTAGTTAAATCAAACGCTAATGGAAATGTCTGGGTAAAGGTCGATTAAGATAATAGCAGCGTGTCTCAGACACGCTGCATTTGATAACAGACACATGCTAACAGTTAATAAATAATAAAATGGAAAAAGAAAAAAAATCCGGCAATCAGGTATCAAGGCGTAAGTTCTTAGGGCTTACGGCTGCTGCAGCTACTTTTGCTATTATACCTGTCAATCTCACTTGTGGATCCGAACAGCAAAGAACAAGAAGTAAGAAACCAGATTCAAGATTCGGAAGAGTCCAGGTTGGTGCTATTACCTACAGCTGGCGCAGTATGCCCGGCAGTGCTGAGGATGTTCTCAAATACTGTCTGGAAACCGGTATCAGCTCGATTGAACTGATGGGAAATGTTGCCGAACAGTTTGCAGGCTTACCACAGGGTCCGGCCCGACCGCCACGCGATGCTTCAGAAGAAGAGAGGGCTGCATTCATGAAAACCATGAAAGAGAACGCTGCTATACAACGTCAATGGCGTATCTCAGCTCCCATGAATAAATTTGAAGAACTCCGGAAGATGTACAACAATGCAGGTGTGAATATCCATATTGCCAAATTCTCACCGGAAAACTGGTCAGATGAAGAGATAGACTATTCTTTTAGAGCCGCTAAAGAATTAGGTGCCAAGGCAGTATCGACAGAAATTGGAGATATCTCCGCTCAGAAACTCGGACCCTTTGCACAGAAATACGGATTAAAAGTTGCCCTGCATCAGCATCTGCAACCCGGACAACCCGGCTGGACCTTCGATAAGTTCCTTGAGATGTCACCCGAAAACATGCTCAATTTTGATTCCGGACATTACTTTGGTGCCACAGGCCTTCATCCTAACGGAATCATCGAAAGACTGCACGACAGAATAATAAGTGTTCATCTAAAGGATAAAACCGGACCAAAAGGCAATCCGCCTAACACAAACATGCCATGGGGTGAAGGTGAAACACCAATAGCTGACATCCTTCTGCTTATTAAGAAGAACAAATGGCCGATCCATGTTGATATTGAACTGGAATACCCGGTACCGGAAGGTTCTGATGCAGTGGCTGAAGTTAAGAAGTGTGTCGAGTACTGCCGCCAGATCCTGGTCTGAAAAATAAGAAAAATAAAGTAAATAAAACTTAGTGTTCCTACGTGTCTTCTCTGTGTTGCTCTGTGAAATAAGAAAAAAGTTACACAGAGGACCACTGAGAAGACACAGAGGGACACTGAGAAAAAATCTTATTTCTTCTTCTTTAAAAGAAAATAACCGCCTGCACCCAATACCACTACTGCACCGGCAATGATCGCTATAGTCGTTCCCGAACCCCCGGATTTTTCAGTGGATTCAGTTTCTTCATCTTCGATAGCATAATAGAATTCCGGTTTGGCATCCGTATCTATGTTTACCGTGTCTTTCTTCGGTTCAGGCTGCTCCTGAGAAATACCGGCAATCGTTGCACCAAATATAAACAGTGCTGAAAAAGAGCATATTAAAATAACTTTTCTCATAATTAAACTTTTTATTTATTTAATTGTACCTGCAAGTTCATCATACTTCTTTGCAATTTCAGGGGAACTCTTCCTGTAAGTATCTGCCAGTGCTTTAATGGCAGGTACGTAATGAGGATTTATAGTCAGACATGTTCTGAGTATAGTTCGTGCTTTCCGTATATCTTTTTCAACCAGAAGCTTCGATAATTCGACATATGCTTCGAAATATTTGCGATTGATCTCAATAAGTTTTTCGTAATACATAATTGCTTCATCTGCATTATTCCGCACACTGGCAATATTGCCAAGATACATCAGTATTGATTCGCACTCCGGGTTTACTTCCAGCCCTTTCTTTAATACTGACTCTGCCTTTTCAGGTTCTCCATCATTATACAAAGCAACTGCAAAATTATAAAAAATCAGTTCATCTTTATCATCTGTCAGAATCGCTTTCTCAAAATAAGTTATCGCCTCTTTAAACCTTCCGGAAGTAAGTGCTTTGTACCCATAATAATCATTCTTTGACCTGCGTTCAAGAACCGCACAAACCGGAACATTATCAGCATAAACAACATGTATGACATTTTGTGGAGGCCATATATTGTTCTTAAGATGATCCGGGTGAATATATCTGTTCGTAACTATTGCATAGTCCCAATCGTACTGGCTTCTCTCTTCAAACCGGAAATATGATGTCCTGATCCATGGGTATTTACGAAATTGCCAGTTGACGGAGTAGGTTGCCCTGACTTTGACAGAATCGGTAATACCTTTTTCTTCAAGATAATCAATAAGCCATTCAGAAGCTTCTGTCTGGCTGACATAATAATAATCAGTTTCATAATTACCATAAGCTCCTTTCAAGCCGCCAACAAATTGATTATAATACAAATAAAAATATGGACGATTTGATACCATGTACCTTACCGGATGAACAGCAAGTAAAATAAAAAAGACAAAAACACTCCCCTTCAAATACTTGTTTATGTGCAAGTTAAGAATTTGTATCAAACCGATGGCAGCTAACAGTACCAGCCCCGGATAAAGAAAGAGAAACTGTCGCCATAAGCTGTACAGGTTTGAATCTTCAATAATCACGAACACAACAGGAAACAGAAGGGTAAAAACAATAAATCCATACTGTAATCCCTTATCCGACAGTAATATTCTTCCGGCAAAAACAGTGAAGACTAACAAACCGAAAAAAACTGTCAACGGTATTGTAATTGCCATGGATTTAACAAGATAATACCATGGCATGTAATCCGACCATTCTACTTTTCCCTCAAAGATCTGTCTGAAAGTAGCCGGGAAATGAGCCATCACCTGGTACGACTCAAAAACATTCTTCACCGGATTCTGAAGTGCAAATGGCCATAAGATTATGCTTGCAAAGAAAGCTACAACTGTTAAGATTATAATCCAGATCATCTTTCTTCCGATTTCCGGAAAATCAATAGCTCTGTCTTTAAGGTACCTGACAATGTAATAGAGCACGAAGAAAAAGAAAAGGTAACATATGAGAATCAGTCCGCCTGCCCTAATACTTATACAGAATGCTATGCTTAATGTCAGCAGCAGGGCGTTACCAATTGAAATTCTCCTGCCACAAAACAATATTTTAAGGGTATAATAAACTCCGGCAATATAACCAAGAGCAAAGGGTATGTCTTTCAAATTATTCTGAGCATGTCCCATGAATGTAGGTGAAACAGCAAAGAGAATAAGAACAATGATACCCGCCCTGTAATCCGTCAGCCATATTGCAAACATTGCTGTTACAACAATAACAAGCCAGCCTGCCAGGGTGCTCATGATATGGCGGAAACCATAAATATCGTCTATACCTAACCAGTTGATAAGAATTGTGACAAGGTTATCATACGACTGGCCATAATACTTCAGATGTGTTACCGGGGTATTGAGAGCAGAAACATCCTCGCCGTGTGATGCAAAATAATTATAAACCGCAACAGAATGCTGATAATGAAGAACTTCATCACAAGAAATCCCGGCGTCCTTACTTACGTAAAGCATTAACAGAAGGAGAATTGCCGAACAGAATACAAAAATATGTTTAAGCCTTCGCTCCTTCATGACTCTTCTGAACCACCTTCGTAATATTTTTTTACAAAATAAACCGGGCGGTTCTGTGATTCCTTATAGCTCCTGTAAACATATTCACCAATTATACCCAGAAATACAAGCTGTATTGATCCCAGAAAATAAATACTGAGCAGTGTGGAAGACCAGCCAACCACAGCTATTCCTGTTGCCTTGGCGATGATAGTATACAATCCGGCACACATGAAAACAATCGTCCCTATAGTACCAAGGATCAGGCATAAGCGTATTGGAAACCTCGAAAAAGAGAATATGGCGTCTGTTGCAAGAATAAATAATTTCCTGAAACTCATCTTGGGATCACCTTTCAAACGGTCATCTCTTACAAACTCAATATAATCCTGTTTAAATCCTATGAATGTTCTAAGTCCGGGAAGATAACGCACCTTCTCTTTCATTGTCAGGAGAGCGTCAACAGCGGTCCTTTTCATCATCGAAAAATTGCCGTAATTCTCCATGCTTCTTATTTCTCCTATCTTCCTGAAAAGAAGATGAAACATTACCGTGTAGAGGTTACGTCTTTTTTTACCTCTCCTGCCTGTTTTCTTCCCACTGACTATATCAAGATCCTCATTTTTTATTTTCAAAAACATTTCCTCAAGCAGTTCAGGTGGATCCTGAAGGTCACCATCCATCATTGCCACAATTTCACCTTTTGCATATTCAAGTCCGGCAGTATATGCAGCCTGGTGTCCAAAGTTTTTTGAAAGAGATAGTACTTTGATCCTTCTGTTTGTTTGCTGCCAGTCAAGTAACTTATTCAGGCTAAAGTCGGTACTTCCGTCATCCACAAATATCACCTCATAGTCAGAAACAAATGATTCAAGAGCTGTAATGGTACGTTTTACCAGCTCATCGATCAGCTTCTCTTCATTAAATATCGGAATTACCAGTGACAGCATAGCTTCCAAAGCAAATTACTCAGCTTTTAACCTCTCCAGTGCAAATTCCGCTTCATCCTTTAATTCGTTATTTTCAGCAAGATCCTCTATTGCAGAGATGCAATAATCTGAACCCATCCAGCTCAATTCCCGAAGAAGTAATTTCTTTGCTTCAACTGTCGTTTCATCATTTACAAGAACCTTTACCATCATCTTCTCATACTTGAGCAATGTTTTCTCATCTCCGCCTGCTTGCCGGATATAACTCTGCAGTGTTGTAAAATACTTAGTGCTTTTTGACATATTATAATCTGCAAGGTTCTCCATTGCCTCACTAATGGATATTTCCCTGAAATCATCTCTGATAACCACTGCTGCAGCGCTTGGAAAATCGCGGGGAACAGGCTGGGTAACATTACCTGTAACTGCCCACTCTGCTCCTCTCCGGAAAGTTGATATGAATCCCGGGCATTGCATTGCAGGCCCACTATCTTCATAAGGATATCCAAGGGTAGTATGAAAGATTCTTCCTTTTTCATAACTAATTGTCATTAAAACAGGTTCGTCCCTGCCCGAACCGCCGTATTTTGGATTTGCAAAAGCTGTTGCCAGTATATCCATTTTTATGGCAGGCCCACGTAACCTGTTTGAGAGAATATCACTGCCATGCAGCCATCTGACAGGTAGTCCGCTGGTAATGGGATGGTCGGTAATCCTTGTCCTTATTTCAAATTCATATCTTTCACCATGTGAACCTGCTGTTCCCGCTGAAGTATCAATAACCATTTCATTTCTTCTGAAATAGACATAGGGTCCGTTATTTTCATCTCTGGCCTCTCCTCCCCCGAGACCGATCATATAGTTGTATTCTTTCCAGCCGGGGAAGGCGTTACCGGCTTCACCATATACTACAACACCACCTCCATTCCTCACATATTCGATAAACGCAGTTTTGGTCTCTTCAGACCACGAATCGCCGTTATAATCAAGAACAACAAGTCTGTACCTTGTAAAATCAGGATTAAAATCGCTTATATCTTCACCCTTTTCAGGAGTTACTATTATCCTTGCAGAGAACATACCCGTCTGATTGAGGATTTCTTTAAGAGCCGGAGAGCTTGCCTGCCAGTCATGATCACCCTGTCCGGTTATGATAAGAGTTCTGAATTTCCTGTTATTTCTGCAGGCTGGTAACAATGTCAATAGACCTGCCAGTATAAGTAAAATAAAATATTGTTTCTTCATCATTATGTTCTTTTAAACGTTTGGTAATGTCCAGGGTTTACGGTAGGGGCGGCTGAGAAGTCTGGCAGCCCTGGGATTTCCGATTATTTCTTCTTTCTCGGGATCCCATTTGATAGTTTCTCCTGTTGTCATAGCTATTTCACCAAGCAGGGCAACACTGATAGCCCTGTATGCTACATCAACCGGAGCAATGGTTTGATTGCCTGAACGTATACAATCGATAAAATTTTGCCAGTGATTTTCGCTTTTATAAAGGTGTATCTCATTTTCACCGATTACCTCCTGAAGTATCTCACTGTCGGAGGCTATAAGTCTGTTTCCTCTGTTTGTGTGAATCCACCCAAGCTCACCGTACCAGGTAGTTCCCATGCCATTGATTAACCTGGAAGCATTTGCGACACGCATTTCTATATCATTTGCATATTTACATCTAAAATCATATTCCACAGGTACGTCATATATTCCCTCAACAGGGTATACTCCCTCACCGCTGATCTCAACTGGACCGGTATGTTCAAGTCCGGCTCCCCAGTTAGCAATATCAATATGATGGCCTGCCCAGTCAGTCAGCTGTCCGCCGGAATAGTCGAGGATCCATCTCCAGTCCCAGTGTGAAACACCCCTGTACGGCACTTTAAGTGCCGGACCCAGCCACATATCCCATTCAAGTTCAGGTGGCACATCCTGGATTGGCGGTGTACCAATACCTTTATTCCCGTCGGGTAATCCTACCTCTATATAGTTAATCTTGCCAATTCTGCCGTTGATTACCAGTTCAGCTCCCCTGTGGAAATTAGGCTGGGAGCGCTGCCAGCTGCCTGTTTGCCATATTATGTCGTTATTCTTAACGGCTTTGACGATTATTTTGCCATCCTCAATTGTACGGCATATAGGTTTTTCACCGTAAATGTGCATTTTTGTGTTTGCAGCTTCAGAATAGATTATCCCGTGCCAGTGGTCAGGCAGGGCAATGGATACTGCATCCAGTTTTTCTTTCTCAAGAAACTCTCGGTAATCGTTATAGGTACGGCAGTCGCTGTTGCTGTTAGCTTTGTTTACCATGTCCGCGGCTCTCTCAAGATGGAGTGAATCAACATCGCATACCGCAACAAACTGAACCTGATCCTTGAGTCGCAGGAAATCCCTCATATTACTCGAACCTTGCGATCCTGTACCTATTGCACCAATTACAATCCTGTCGCTGGGCGGCAACTTACCTCCCATTCCAAAGACTGATGAGGGAATGATCTGAGGAAGCACTACAGCTCCGGCAACCGCAGTTGCTGAACGCTTAACAAATGCTCTTCTTGTTGATTTTTTTGTCATTTTAATTTAATTTGGTAGTTTATTAATTATTATTCTGTTAATCAAATAATTACTGGTGTGCCGGGAACCGGGATTTCAAATAACATATCGACCGGACCGAACTCAACTTTGGAAGGGCCAAGGTCCATATCGGATCTGAAAATCTCATCCCAGGTGATCAGCCGTCCCGTATAGGCAGCTGTTCTTCCCATAATGGCAGTCAGAGTTGAGATGGCTGTCTGTTCAGCCTCATTAACGTAGTTACCTGTTCTGATTCCGTAAACCAGATGCATATGTTCCTGGACATAGGGTGGTATTTTTGGAGCATTCATCGGATTTCCGTCCTCGTCGTTAGGATATTCAAAGGTCCATTTCACGTTTCCTTTGAGATCCCAGATGGTGTTCACACAATTGGTATAGCCTTCTGTTCCCATAATCAGTTCACCGGTGCCATTTGCGCAGCTATCGATCTGACGGCACATGCTGTGGGAGCTTACTCCGTTGCCATAATCAAAATCAACACTAAAAAAATCATACTGGTCGCCGGTTACCCGCCGATGACGCCCTCCATAGCCAATAGCTTTTTCCGGGTGTTTACCCATAAACCAGTTTATAACATCAATATTGTGTACATGGGTATCAAGTATATGGTCGCCACATAACCAGCAGAAATTATTCCAGTTACGGATCATATATTCCATGTCGTCCCATCCTTCTTCCCGTTCACGGAACCATACATGATCCTGATTCCAGAAAGCTTTTGCTGAAGTAATGGTTCCTATAGCTCCGTTTATTACCTGCTTATAAGTCTCGATATAATCTTCCTGATGCCGCCGTTGTGTGCCTGTTACAACACATAATCCAATTGCCTCGGCTTTTTTACCTGTAGAAATAACCGATCTGATTCCAACAGGGTCAACTGCCACCGGTTTCTCCATGAACACATGTTTATTGTTCATTACAGCTTCAAGGAAATGATCGGGACGAAACTGCGGTGGCGTTGCAAGGATAACCACATCAACTTCGGGTATCGCTATTAATTTTTTATACCCGTCAAATCCCGCAAAGCAATTCTCGGCCGGAATTGGCAGGTTGAAGGAAGCAAACCTCTCGCGGCATGCATCAATCTTATCCTGAAAGACGTCCGCCAGTGCAATTATCTCCAGGTCAGAGGCCGAGCTAATGAAATTCATTGCGGCTCCGGTACCTCTCGCTCCGGCTCCTACAAGTCCTGCTCTTAACTTCTGCCCCCCGGGGGCAAAATTGAGTATCGGGGGGAGCCCCAAAATTCGCGGATCATTATTCTTTCGTTTACATGATGAAAGAACAGCACCTGCACCTGCTAATCCGATCCCCGCAAGTGCAGTTTTTCCGATAAATTTTCTTCTGTTGATATCCTGCATCATTCTTCTGTTTTTTGTCAATTATTTATTTAATAGTACTGTCTGCCTCACAGACTACCCTGAACCCAACATCAATACAATCGGAGTACCACCAGATACTTTTGGGCATCTGCGGATCGGTTACCAGCCAGGCTTTAGTCCTTGTGAAGTCGCGTGCTGCACTTCTTACATCTTTCGCATCACTTTTAAATGAACCTCCCCTGATCACACGCTCCTGGCCCCTGGGTGGCCCCTTCGGATTAATCAGTTCAACAGTGTCTGCCTTGAAAGCATCGGCGGAATAGTAGTCGAGACAAAATTCATCAACATTCCCCGACATGTTTTTCAATCCAAAAGGATTGGCTTTGACAAAAGATGGTTCCTCCGTTCTCGATGAGCTGTTCAGGGAATATATAATCCTCGATGTAATCTTTGCCGTATCAGGCCTGAACAATTTTTTAATAAATCCCTCAGAAGAAAAATCTTCAGGATTACCTTCAAAGAAATATGGTGTTGATGTTCCGCCACGGCATGCATATTCCCACTCGGCTTCCGTTGGCAGCCGGTATTTTTTCCCGGTTACTTTCGACAGCCACTGACAGTAAACATTGGCTGCATACCATGTCATCGTTATCGCCGGATGTGAACCTTTGCCCCATCCCTGGTCAGGAGCTCCCCATGGTGGTGTAGGACCTGATATTGCATCAACATTTTTTTTGTTGACCAGCTGACCTTCGGTTCTCCCCTGCGAACCTGTTGCCCTGAAAAAAGCAAGATATTCATCCCATGTAACCTCAGTTTCAGCCATCCAGAATCCCGAAACAGCTACCTGGCGAACAGGCCCTTCATCCTGATCACGCAGAGGTTCATCATTAGGACTCCCCATATTGAATGTCCCTCCGGGAATTGCAATCATGTTAAATGAAACACCACTGCCGGGTATCATTTCAGTAAAATTTTCAAACCTGTCAACCTTTGCTGCTTCAGTGTAAATCGTAATATCCTTTGTTACCGTAACACCAAAATTTTTATCATGCGTATGGATGACATTTCTGTCGAAGTGACCAACATTCAGGTGACAGTTGATACAGTTCAGAGGATCGTTACTGGTTGTATAGAAAAGATGTGCATTGCTTCCATCTACCGAAAGCATGACAGGAAAAAGGTTTTCGTGACATTCAAGACACGATTTCTCATAAACGAAACCTTTTGCTACTTCAAGAAGCTTCTTCCTTTCCCAGTTGATCTTTGAACTGTCCTTGAAATAATATCCGTAAACATCTTTGACACCATGCTTTGCTTTTGCATACAGATAACCATGACCTTCCGGGGGAAGGTGACATTCAACACAATGAGTGATACTTCCGGAATTATTATTATAATGGGTCGAAAGTTTCCAGGTCTGGTCGGCTGTGGGATGAATATGACACGACATACAATATCTGTCGGAAGAAGTGTACGAAATGATTAAGTTGCCTGATTTTAAAAGAATTGCGCAAATTATAAAACCCGAAATGATCAACCAGGCTTTTATCTTCCTGCTGGCAAAAGCCCGGTTGGAATCTCTTCTTATTTTCATGTGTTAAAGAAGGTATCAAAAAAACTTCCTAAAGTTAATTGTTTGCAGGAGTTTATAAAAAAAAACATGATTTTTTTTTAAATCGTGGTTTTGTTACTGACGGATTGAATGGACTGATTACCCGAGCGTAGTTAAAAACTACGCTCAGCGCTATGGTGTGATTTTTAGTCTTTTAGACATGATCCTGGCGTAGTTTGCAACTACGCCAGGATCAACAGTTACACGCCTCTTAGACTCATTTTAAGGAATCACTTTCAGAATCTTTTTGTGTAGCCGTGGCAGTAGGGAGTTTTGTTGTTGTTGAAATAATAATCCTGATGATAATCTTCTGCAGGAAAAAATTCAGATGCTTTTGTTACTTCCGTGGCAACTTTTAAACCTTTTGACTTCAGGATATTTATGTTTTCTTCGGCAATCCTTTTCTGGTCATCATTCATATAGAATATTTCTGATCTGTACTGGTTGCCAACATCGGGTCCCTGACGACCAACCTGTGTCGGATCGTGGATTTCCAGGAAAAGCCGGAGAAGTTTTTCGTATGATGTTTTGCCGGGATCATAAATTATTTTAACAGCTTCCGCATGCCCGGTATTGCCAGTGCATACCTCCTTGTAGGATGGATTCTTTACATGACCTCCGGTATATCCGGAGGTTACAGAAATAACACCGGGAGCTTTCTGAAGAAAGTATTCAACACCCCAGAAGCATCCTCCTGCAAAGATGGCGGTACCATACCTGCCCGGGTCAAGTTCTGCCGGAACAAAATCGAGTGAAATTGAATTTACGCAATGACGTACATTTTTTGCTGTAAGCCTCTCGCCGTTGAAAACATGTCCCAGATGAGCCCCGCAATTTGAACAAACGATCTCTGTTCTCATACCGTCAGCATCAGGAAACCGGTTTACTGCACCCTCTATTTCATCGTCAAAACCGGGCCAGCCGCAATCAGACTGAAACTTATCAGTCGAATGATAAAGTGCTGCCCCGCATTTCTTACAGACATAGGTGCCCTCCTCTTTATGATTGGTGTATTTCCCCGTAAAAGGGTATTCAGTACCCTTCTTATTGATAACATAAGATTCCTCTTTTGTAAGGTCATTGAATGACAACTTCTCCTGTGAATAAGACTCCCCGCTCATGACAGTAAAGAAAATTAAAATGGTTATTATCAATATTGACTTGCTCATATTCAGTAATAAATTCCTTATACTGAATAACACTCTTAATTAAAAAAAGTTCCGGAATATACATCAAAAAATAGAGAGGTTTTGTCAAAAGCTGAATTTTTTGTATAACTTTTATACTAATAACCAGTTTAATTTGTTAATTATCATAATGATCTTTGATAAGATTTTGCTTTAAAATGATATAATTGCAATAAATCTTATTTTTGGTACAAAGATTGTTTTTAAATTGAAAAGTGTATTTTTGTGTATTTAATTAACGAATCTGGTATGAAAAAGTTGGCTATTTTAATTATTGTGGCTTTTATAGCAGTTCTGGTGGTCAGTTCCTGTAACAAGGAATTATGCCCGGCTTACAGTAAGGCTGATACTGAACAAACTGAGTCTGATGTATAATGGCTGATTTCCGTACTGCGAATTCTAATTTCACCAATTTATAAGTTAGCATAAGATATGAGAAAGCTGCTTATAACAGCGGTTACAATATTAATTGGTGGCCCTTCTCTGAATGCCCAGGGTGAATTAGATGAGCAGCAGAAGATATTTTTCCGGAATGAAAAATCCTTTGCAATTCTTCTTAGCACAGATGGTTTCGGACTTAGTTACCGTGAAGCAAGAAGGATTAATTATCTTAATAAACGTATTTACGAAATTGAGCTGGGAACTCTAAAGCATCCCAGGGAGTATAAGCAATCAAACTTATATTCACAGGGGACGTTTGTCTTTGGCAAGCTTAACACTGCTGTTTATCTCAGAGGCAGTATAGGACATCAGCATGAATTATTCGAAAAAGCTGACCTTGGCGGAATAGCCGTCAGGTATTTCATTTCGGCAGGTCCGGCGCTTGCTCTATATAAACCCATCTATTACAAGGTTCTTCACCCTATCTCAACAAATTTCGAATATCAGATCATGGAAGAAAAATTTGACCCTCAGATCCATGATCCCTCATTAATTTACAGCAAAGCCTCCTTTTTTAAGGGATTTGATGAAATGAAAGCTCTGCCCGGCTTATTCGTCAAGGGCGGATTCAATTTCGAATACAGTAAGGAAGATAAGGTGATACATGCTATCGAAGTAGGCGCTTCGCTCAGTGGTTATACCCAAAAAATCCCAATAATGGCTACCTCCGATAATAAAGCCCTGTTTTTCTCATTATTTGCAAGTTATCGGTTCGGAATAGTTGTCGATCCTCTTGATCCTGAATCAAATAAGCTTAGAAATATTTTCAGGAGAAGAACTACACAGGATAATTTCTAGGACTTGCCAATTATCATAAAAGTATTATTTTTGTGATTTCAATTTATTAACCAATATAATAATATAGGTATGTCAAAAATTAAAGTAGCTATTAATGGTTTTGGCAGAATCGGCCGTAATGTTTTCAAAATTGCTCTTGAAAGAAATGATATTGAGATCATTGGAATTAACGATCTAACTGATACAAAAACGCTTGCCCATCTGCTGAAATACGATTCGACCCAGGGAAGATTTTCCGGTGTCACATTTGACGATGAAAATATTATTGTCAACGGTACAAAAGTAAGGGTCCACTCAGAAAAAAATCCTTTAAATATTCCATGGAAAGAGAAGCCTGATGTAGTTATTGAATCGACTGGTATTTTCACATCCAGGGAGACTCCCAGGGGGGGGTATGGTGATCATCTGAAGAATGGTGCAAAAAAGGTCATTCTGACTGTTCCTGCAAAAGATACCATCGATGCGATGATCGTTCTTGGAGTAAATGAAGAAGATCTTAAACCTGAACATCAGTGTGTTTCTAATGCCTCATGTACAACCAACTGTCTGGCTCCTGTTGCAAAGGTCCTGAATGATAACTTTGGAATAGAGATCGGATATATGACTACAATACACTCATATACCAACGACCAGAGGATACTTGATTTTCCTCATAAAGATCTGAGGCGTGCCAGATCTGCTGCTTTGTCGCAGATACCGACTACTACAGGAGCAGCCAAAGCAGTGGGAAAAGTTATTCCGTCTCTTAAAGGAAAACTTGACGGACTGGCTATAAGAGTTCCAACCCCTACCGGTTCGCTGGTTGATCTTGTTGCTGTCCTAAACAGGGAAGTAACAAAAGAGGAAATCAACAATGCAATGAAAAAGGCAGCTGAAGGTCAGATGAAAGGTATTCTTGAATATACTGAAGACGAGATAGTATCAGTTGATGTAATTCACACTACAGCATCATCCATCTTCGATTCAAAAAGTACATTGGTGAATGGTAAAATGGTAAAGGTCCTTTCATGGTACGACAATGAATGGGGTTATTCCTGCAGAGTTGTTGACCTGATACCTCTTCTGATGAAATAGTAAAATTTTACTTTAATATACAGCAGGGACGTTGTATGCAGCGTCCCTGTTATTTTTTTTACAGAATCATATCAATCTCGAGGGGAATTCCGGCAGTATCGCGATAGTGTTCTCCAAGTTCCAGCATGGCTTCATCATCTTCTTCATAAAGCCATTTCATCTTAATATCCTTCCCCGACCGTCCGAATCCGGTAAGCTTTTTCAAAATTTCGTAAAGATATTTTACGGATCCACTGTTAATATATTCAAGCTGAATATTAACATTTAAGGATTGATTATTAATAAAATAGGATGAAAGCCATTCATCAAGACGCTTGAAGATCAGTTCGGGATTTTCAGGTATCGACCGTCCGACTATTTCAAGATTATTACCATCAGGATAATATACAATACCCGGACAATTTTTTAAGGCTTCCTGAATTACCTGTTTTTCCATGCCAAAAAATTTTATTCGTATCTTAAAGCTTCGATAGGATCAATGTTGGCAGCTTTCATAGCAGGGGCATAACCCGAAACTATACCAACAATAAAACATACAATAATACCTGTAGTTACCCATAACCAGGGTATTACAAAACTCGACCGGAGCATCGACGAGACTGTGTTCCCTATAAGGATCCCAAGGATTATACCGAATACTCCGCCAAGCTGACCTATTATAATCGACTCAAAAAGAAACTGATATTTAATTGTAAGCGGCTTGGCCCCAATAGCTTTCCTCACTCCTATTTCACGGGTCCTTTCCGTGACAGATACTAACATAATGTTCATGAGTCCGACTGCAGCACCAAACAATGTTACAATACCTATCAGTGTGGCAGCAAGAGTAACATACCTGATATTCTTTAAAAGTAAGTTAAGTATTGTATCACTTTTGGAAATATTAAAATCAGATTCATCCCTCGGATCAAGATCCCGCACAATTCTGAAGGCACCTTCTGCCTCGCCAGCCATCATATCCAGATTAACAGGATTAAAGGGCATAACATTTATTCTGAAGGTCATGTTTGGACGAGAGAAATACTGGCGAGCTGTGGTTACCGGCATAAAACAGATAATATCACTGTTCAGGGCACTGGCACCTTTACTTTTCAGGGTGCCCACTACCTGAAGCTTCAAGCCTGCAACAGTTACTTCTTTACCTAGCGGATCCAGACCTGAAGGGAAAAGATGCCTGACTATCTCCGCCCCAAGCAATACAAATCGCCTGTTCAACTTAATATCATCGGAACTGAAATTTCTGCCTGTTTCAATCTCATAACCCGAAACTGACAGATAATTCTCATCAACACCCGTCAGACTTACATTCGGATTTGTCTCTTCCGATCCATACTTTACAGTTGAAAGACCGGTGGCGTTAAATGAAATTGAAATCCATGCAGGTTCAACAAATCTTTCCTTGAATTCATTTGCCTCACGGTATGATATGCGTGAATAGTTTCTTGCCCTGTATCTGCTGTTACCGATCTGAATGTTCATTCCACGTGAGGTAATAGTAAAGGAGTTGGCTCCCATCATAGTAAACTGGGATGTAAGTGATGACTTTATTGCGTCGATAGCTGTTAGTATGCCAACAAGTGCCATAATACCAAATGCAATAATACATATTGTGAGTATTGCTCTGACCCTGTTTGATCTGATAGCTTTGAATGAGATTCTTATATTCTCCCTGAAAATACTGAACTTCATTACTTTAACTCCATTTACAGATTTGCCTCCTGCATTGCAACTTAAAAAGTTAAAATTACATTATTTTTCTGTTAACCTTGTAACTGCAACCATAATAATTCTTTTTCTGACCGGTGTACCTCCCGGGGATCTGATATCCAACAGATCACACCTGTTGCAAAGATGGCGAAAAATTGAGATCAATCAATAAATTAACTTTGGAACTGTCAAAAAAATCATTTTTCTGACAATCCCTGCCACAGTCGAAAGACCGGGTGAAGGTGGTGTACTTCTAAACGAACCGCTTGAGCTGGACTCTTAACAATCTATTTTAAAGTTATTTAAGTTGATTAATATAAATTTTTATAAAATAATTAATATTATAGTTGCAAAACTAATCTTTTCGTTGTATATTTATAAGTTGAAACGCGACGCATCGAGTTTCAATTAAAATTTAATAAAATGAGAGAACTAACACGGGCAGAAGAACAGGTTATGCAGGTACTCTGGAAAATTAAAAAGGGATTCGTCAAAGATATCCTGGAACATTTTGAAGAACCCAGGCCAGCATATAACACTGTCAGTACTATTGTAAGGATTCTGCAGGACAAAGGATTCGTAAACCATAAGGCTTATGGAAGAACGCATGAATACTATCCGGTTGTATCGAAAGATGATTATTCGAAAACTCATCTCAGTACCTTTGTTGATAATTATTTCTCAAACTCTTTTGGCAAAATGGTAAGCTTCTTTGCCAGGGAAAAAAAGATCTCTGTTAAGGAGATGGAAGAGATAATGAAGATCATGAAGGGAGAAGTGAGGAAGCAGAAAGAGGCTGAGGTAGGCAGGGATAAAGGGACTAAGAGAAAAGATAAAATTAGATGAATACAGTTTTGATATATATGATGAAAGCTGCTCTGTATCTGGCAGCATTCTATATATTTTATTCGTTGCTTCTAAGCAAAGACACCCTGTATGGCAGGAACAGAACATTCATCCTGCTATCGTTGTTATGTTCACTTGTTTTTCCACTGATTACCATTCAAACCAGACAGCCATTTAACCTTCCCTTTTTCGGCAAAACATTATCAGAAGTACTCATACAGGGTATACCGGGCGGATCATCGGAAACTGCTGCTTCAGAGGGTTCCGGAACAAACTGGCCGGGAATAGTATGGACCCTTTACCTGTCAGGTGTAACTATCTTCGGACTCAAACTGATTATTGACGTTACTGAACTGGTTTATCTTATAATCATGAAGAAAAGCCATGACAGTAAAATAATAAGGTTTAGAGGTTTTAAT
>Ga0315552_1000473_pt1 | contig 25062 bp, 20 predicted proteins | sample SalMarSW160170MG_2_FD_203102 | JGI IMG/M metagenome (GOLD analysis project Ga0315552, IMG submission 203102) | Salt marsh sediment microbial communities from the Plum Island Ecosystem LTER, Massachusetts, United States - Salt Marsh Sediment SW1601-70 ...
TCCTGCTCCACCTCCAAGAAAAAGACATGCCCCCATATCTTAGCGCTCTCTGCTCTTTACAGGGCCATTCATAAAAAACTCAAAGGACGCACTGTGGATGATGATTTCAGATCGAGCCTCTGGTTCCGCCTGGCAAGGATCCTCTCGGAAGGCTGCAAGGAAACGGCTCACTCAATAAAGATACAGTTCGTCGGGCAAACAAGCAGGAGATTCCTGAGAGTACTCGGCTCGGACGGGAAGGAGATGCTCCGTTATCTCTCGCAGGGGCCTGATTCTTCTCGATTCCTGGAGCGTTTTGGCGGAGTCTCCGAGGAGGATACCGTTCCAAACCGATCGGCCCTATTGGATAAGCTCGCGCTCATGACCCTTTCCGGCAATGAGCGAGTCATGGCAAATGCAGGGTTCAAGACCCGCGGCAGAGTATTTGAAGAAAGTTTCTGGTTCCGTCTCGCCTATCATGGCTATCGGGAGTTTGAAGCCGGCCAGTTCAACCTTCAGCCGGCCATAGAGAAAAGATCCGGCGCCTTTACGGTCAGCTGTAGAGATTCTGACGGGGGGCCGGCCTTCCGCATGGTGATCTCCAAGGATAAGGTGAAAGAAGTCCTTCTCGCTTTCAAGGATTGGCTCCCCAACCAGCACGGCCTGACGATTCACCCTATTCCCCTTAAATCCCTGTTCAAGGTCTCCGTAAACACGGAACTGGATCTTGAGGTACGTCCCATCATTCAGCTCCTCCAGGAAAACGGCGAGGAGCGGTTCTTTGAGAGAGAAGATCTCGAGAAATTTCAGTACGGAAATCTCGTGTACCTGAAGGAGTTCGAGCTCCTTGCCGAACTTGAGCCGCCTGGCACGATGCAACGGAGGTTTGTGTCTCCGCGCAGGATGGTCTTAAAGAAATCTCAGATCCCGAATTTTCTCCAGGAATTCGGCGAAGAGCTTCCACAAGGCCCACACATCGTGGATGCGTCGCTCAAAGCCCTCAAGATCTTCAAGGAATACGATCATGTGGAGATCACGCCTGAGGCACTCGATCGGGATTGGTGCTGGCTTTCCATGAGCTACGGATTTGGAAGTGCCTCCATTTCACTGCTGGAAATTCTCCGTGCCAAAGAACAGGGGCAGCGCTATCTTCCCACCACAGACGGATGGATTGATTGCGAATCCGCTGCCTTCGAACCAATTGGAACATTATCCGTTCCCCTTTCCTCGGAAGAGTTGGCAGCAAATGCCAACGGAATAAAGCTCTCCCGCTTTGATCTCCTTCGCCTGCACACGAGCAGCCAATGCCCCCTGAATGTCACGGGGAAAGGCGAGAAGGTGGAAATGCTAAAGAGAATCTTAGAATGGAGACCGTCACGCACGACATTCCCCTTGGAGGGAATGACGACTTCTTTGCGCTCATATCAAAAGATGGGCCTTGAGTGGCTTTACTTTCTGTTTGAAAATTCACTCGGGGGATTGCTTTGCGACGAGATGGGCCTCGGCAAGACCCATCAGGTCATGGCGCTCATGCTGGCTCTTCGGGAGCATGAGGAGGTGGAGGAACAGGAACCCTTTCTCGTGGTCTGCCCCACCACGGTACTGAGCCACTGGGAAGAGAAAATCCAAGAACACGCCCCTGGATTAAAGGCGACGGTCTTCTATGGTGGGCAGCGAAACCTCGCGGACAGCCTAAACCAGCAGGACGTGCTTCTCACCTCTTACGGCATCCTCAGAAACGATATCGGGCAACTTGAACACATCCCCTTCTCCCTTGCAGTGTTTGATGAGATTCAATACTTGAAAAACTCAAATACCAAGGCTTATGAAGCGGCCTATAGATTGAATTCAAAGGTGAAATTGGGCCTGACCGGAACGCCCATCGAAAACACGCTGTGGGAACTCAAGGCGCTCTTCGATCTTACGGTCCCCGGGTATCTGGGTACCGAAAAGGATTTCCAGGAACGCTATGTCCAACCCATAGAAATGGATTCATCCGGCTCCAGCCGTAAATCGCTGAACAGGCTTATATCTCCTTTCACCATGCGCCGGTTGAAAAAAACGGTCCTAGATGAGCTTCCGGATAAAATAGAGGATATCAGGACCTGCCGTCTCAGCGACGATCAGATCAAGCTTTATCGTGATGCCGTTGCAGCACGGGGACAAGGACTGGTCGATGTTCTCAAGAAAGATGGCGAGACTGTGCCGTATATGCACATCTTCGCCTTGCTCAACCTACTCAAACAGATATGCAACCACCCCGCACAGGTGAACGGCAGGGCAGATGATTACGAACAGCACCGCTCAGGAAAATGGGACCTCTTCGAAGAGATTATCTTCGAGTGTCTTGACAGCGATCAAAAGATCGTCATATACAGCCAATACCTTGAGATGATCCGGATCATACAGAAATTCTTACAAAAACTTGATGTTGGTTATGTCACCCTCACCGGTGCTAGTGTGAAGCGCGGTGAAATCATCTCCCGGTTTAACAAAGACCCTGATTGCAGGATCTATGTGGGAAGCCTGAAGGCCGGGGGCATGGGCATAGACCTGGTGGCCGCCTCGGTGGTAATTCATTATGATCGTTGGTGGAATGCTGCCAAGGAGGATCAGGCCACGGATAGGGTCCACCGAATCGGGCAAAAACGGGGAGTGCAAGTCTTTAAATTAGTTACACAAGGCACATTGGAGGAAAAGATATCCGCCATCATAGATAAAAAGCGAAGGTTAATGAACAGTATCGTACCAGAGGATGACCCCACTCTGCTGAAGGCATTTTCCAGGGAAGAGCTCATTGAAATGCTCGCTCCTCTCCCTTTTACCGACTCAGATACATAATATCGGTGTCAGAGAAAATATGGTTGTTTTAAGATCGGCACACCCTTGCAGACCTTGGTTTCCCTCTCTGTACATCCGCAATGAGATCTTTTCGAGATTGCAATGAGAAATAAATTCACAGATCGACATTTTTTTTATACAATATAAAAATGTTGTTTTTGAGCCTTTGTCTCTCATGAAAAAGGCATTTTGTGAAACATTATCGTATTCATGAGCTTCTCATCAATGGATGATTCCCAGGAAAAGATTTATTACCCCTATGTGCTTGATTATAAGCCGGGATTCTTCTTGAGCTGGTTGTTGTACCAGCTTTTCAAAAAGGTACACCTTAATGACGACGCGAAAGAAGGCCTGAGAGAATTGAACAAAAAGGGCACGGTCGTCTATGCGATCAAATACAGGGGGAAGTTAGATTACCTGCTCTATCACTACAACTTTCGGAGAAATCGACTCCCCTATCCCCAGATAGCCTTTGATTTCAACGTTTCGATGCTGCTTCCCCTTACCTCGCTCTGGAAGGTCATCGCCTCGATGGCCTCGTATTTTGTTAAGCACAGACGCCTTCCGAGTCCCTATGAATCAGGATTCTACAAAAATGCTATTCTTGGGGGCACCACCTCGCTCATCTTCCTCGTTGACCCAAAGGGATTCACAAAACAATTCGTCCATGCAGAAAAGGACCACTTGCACTTTCTCCTAGAGACACAAAGAGGCATGGATCGGTCTATCTATATCGTTCCGCAACTCATCCTCTATAAAAAGACCCCGGAAAGGGATTATACAAGCCTGGCAAACGTGTTTTTCGGGTACAAGGACAATCCGGGCATCGTGAGAAAGATTGTTCTGTTCCTCAGGCACTACCCCCGGGCCTTTATCGATTTCGGCCAGCCCTTGGATGTAAAGGCCTACCTGGAAGCACAGCCATCCACGAGGTCCTTGCCCGATATTGCATCTGAAATCAGGGACAAGCTCATAGAAAGCATTGACATGCAGAAAAGGATCATTCTGGGCCCGATCATGAAATCCAGACAGCAGCACAAGGAACTGGTCCTCACGGATGAACGGGTCAGCCAGAGAATCGAACTCATGGCCTCTGGAGATGAGAAAAAGCGGAAGCAACTGAGAAAAAAGGCCGAAAAATTCTTTGAGGAGATTGCCGCTGACTATAACATGACCTATATCCAGTCCTTTATTAACGCCTTGAGCTGGTTCTGGAAAAAGATCTACGAAGGAGTGGATATTAATATGGATGGACTTGCAGAAGTCAGGGAATCGGCTCGAAAGGGGACATTGATCTATGTTCCTTCCCATAAGAGTCACATCGATTACCTGATCCTCAACTATGTGCTTCTCGGCTACCACATGCACGTCCCCAGGATCGCTGCCGGAGCTAATCTGGCCTTTTGGCCTATGGGCCATATATTCAGAAACTGCGGGGCCTTCTTCATCCGCCGTTCCTTCAAGGGAGAAAAGCTTTATTCAGATGTATTTAACAGATACATCAAGGCCCTGCTCGAGGAAGGACACCCTATTGAGTTCTTTATTGAGGGCGGCCGCAGCAGGAACGGCAAGGTAACCACCCCGAAGACAGGCTTCCTCTCAATCCTTCTTCATGCCTATCGTGGGGGATCTTGCGATGATCTGATATTTGTCCCTGTCTCCATAGTCTATGATAGGATCATGGAGGAAAAATCCTATCTGAGGGAGATAGAAGGTGCGCGCAAGGAGAAGGAAAGCTTCTGGCAGATCTTACGAGCCAGACGATTTCTGAAGAGAAAATATGGCAAGATCTATCTTCGATTTGCTCATCCCCTCTCATTAAAGGACTATTTGGCCCAAAAGGATCCATCAGTGAAAAACATCCACTCCAGCCTGGCTCTTCATATCGTCAATTCGATAAATTCGGTCACCCCTGTAACGCCCCTTTCCCTGGTTGCCACAGCTATTCTGGCCAATCACCGCAGGGGATTTTATCTCTCGGAGCTTACCGAAACAGTGGAAATCCTTCTGAGATTCCTTAAGGCCTACGGCTTTCCCTTGGCAGTCACCTTCGGCGATCAAACCAATCTTGTAAATGAAACCCTATCTATCTTGATCAGCTTAAAGATAGTCGATTTTCTAGGAGATGAACAGGGGGAGGAGGAGACTTTTTATTACGTAGATGAAGAGAGGAAGATGGAGATCGAATATTATAAGAACAACATTATCCATTTCTTCAATCCTCATTCCCTTGTGGCCATATCCCTGCTCGCCGGCACTGAGGAAGTCAAGGACCATGAACAAATAGTCTCTGACTACGCCTTTTTAAAAAACCTCTTCAAAAACGAGCTCGTCTTTGATGAGAAGCAAGATCTCCAAGAAAGTGTCAATGCGGCTATTCACTATTTCCTGTACTCAAACTTCCTGACAAGATCTCACGAATCCGACGGCGGATACACAATCACCAAACTTGGTTTTGATAAGCTGCCCATCTGGGCGGCCCTTGTAAAAACCTTGCTTGAATCCTACTGGATTGCCGTGATATCGGTAAGCCAACAAAAAAATGTGGGGATGAAAACTGAGGAGGATCTCCTAAAGAAGATGGATTACCTCGGAAAGCGGTTTCATAAACTGGGTGTTATCGATCATATCGGCGCCCTCTCGCAGCTCACCTTCAGGAATGCCGTGACCTTTATCAATCAAGAAATACGGGATGTCCAGAAAAACGAGGAAGAGCATGGTCCGCTTGTCCTCGAGAGGCTTTCCCAGCTCGGCCAGAGAATATATGATCTATCCCATTACGGGGCCTAAGAAAACGGGATTTTGAATGCTCTCGCCGTTCGTAGCCCAATAATTAGCTTACCTTATATCACGTTGCAATCATGTCATTGCGAGGAGCGGAGCGACGTGGCAATCTATCATATTCAGATTGCTTCACATTCGTTCGCAAGGACATTCATAACTACTAGCAATTTTGATCCAAGTTGGTTTTAGACATCCATGATCTTCGTGTTCGCAAAATACTCGAACTTGTAATCGGTCATTTCCCAAACTTTTTTATGTGGAACAGGCATCAACCTCGCCGATAGCGGCTTATCCAACTTATTGGAGAGCGATGCGATATCCAAGAGCAGCGCATACAGTTTCTCCTCGCTGACATCACCCGGCAGCGGAATGGTATCCAATCCGGTCCCGCAAACCGATGAATAAAGCAGCAAATCAGTGAGATTAAAGGTTCCGTCGATGTTCCTCATGGCCAGGCCATAGTCCTCGAGAACGGGCAGCATCAAACCGCAGTACCCGCATTTCCTGACCTCTAAGTCCCTGATGGTGTCAGTGATTATCTTTGCGATCGCCAGTGTCCCGGCATCCCCAAATCTGCCCAATCCCAACTGCTCAAAGGCAAATGCAACGCTTTCATCCGGATTCACAGAGGGTGCAATTGAAACATCTATTCCCTCGTAGTGCATCCCCTGTTTCTCACTTATCTGGATTGCTATCTCCTCGATCCTCGTAAATTCCTCCATAAGGATCTCCTTGAGAATCCGGCCGGCCATTTCTATATCCCGCGCATGGGAAAATGCCTTGAACACCAGATCGCTGTTCTCTGTTCCGATCGCAAAGGAGTCTGGGCCCTGGTGATAGGCCGCCGGGAAAAAGGCCCCTCCAGGCCCACTGTTGAACAGCCCGGCAAACCTCAGATTGCTGAATCCGTCCGGGCTGATTGTTGATAATCCTTTGATAAGGGCCGCCGTTTGTCTGGCCGCCTCGTAGTCTGTTCTCCTCTTATCGGCTATGGGAACCGTACAGAAAAGCCTTGAGGTATTGCTTATCAAATCATAAACGAGGGGGATGAGCCCGGGGTTCTTGGTGGGACCAACATTGTAATAGTCAATAGCGTATGTGGCGGCGTAAGCTTCCAGCTCCTTCACCAAGGACACGATCTGCGCCTTGGAGGTATAGTATTCCTCCCACGGTTGGGTCGCCATCCGTACCGTTTGCACCACGTGCCCATTCTGCTCGAGTTCCTTCTTTGCGGAGTTCGCAAACCGGGCGATATGACGAACCCTTTCTTCGTCAAGGGGAAGCTCAAGGTGAAAGCCTGCTGTGATGGTTCTGATTTTCATGCTATCGTCTTGACCTCTATACATAGGGCAAATGCAATCATTGTCAAGCAGATTGTTCGTGATACCCTATCTTGCCTATAAGATTATGGCAGTGATGTAACAGGATCATAATCGATCTTGATTATTTGTAACTATTCAGGTAGATAGGCTGTAGGCTGAAGACTGTTAGAAAAAAATGGGAATACGGCGCACTTTGAAGCCATATTTGGTACGAGAAGCTGCTGTTTCTTCAACAAAGTGCATCAATAAGGCTCTTCTGACCCCTTTAAGCCTTTGGTTCGGCTTCGCTCACCATCCTGAGCAAAGTCGAAGGACAGTCTAGACAGCTTCGGGCTGACTGCGTGAGTAGTCACGATTATTTTAAAAAGACCATGTACAAAGGGAATACCTCAAGATCGATCAAGGAAACAAAAATTTTTAGTATAACAGAGAGTGCAGATGAGGGTAAACAAGGCTGCGTTCCAAGCAGTTACTCCCCCTTCCCCTTAATCCCCTCCCGTGCGGGCAGGGAAATGGAACTTTTTACCAGGATATCAAGATTACCTGTAGAGAAGGACTCACCAGGCAAAAGGCACCCATGAAACTCACGCCCATCTTCGATCCCAAAGAAAAGGGAAGGGCCATGAAGGTCGCCGCGTTCATGTCAGGCTCGGGAACCAATGTAATCCGTTGTATCGAAAGGCAGCGGGAATTAGAAAAAGATCCCGGGGGTCCCCCTTTTCGGGTGGTCTTTCTATTCAGTGACCGCTCCGACGGGAAATCCGGTGGGGAACAGATTGCCCGATATGCAGGAATACCTTACATCAGCTACGATATTCGGAGATTCCACGAGCTCAAGGGATTGAAGAGAACCACCTCAACCCCTGAGGGCATGGCTGCCAGGAGGGAATATGACGCCACTGCCTCTCGCCTGGTTGAGGCCTTCGGTATAGATCTCATTGTGCTTGCGGGATACATGAGCTATCTGACATTAAACAGGTGTGTCAACGTGCATCCAGCAGATCTCTCCATACTCACCCCCGACGGAAAAAGGCGATATGTCGGCGATCATGCAGTGGAAGACGCGATAGCAAGTGGGGAAACATCCTTGCGTTCATCGACTATCTGGACGGATGAGGGTGTGGATACCGGACCCCTTCTCATGGTCTCGGATTCCCTACCCGTAGAATTGCCTTCACCGCTACCGGATCTCCTGGAAGACGGGCTCACCTTTCGAAAGGTGGTCGAGGAACACCAGAAGCGGCTCAAGGAGATAGGTGATTGGAACATTCTTCCCCTCACCATAGAGCTAATTGCCAGGGGGAGATTTTCCCTTGACAAAAACGGGAATGTGTACGTAGATGGACAACCATTCCCCCAAGGCTATCGACTGAGGCAGTAGTAAGCTGAAAAAAGCCTGAAGCTGGGTACTCAATGCCTCACAATGCAAATGGGATTATACTGCGTATTTCTGATCTCTCCCTTTCCTTCGGTGGATTGCAGGCCCTGAACCGGGTAGATCTCGATATACGTGACGGAGAAATACTTGCCGTTATCGGCCCTAATGGTGCTGGGAAGACCTGTCTTCTCAACTGCATCAATGGCTTCTATCATCCCTATGAGGGCTCCGTGCTTTACCGTGAGAAAGATCTCACCACCCTTAAGCCGCACAAAATCGCCACCCTGGGTATTGCCAGGACATTTCAAAACATCGAGCTGTACTCCGGCCTGAGCACTCTGGATAACCTGATGGCCGCACGGCACATCCATATGAAACGCGGCGCATTGCCGGGCTGCCTCTTCTTTGGCCCTGCGAGGCGAGAGGAGATAGCGCATCGCCGCCAGGTGGAGGAGATCATCGATCTGATGGAGATGGAGCCCATTCGGAAAAAGGTGGTCGGCTCGCTTCCCTATGGGCAGAGAAAGCGGGTGGATTTGGCCAGGGCCCTTTGTATGAATCCATCCGTGCTCCTCTTGGATGAACCCATGGCCGGCATGAATGTCGAGGAGAAAGAGGATATGGCCCGGTTTATCCTCGATATCTATGAGCTCAAAAGGATACCCATCGTGCTCGTCGAGCATGACATGGATGTGGTGATGGATATCTCCCACAGGGTAGCCGTGCTGGATTTCGGCTCTAAGATCGCCGAGGGACTACCCCAAGAGATAAGAGACGACGAGAAGGTGATAAAAGCCTACCTCGGAGAGGAGTAGCAAATACAGTAAAGTGCGCAGCGGAGCGTAAGCATATGCCTCTTGAGACATTGCCCCAGATCTTGCGGGAGAACCACAGAACCTACGGCAACAAGATAGTTGCCATGAGGGTCAAGGACCAGGGAATCTGGAAACAGTATACCTGGGAAGATTACTACACGAAGGTGAAACATTTCTGCCTTGGCCTGATAAGCCTGGGGCTTCAAAGGGGTGATAAGGTTTCGATATTAGGTGAGAACAAACCTGAATGGTTTTGGGCAGAGCTCGCCGTTCAATCAGCTGGGGGAGCTGCGGTCGGCATATTCACCGACTGCCTGCCCGCGGAAATCAAGTATTTCGTGCATCACTCGGACTCAACCTTTGTTGTCGCCCACGATCAAGAGCAGGTGGACAAGCTTCTGGAGATAAAGCAGGAGATCCCCAAGGTCAGAAAGGTAGTCTACTGGGATCCCAAAGGTCTCTGGAGTTACACCGATCCCGTGCTTATCTCATTCGATGAGGTCATAGGGCTCGGCAAGGAGTACGAAGGACAACACCCTTCCCTTTTCGATGAGCTCCTCGATCAGGGAAGGAACGACGATATCGGTGCCTATTGCTACACCTCTGGCACCACGGGACTCCCCAAGGGGGCTATGCTCAGTCAAAGGTGGCTGGTTGACTCCATCAGGGAGTGGGGTGAGCTCGATGGCTGGTTTGGAAAAAACTACGAATACCTCTCCTTTATACCACCGGCCTGGATCACCGAACAGGGCATCGGCATTGCCGCCACGATCCTCGGTCCCATGATCACGAGCTTTCCCGAAGAGCCCGAAACGGTCCAGGAAAACATACGGGAGATAGGCCCTGATGTGCTCTTCTTTGCCGCCCGGCTATGGGAGAATCTAAACCGGATGATCCAGGCCAGGATGATAGATTCCACCTATTTGAGGCGTCTCATCTATCGGCTCGCTCTTCCCATCGGCCTCAGGGTTGCAGATTTGGAGAACGGGAATAAGAAAATTCCCGTCCTGTGGAGGATCCTCTATTTCCTCACCTACCACGCCGTTTTCAGACAACTGAGGGACAGGCTGGGGCTTTCAAGGGCAAAGGCCGTGTATTCGGCCGGCGCAGCGGTCAGCCCTGATATCATCCGTTATTTCAAGGCCCTCGGAATTGAGATCCGGCTCTTCTACGGGAGCACGGAACAGGGTGTGATGACCATGCCCAGGCAAGGGGATATCAGGCCCGAGACATCAGGCCCGCCTGTTCCATGGGTTGAGATCAAGCTCTCAGATGAGGGAGAGATACTCATCAAGAACAGATACCCTTACGAAGGCTATTACAAGGACCAGGATGCTACCCAGGCAAAGATCAAAGAAGGATGGTTTTGTAGCGGTGACTTCGGCTACCTCACCGATGACGGCCACCTCATCGTGATCGACAGAATGGATGATCTCAAAGAGCTTGCCGGAGGAAAGAAGTTCTCGCCCCAGTACACGGAGATACGGCTCAGGTTCAGTCCCTATATCAAGGATGCCCTGGTCATTGGCAGCCCGGAAAGGCACTACGTTACCGCTATAATCAACATCGATCTCGATAACGTGGGAAGGTTTGCCGAAAACCATCGCGTAGCCTATACGACCTTTACCGATCTGTCACAAAAAAGAGAGGTATTGAATCTGATCACCGGCGAGATCGTCAAGGTCAATCAAACCCTGCCGGAGTGGACGAGGATACGAAAATTCGTCAACCTCTACAAGGAATTCGACGCCGACGAGGACGAGCTCACCAGAACAAGAAAACTCAGGAGGACCTTTGTCGAGGATCGGTACCGAGATCTTATCGATGTTCTTTACAGCGATAAAGAGGAATACCGGGTGGAGGCAAGTGTTACCTACAGGGATGGAAGGAAGGGAAAGATAGAAACCTCAATCCATGTGAATGAAGTATAGGAGGAGAGGTGATCGGATTTCTTCAGCAGGCGGTAACCGGACTCATGGTGGGAAGCCTCTATGCGCTCGTGGGGGCCTCCATTGTGCTGGTTTACAAATCCACCCATGTGGTGAGCCTGGCCCATGGGCAACTCGTCGCGTTTGGAGCGCTCTTTTTCTGGCTATTCTTCGGCGGTCTCGGTCTACCCGCCTGGATCAGCCTGGTGCCCGCCTTTGTCCTTACTGCCTTGATAGGGATTCTCATTGAAAGACTGGCACTCCGGCCGCTTATCGGACAGCCTTTGTTCGCCGCCTTCTTGATGACCTTCGCAATCTTTATCGCGTTGGAGGGTGTCTTCGTCCTTTACCTAAAGGGGGGATCAAGGTCGTTGCCTGCCTTTCTGCCTGCCGGCAATCTCACGGTGCACGGGCTCTCCATCCCGATCAATCAGCTCATAAGCTTCTTTGTGGCAGTGCTCTTGTTCGTTTCCCTTTCCCTTGTCTTTAAGCTCACCAAGGTGGGACTCGGCATGAGGGCAACGGCAGAGGATCATCGGCTTGCTCAGAGCGTGGGCGTGAGCGTGAGGAATATATTCTCTTATATCTGGATCCTCTCCTCTCTCGTGGCTGCCGTAGGGGGAATCGCCACGGCCAATGTGATGGATGTGTACTATATGCTTCCCTACATTGGGATCAATGGCCTTATCGTTGCGATCTGCGGTGGCCTCGATTCCCTGCTCGGAGCCTTCATAGCCGGTCTTCTCCTGGGTGTCGTGGAAAACGTGGGTGCCGGCTACCTTGATCCTCTGGTAGGCGGCGGCGTTAAGGATGTGGTCGCCTATGTGGCCCTTCTCCTCATATTGCTTATACGGCCCTACGGTCTGTTTGGGCTCGTCAGGATAGAAAGGATATGACAGATGAGACCGTGCGGTGTATTCGACAAGAGTTATGCCCAGGATATTGCCATAGTAAGGACCTGGCAGCACTGGACCATACTTATCTCCGCCCTCATAGTTCTGTACCTCTTCCCGCTGTTTGGCTCCTACTACCTCACGAGCTTTATGAATCTCCTGGCAATTAGCGTGATTGCGGTACTGGGGCTCCAGATCGTCAGCGGCTACTGCGGGCAGATCTCCTTTGGACAGGCTGCATTCATGGCCATTGGCGCCTATACATCCTCAGTGCTCACCATCCATTTCGGAGTTTCCTTCTGGCTTGCCCTGCCTTTGTCCGGCATTGTAGCAGGAGCAGTCGGCATCATCGGCGGCGCGCCTTCCTTGAGGATCAAGGGTATGTACCTGGCCATGGCAACCATAGCCATCCACTTCGTCGTCATCTGGCTTATCCTTCACTTGGATATAACCGGCTCTTTTAAGGGGCTCTATCCCCCCTACCCGAGCGTGGGAGGCTTCGAGTTCGACACCGATGAGAGGATGTACTATATCATCATGACCGTCATGGTTATCATGACCTATGCCGCGAGGAACCTCATGAGGACCAAGGTTGGGAGGGCCTTCGTGGCAATACGCGACAACGATCTCGCCGGCGAGGTGATGGGAGTGAATCTCTATCACTACAAGTTGCTCGCCTTCTTCATCGCGTGTTTCTACGCGGGCATTGCCGGCTCTCTATGGGCACACCTGATCACCGTGGTCAACGCCGAACAATTTACCCTTCTCCATGCACTCGAATATGTGGGCATGCTGATAATCGGAGGCATGGGGAGCATTCCGGGCGTCTTCTTCGGCGTGCTGTTCATTCGCATCCTGAATGAGGCCGTCATGTTCACTTCTCCGGCGCTTGCCAAGTCATTGCCATGGCTTGGTACTTCCCCGGCCGCTGCTCTCGGCCTGATTGCCTTCGGTCTGGCGGTCATCATATTCCTGATCTTTGAGCCAAGAGGACTGGCGCACCGATGGGAGATCTTCAAGGCCTCTTATAGGCTCTATCCCTTTGCCTACTAGGAAAAGAAAGGAGGTGATAGGTGCAGCACATATCTTGAGCACAAAGGTAGCAAACCTGAAACAAAGAAAGGGGGGAATGCCATGAAAAAGAAATGTCTGCTTTTTCTCGTAATTGCTGCATGGGTCGGCCTCAGCCTGGGGGTTTTCAGCACAGCATCCTTTGCAGAGGAAAAAGAGGTTATCTACCTGAGCCTGGCGGACTACACGGGTCCTATCGCGGGCCTTAACGTACCCGCTGATATGGGGCTCGAGGACTACATCAAGGAGATTAATGCAAAAGGCGGAGTTGAGGGGATAACGATAAAGTTCATCGGTATCGATACCAGATACGATGTTGCCAGGGCCGTATCCGCCTACAAACGTTACAGAAGAACTCCAAGGCTCTTGATGGTCAACTCCATCAGCACCGGTATCGGAAAGGCGCTGGCCAGGCTCATTGAAAAGGATAAGAGGGCCCAACTCGTGCCGGGAGACGGGGAATTTCAGGCTCACCTGGGAAGAACCTTTATATGGGGGCCAGCGTATCAAGATGCCTTTGCCGCCATAATGGGCTGGGTTATGGATGACTGGAAGGCAAAGGGAAAATCAGGGGCGCCGGTCGTGGGATATCTCAGCTGGGATAACCCTTACGGCAGAGAGCCTCTCCGGGGAGGAAAGGAATATGCCGAATCACGGGGAATCAAAGTGCTTCCCCCTGAGTTCTTCCCACCGGGCACCCTGAAACACGACGTCTATCTTACCCGGCTTGCTGAGGGCGGCGCAGACTACATCTATGCTGGTGGCGTTGATCCGACCCCGACCAATGTCATCAGGGATGCCTATGCCTTGGGGCTCACCAAGAGGATTCAATTCTTGAACGGCTACTGGGGACCCACTGCCCTGGGTATCGGCATTCACGCCGATGCCCTGGAGGGGACTGCGATTGTGTCATTCTTTCAGAGGGGTACCGATGCTCTGATGAATAAGGAGCCTACCGAGCTCTGGAAGAAATACCGCGGCGCCCTTGATGCGTATAATGAGGTATACGGCATGGGAATGTCCTGGGCAATGACCTATGTTGCCGGCGTAAAGGAAGCCCTCAAAGAGGTCGGTTACAAGAAACTCAATGCTGACGAGGTGTACAAGGCCTATCAAAGGATCACGGGCTTTGAAAGGGCAGGCATACAGGGTCCATGCGCATACTCTCCCTCTTCCAGGAGGGGGAGCCTGGAGGTAAAAATCTACAGGGTGAAAGGCGGTAAAAGCATGCCCATCACTGACTGGCGAAAGGTACCCGATGCAGTAAGCCTTCATACATTCTAGGAAGATAGGGAAAGGAGGCGAGAGATGAGAAATGCAAAGGTAATCAGCCTTATTATGATCATGGGACTGGCATTGAGTGTTTTTTCATGCCAGACCATCACGTCGAAAACAGGCCCCACAGCGACCCTCGAGGTCATCCCGGCCGAGACCTTTCTGTCCCCGGCCCTAATCAAACAACCGATATCCTTTAAAGGCTCGGGGTTTCAAGCCAAAGAAATGATTTCTGTAGAGATGGTTCTTCCACCGGGATTGAAGATGAAAGGGGTCACAGAGGGAGAGAATGCCGTGGGAATTGCCGTTGCCACTGCCGATGAACAGGGGAACTTCACCGCTGCTATGGCGCCTACTGCAACCCTCAACTGGCTCTTTCAGGTGGGCTGGACGCCTCTGCTAACGCCGAACCTCAAGGAGGCCAAGCCTCTGCCCCCGGGCGTCTACCAGATCAATGCTACCGGCCTTGATACGGATAGGATCGCTGCCGCGACCCTTACGATCGTTCCTCCACCGAAGAAGCAGTAGACTATGCTATCCCTTAACAACATCGAGGTAATCTACAGCGATGTGATATTGGTCCTTAAAGGGGTCTCGCTGGATGTCGCGAAAGGCGCGAACGTAGCCCTTTTAGGGGCCAATGGGGCAGGAAAGACCTCTACCCTGAAAGCGATCTCCGGCCTTCTAAAGACCGAGTTGGGAAAGGTAACCGATGGGAATATCGAGTTCGAGGGCCGGAGAATCGACCAAAAGAGCCCCGAGGAGATCGTGAGACTCGGCATTGTTCAGGTCATGGAGGGAAGGCCCCTTTTCGAGCAGCTGACCGTAGAGGAGAATATCGTGGTGGGGGCCTATTCCAGAAGTGATACGAGTGAAGTTAAAAAGGATATGGACACTGTCTACCGCTACTTTCCCCGCCTAATGAGTATGCGGCGCAGGGTAAGCGGCTATCTTTCCGGAGGAGAGCGGCAGATGTTGGTCATTGCAAGGGGCTTAATGGCCAGACCTAAGTTGATGCTTTTCGATGAGCCGTCTCTGGGATTAAGCCCCACCATGGCAAAGGAGATCTTTCGAATCATTGAACTCATCAACAAACAGCAAAACACCTCCATTTTGCTCGTGGAGCAGAATGCCTTTGCCGCCCTTTCGATCTCAACCCATGCCTATGTCATGGAGAACGGCAGGATTGTATTGGACGGTCCCTCGGCTTCGCTCAAGGAGAACGAGGATATCAAGGAGTTCTACCTGGGCCTGAGCCAGCTCGGAAACAGAAAGAGCTACAAGGAGGTAAAGCACTACAAGAGAAGAAAGAGGTGGCTCTCGTAGCTGCCTCGCTCATACGCCATGCATGACGTTCTGGATACACAGGAGCATCACGCCTATCGGGAAGCATTCAAGGCCTTCCTCTCCCGGGAGATACTCCCTTTTTACGATCAATGGGAAAAAGAGGGGATTGTCCCGCGAAGCGCATGGAAGCGCATGGGAGCGCAGGGATACCTCTGCCCCTGGGTTGAGAAGGAGTACGGGGGTGCAGGGCTTGGCCTTGAGTATTCCTTTATCATCACAGAGGAGATGGCCTATGCCGGGGTCCACGGCCTTATGGCCGGACTTCACAGCGACATAGTGGCCCCTTACATACACGGCTTCGGAACTGATGCGCAGAAAGCACGGTGGCTCCCCGGGTGCGTGTCCGGCGATAAGATCCTCGCCGTAGCAATGACCGAGCCGGATGCAGGCTCCGATCTCTCCTCCATCAGGACGACTGCCGTGAGGCAGGCAGATACTTATATCATCAACGGTGAGAAGATATACATCTCAAACGCCATGCTCGCCGACCTGGTCGTGGTTGCCTGCAAGACACAACAGGAATCCGGTTCCCCCCATAAGGATATATGCCTCATCTGCGTGGAAGAGGGCTCACCTGGGTTCTCAAGGGGGAGAAACCTTGAGAAAACCGGTTGGCATAGCCAGGATACCGGTGAACTCATATTCAGAGACTGTAAGGTCCCGGCAGCCAACCTTTTGGGGGAAGAAGGAAAAGGCTTTTACTACATGATGGAGAAACTCCAGCAGGAGAGGCTGGTAAGCGCCATCATGTCCCAGTCATCAGCCGAGGCGGTCCTTCAGATGACCCTTAGGTTTCTTTCCCAACAAAGGGGTCTCCGTGGAGCACGCGAGGGCCTGTCAATGAGCCAGACCATGATCGTCGAGATGGCCACCGACGTGGAGATCGGCCGCACCTTTCTGAACAGCCTCATCAGAGATCACCTTGGGGGCGAGGATGTGATCAAAAAGGTGTCCATGGCCAAATGGTGGACAGCGGAGATGGCCAACAGAGTGGTCTCCCTTTGTCTGGACCTATACCGTGATTATGGCTACCTTGAGGACTACAAGGTAGGGAGATTCTTCAGGGATGCGAGGGCCCACCCCATCTATGCGGGAACAAACGAAATCATGAAGAGGATCATCGCCAAGGTATTGGGGCTCTGATGGACTTTCAGCTCACCACAGAACAAAGGGATATCCAAACCGCGGCCAGGGAATTCGCCCTTGGCGAGTTCGACCCGGATATTGCGATGGAGTATGACGCAAAGCAGCAGTTTCCTGTGAGCATCTGGAAAAGGGCCTGCGAACTCGGATTCCTCGGCGCCCGATTTCCCGAAGAAACGGGAGGGCAAGGCTGCGGGCTGATGGAGCATTCCCTGATCATCGAAGCCTTCTGTAGGCAGGACTCGGGCATGGGCACGGCCTTGGCCTTGGCTGGGTTCGGATCTGAAATGATCCTGAGACATGGCAGGGAGGATCAAAAGTCCGTGATCCTGCCTCTGGTTGCACAGGGTCAGGGCATTGTCACCGCCGCGGTCTTAGAGGAAGCCCCCGCTTTCTCATCGATCGAGACAGCGGCACGGGCAACCAACCATGGATACATGATCAATGGAGCAAAGTGTTTCGTTACCCTTGGAGCTATGGCCGGCTACATGATCGTGGCATGCCGGAGCGGCTCTGATGCCCCTCATGCACAGTCGAATTTCCTGCTTGAACCTTCATTAGAGGGCATCTCGGTCTCGGGCATGGGGGATAAGATGGGGATGAGAATGATCCCGGTGGACCGGGTAACCTTTGACGGGGTGATGGTTTCTGAGGAGACCATTGTTGGCCGGGACCAAGACGGAGACGAGCAGCTGCGGGATTTTTTCAACGAGGCGAGGATTGAAACCGGCGCCATGGGCACAGGGATTGCCCAGGGCGCATGGGATAGGGCCGTGGCGTACAGCAAAAAGCGTGAGCAGTTCGGGAAGGCGATCGTGAGTTTCGGCGCCATACGAAACAAACTCGCAGATACCTATGTGGACATTGAGATGGCACGGCTCATGGTTTATAAGGCTGCATGGTCATTTGACAGGGGCAGGCCTGATACCAGGGAAACCCTTATGGCCAGGATGTCCGCAACAAGGGCGGCGTATCGGACTGCCTATGAAGCCGTTCAGATATTCGGAGGATATGGGTATATGACGGAAGCTCATATCGAGCGCTTCTACAGGGATGCAAAGGCCCTTGAGCTGCTGATAGAGCAGCCCCCCTTTCAGAGGGCCTTGCTCGCTGATCAGCTATTGGGAAAAGTACAGTAAAGAATTCACGCCCGGAGGACGTGGTTTTCTGAGATGAAGTCGACTACTACCGGCTGAAGCCGGTAGCTTGACGGGCTGACACGGCTTCGTCGAATGAATTCGACTCGCCAGCCCGGAAAGACCGTAGATTGAATATCGAATAGTGAACAACGAACCGCAGAATTACGAAGTGATCACCTCTATATTCGATATTCCTTGTTCGATATTCTGCGGTTTCTCCTGTCCTTCGGGCATACTAAAGTCTTCGCCTAAAGGCGAGGGTTTTTCTCCCAATCCCCGAGTGGGACAATAAAAGGTTTGACAATATTGCAATCCGGGGATTATAGAAAAGGGCAAAAATCGGTTCGGGCATTATATAGATTTTGTAGGTAAGGAGTTGTTATGCTAGAAATACGGTGGCACGGAAGGGGTGGGCAGGGTGCGGTTACCTCGGTAGAGATGCTTACACTGGCTGTCATTGGAGAGGGAGGATTTGCCCAGGGTTTTCCCAGCTTTGGCCCCGAGAGGAGAGGCGCGCCGGTAACTGCCTTTACCCGGGTTGATGACAAGAGGATAAAGGTCAGGTCGGCTATCTACAATCCGGATGTGGTGGTTGTGCTTGATGCAAGCCTTGTAAGCCTGGTTAATGTTGCCGGGGGGTTAAAGCCCGATGGTATGCTGGTTGTCAATACGACAAAATCCCCTGAGGAGCTGAAGCAAGAACTTGACTTTCAAGGAACGGTAGCTACCGTTGATGCATCGCGGATAGCCTGGGAGGAATTGGGGGTTCCGATTACCAATACCACTATGTTGGGGGCCCTGATCAAGGCGGTCAAGATCGTGAAACTGGATTCGGTAAAGGCCCCAATAGAGCACAGGTTCGGCAGGATTGCAAAGAAGAACCTCGCTGCCCTGAACAGGGCCTATCATGAGGTTTCGATCAAGTAAGGAAAAAGGTTGAGGTAGTATGATGGCAGAGAAAAAATGGCCAGAAACATGGCAAGAGGTCACTCCCGGGTGCATGGTATTTATACCGGGTAATACGAGAGAATATCATACCGGAAGCTGGAGGGCTCAAAGGCCTGTATATGATTTTTCCAAATGTATAAAATGCGGTATTTGCTATATCTTCTGTCCTGAGGGGTGTATCTCCGAAAACAGTGAGGGGTATTTTGTGGCGGATCTGGATTACTGCAAGGGTTGTGGTATTTGCGCCCATGAATGCTGGCCTGGCGCCATCACAATGGTTGAGGAGGGCTGAGCCATGACGAAACGCACTGGTATGGAGATCGCTTTTGCCGCAGCTGAGGCGGCGGCCTTATGCAGGATTGATGTGATTGCTGCATATCCCATTACGCCCAACACGCACATCCCGGAACACCTATCGGATATTGTGGCCGATGGGAGGCTTGATGCCGAGTTTATCTGCGTTGAATCAGAGCATTCTGCATTGAGTGCCTGTTGCGGTGCCTCGGCAACCGGCGCACGGGTCTTTACGGCCACGAGCTCGCAAGGCCTTCTTTTCATGGGTGAGGTCATGCCGATCGTATCAGCTATGAGACTTCCTGTGGTGATGGCGCTTGGCAACCGGGCGTTATCCGGCCCTATCAACATATGGAATGACCACAGTGATATCATGTCGCAAAGAGACATGGGCTGGATTTCAATATTCGCGTCAAACGGGCAGGAAGTAGTGGACATGGTCATTCAGAGTTTTAAGATCGCTGAACACAGGGATGTTATGCTTCCCTTAAATATCAACCTGGATGGTTTTCAGCTCACCCATGTGGTTGAACCCATGCTCTTTCCAGATCAGGAAGAGGTGGATAGGTTCCTCCCGGAATACAAACCTTACGCTACGCTCCATCCCGATCATGCAGTTTCCATGGGAACCTTGGGCCTGCCCGAGATATTTACTGAGGTCATGAAGGCCAAAGATGAAGCCCTTATAAACTCCAAGAGGGTCATATTGGAGGTATGGAAGGAATGGGAAGAGCAGTTTGGCCGTAAATACGAGCCCATAGATGCCTACAGGGCAGAAGGGGCTAAGGTATTATTGCTCACCATGGGTTCCATGGATGAGACCGCGGAGGCGGCCATTGACGAGCTGCACAAAAACAAGATATCCGTTGGATTGTTAAAGTTAAAGCTCTGGAGGCCCTTTCCCGTTGAAGAGCTGCGGAGGGCTGTGAAGGATGCCAAGGTACTGGCTGTCATGGACAGGGCCGTGTCCTTTGGGGGCGCATCAGGCCCAGTTGGGGCAGAGGTCAGATCTGCCTTGTATGATGAGCCGGATCGGCCTTTGATACTCAATGAGATTATTGGCCTCGGCGGGCGCGACATGACTGTGGGGGATTTTGTCCAGATAGCTGAAAAGGCTGTAAGGGCGGAGAGGGAAAAGCCCAGGGAAGGATATGAAATTTATGGAGTGAGGGGATCATGAGCATTATGGAAAACTTTGATTTATATGCCCCAAGGCTGGTGGACAAGGAGGAATACTTTAGCGCCGGTCACCGTGCCTGCCAGGGATGCGGAGAGGCATTGGCCATTCGCTTGATGTGCAAGGCCTTAGGTAAGGATACGGTAATTATCAATGCCACGGGCTGCATGGAGGTTGTCTCAGCGATGTATCCGACAACGGCATGGAAACTGCCATGGATTCATGTGGCATTTCCCAACGCTGCCTCAGTGGGATCGGGTGTTGAAGCTGGCCTAAAAGTCCTGCGGCGAAAAGGAAGGATTGCGGATCGGGATATAAAAACCGTGTCTATCGGCGGAGATGGGGGTACCGTTGACATAGGACTTCAGGCACTTTCTGGAGCCATGGAGAGAGGGCATGATCTCTTGTATGTCTGCTTTGACAATGAGGCCTACATGAATACAGGTATACAGCGTTCAGGAGCTACCCCATTTGGGGCCTCGACAACCACCGAACCTGCCGGTTTGGATAGCTCCGGCAAGAAGGCATGGAAGAAAAACGTCCCCGAGATCATAGTGGCACACAATGTGCCCTACGTGGCCACAGCCTGCCACAGTTATCCTCTTGATTTCATGAATAAGGTCAAAAAGGCAAGAAAGATAAAAGGACCGAGCTACATCCATTGTCTATCGGTCTGCCCCACGGGGTGGCGGCTGTCGCCGGAGCTCTCCATAAAGGCCGGGCGGCTGGCCGTGGAGACCGGGGTGTTTCCCCTCTACGAGGTGGTGGACGGAAAATACAAGATAACGGTTGAAATGCCTGAAAAACTGAGACCAGTAGAAGATTATATAAAAATTCAGGGTAGGTTCCGTCATCTTAGTGCAGATGAAATAAAGATAATCCAGGAGAAGGTAGTGCAGGAATATAATAAGTTGCTAGACAAGGTAAACAATTTACATTCCTGGCCAGATTTGAAGGGATAAAACGGTACCTTTCTCTCAACATATAACATATATAGAATAAGGTGTCTTGAGAATGGATAACGTTATCTTTAGCAGTTGGAACGGAAAGATTCTGGATAACAGAGAGGGTAAGTCACCCAAGATGTCTGAATCTGCAGATGGTAGGTTTCCTAAACTCACAGAAGGGAAACGGATAGCGGCCCTTATGGGATGGGACGGCCTTGTGGTGATGAATCCGAAGGCCGATATCCTATCCCTTACACTGCATTATTTAAAAGAGATAAGGAAGCTTTCATGCGGTGAGTGTTCTGTCTGTATGATTGGAATTGATAGGCTTTTGCATATTATGAGGCAGATGGACGAAGGGAAGGGAAGTAAGGCGGATATTGCCGAGATGAAGGCTATTGTCAAGCAGGTATCTGTCAACAGCAAGTGTGGATTCGGCCAGTCTGCACTTTTTCCCATACTGGATTCCATCAAATATTACAAATCCGATTTTCTAGCCCTGATCAAGGGGGAAAAACAGCTGGAAGACAAGGATTATTCATGCGCCGTAACAGCCCCCTGTATGGATGCCTGTCCGGCAGGCCTTGACATTCCGGGTTACATTGAACTGATCAGGAATAATAAGTTCGAAGAATCTCTCGACCTCATTCGTGAAAATTGCATCCTGCCAGGTGTTGTGGGGCGGGTATGCACCCATCCCTGTGAGGATGCCTGTGTGCGAAAGGATATCGATGAGCCCTTGTCTATAAGGTTGCTAAAAAGGGCAGCTGCGGACTATGACTTACAGCACGGCGGAAGTTCTCTTAACGGCCCGCAAAAGGAGAGAGAGGAGAGGATCGCAATTATCGGTGCCGGACCAGCAGGACTTGCTGCGGCCTATAATCTTCGGTCAATGGGATATGGGGTGAGCATCTTTGAGTCATTGCCTCATGCCGGCGGAATGGCTGCTGTGGGCATACCCGAATATCGTCTCCCCAAGGATATCCTCAATCATGAGATAGGCCTTATCAGGCGAATAGGGGTTGAGATAAAGGTAAACGCCAAGGTGGAAAAGTTGAGCCTGAAGGACCTGAAAAAAAAGGGATTTAAGGCGGTATTTATTGCAGTCGGCGCCCATACAGGGACCAAGATCGGTGCCGAGGGCGAGGATAAAGGATACGAAGGTTTTGTTGATGGCGTGGAGTTTTTAAGGAATTTGAACCTTGGCAATAAGGTTCGGCCTCGGAAGAGGGTAATCGTGATAGGTGGAGGCAATACCGCGTTAGACTGTGCGCGTAGTTGTGTCAGGATCGGCTACGACGAGGTGGAGATTATCTACAGAAGGTCGAGGGTCGAAATGCCTGCGAGTAGCGAAGAGATAGAGGAGGCGGAAAAAGAAGGCGTAAAATTTCAGCATCTTATGGCCCCTGTAAAGATACTTGCAAAAGACGGAAAGGTCACCGGTGTAGAATGTATCAAGATGAAGCTCGGAGAGCCTGATGAAAGTGGAAGGAGAAGGCCTAATCCGATTAAAGGCTCCGAGTTCACCCTTGATGCGGATATGATCATCGCGGCTATTGGTCAACGCCCCGAACTCCCGGTTATCCCTGATAAAGAAAAAATTGGGATTACACAGTGGGGCACCATAGTGGTCGATCCTGTTACGTACATGACAGATGTTGAGGGAGTGTTTGCCGGAGGAGATTGTGTTACTGGCCCGGCAATCCTGATTGATGCACTGAATGCGGGGAACCAGGTTGCGAAAAGTATTGACTGCTATTTACAGGGTCGGCGTCTTGCCAAGGGGGTTTCCTTTGAAGGTGTTGACCTAAAAAGGCAGATGGGACGTGGGTTCACAACAAGGACGCCGGCACAAGATGTTGAGTTCCTCGATATAAAAAAGAGGGAAGGCAGCCTGGCAGAGGTAGAGGGTGGATTTGATGCTATGGCGGCTATCAGTGAGGCACAGCGCTGCTTGAGATGTTACAGGGTTGTCGTCTGGGAAAGAGCCGCATAGAGCTATTATACATAAGGGGTTTAGAATGGTGACTATAGCAATAGACGGGCGTAAGGTAAAGGCGAAGGAACATTCGACCATATTGGAAAATACTCAGGAGTTGAACATAGATATTCCCACTCTTTGCTTTCACAAGAATCTCAGCCCTTTTGGGGCTTGCCGGCTTTGCACGGTCGAGGTAAAAACAAATGGAAGATGGCAGCTTGCCGCGTCGTGCACTACACCTGTTGAAGACGGGATGGAGATTCGGACCAATTCTGACAAGGCAAGGGAGAGCCGGAAAATTGCAGCAGAGTTGCTTTATTATAGATATCCCACAACAGAAGCGGTAAGGGAAATCGCTCGAAAGTTGGGACTGGAGGTTCCCGAGCAAAAGGATGAGGGCCACGATTGTATCCTGTGCGGTCTATGTGTGAGGGCCTGCCGGGAGATCGTTGGTGTCAGCGCACTTGCCTTTCAGGACAGGGGGCTCGGTCGGGATATTGATGAGGCCAAGATTGAATTCAATCCCAATTCTTGCATAGGATGCGGGTCCTGTGCCTACGTGTGTCCTACCGGCTATGTGCGGATGGAGTCAATAGGCGACAAGAGGATTATCTGGAACAAGGTTTTTACGATGGTTGCATGCAGCGTGTGCGGGAGGTACTTTGCACCAGAAGACCAATTAAAGTATATAAGCAGGCAGACGAATGTACCGTTCGAGAGGCTCACCGTTTGTACCGATTGCCGGTAAGTTGCAATCGCAGCGTGATCACCGCCCTTTCGCAAAAATTACCATTCCAGTCGTTCACATCCTTTTTTTGGCTTCTTATTGCTGCTCGATGAAAGGCCTGTATACCACCATGCTCGTGTGAGAAGAGAGTACCGAATATGATGGGCCGGGTCACTGCCGATTCACACAATTAATCATGCAGGGGGCATCATGGACTGTATCTTTTGTAAGATTGTTGCCGGAGAGATACCCGTGGTTAAGGTATTGGATGAGGACAAGGTCCTTGCCTTTATGGATATCAACCCCGCCTCTCGCGGGCATATGCTGGTTGTTCCCAAGAATCACGCCGAGAACATCTTCGAGATCTCGGAAGCGGATCTCACGGCAGTCATGGGCGCGGTAAAGAGGTGCTCCGGCGCGGTGAAAGAGGCACTGGGGGCTGAGGGGATCACCGTACTTCAGCTCAACGGAAAGGCTTCGGACCAGCTTGTACCCCACCTCCACGTGCACATCATGCCCAGGTGGGAAAAGGACGGGATGTCGGTGTCGCAGTGGCAGATGGGAAAGGGCGACATAGGGGAGCTCCAGGAGATCGCCCGAAGGGTACAAGAACATCTCGCCTAGTCCCGACAAGCGCAGATTCAGGAATTCCGCATTGAGGAAAGGATCCCATGAGTGAAAATCAATTTGATAAAGAAGTGAGTAGTTCTGACGATAAGCAATGCATCAGGCTTACGGTGAACGGAGAGCCTTACGAGGTAGCGATAGGTACTATGCACGGCGGCGTAGCCCCATCGGACACGTTGTTGCATACCCTCAGAGAGACATTGGGGCTCAAGGGAACCAAGAAAGGCTGTGATCATGGCGGCTGCGGGTCATGCACGGTCATTATGGATGGCAAGCCGATTCTATCCTGCATGACTCTGACTGTGGAATGCGATGGTAAGAGCATCTTGACTATCGAAGGGCTGGAAGACCGGAAAACCGGCCAGTTGCACCCTCTGCAGCAGGCCTTCATCGATAATACGGCCTTTCAGTGCGGTTTCTGCACCCCAGGTATTCTTATGAGCGCC
>Ga0315552_1000481_pt1 | contig 24832 bp, 16 predicted proteins | sample SalMarSW160170MG_2_FD_203102 | JGI IMG/M metagenome (GOLD analysis project Ga0315552, IMG submission 203102) | Salt marsh sediment microbial communities from the Plum Island Ecosystem LTER, Massachusetts, United States - Salt Marsh Sediment SW1601-70 ...
TCCACCCGGTGAAGGTGTGGAAAAGTTCGTGGGCTTAATCTCGACGCCCCAGGCCGCTCCCGATAGAACAATACAGCAAAAAATTGCGACAACCGCCGGCTTCATCAGGTTACTCCTCCAAACAACTTGTAATTAGAAAACTCCGCACATTATCGAATATGCCGCTTCACTGGTTCATCGGCTGCAAATGCTTAAAACGCAAAACAAGACACAATAGCAAAATACAACCGTTACGTGAGTTTTCTTCCACCCCTGAAAGAAATGACCCAAAATCCAACACTTATTATATTCAGTTACGAGCAAAAGTCAAGCGGATTCCTGAAGAACCTGCAATTTTCTTCGTTGGCGATGAATCGTTGTCCACAAGACCTGCTCATTGCAAGTCCCTTATATTTCAGGACTTATGGCGATACGAGCTATACGATGCAAGATAATACGTCACCAGAGGCAACGGCTTTTAGCCCTGCCGGCAGATATCTTTTTCAGCAGAAAAACTGAATTTTTCCGCTATCTCGGCATATCCCTGAGCGGACATTTAGCGCCAACTGAGGTGCTGCCGATATCCCCTCCCCAGACGGCGTTGAGTATCACGCGGTCCGTGAGGTCGACGCTCAAACCATCGCTACTCAGGTCGCAGTCCTCAAACGTCGCAGGCGCCGACTCACCTTTCCAGAACGCGTTAAAAATCACACGGTCGAATAAATCAACCATCGCATCGTTGTTGACGTCGCCTAATAAGGCGATTGCGAACTGTCTTTCGGCGGTTCCGTAGTTGCCGTAGTCGTCGCCCACAATCGTAACTCTCACGGTGAACGTCTGGCCGGAATCGGAAAGGCCTGCCGTCTCATTGCAGCTCGGTGCGGCGAATTCCCAACTGCTGTCGCCAATCTGCCCTCCTGCGACCGTTACAGGCCCGACACTCACGTCGCTTGGCAGGTCAATCTCCCAGTAAAAACTGTAACTGCTATTGCCAAGCGGGTCATCGAATCCGGCTTCATTAACCTCGGCTGTTATCCTCGAGTTCGTCTGGCCCGGCAGGCTCTGGTACATCCACACCCTGCTCAAATCGAGCTGCACGAATATGTCTGCATCTTCCTGTTCCCAGGCAAGTCTCGGATAGTCGCCTTCATTGATTTTCCATATATCGTTAGTCCCGTTGATTACCTCGTCGACAAAGTCCCAGCCGGCGTCAGTGAATGTGCTTCTCGTCTGCATCTGTACAGTGGGTAGTCCGGTTACATCAGGGTCGCTGCCATTGCCTATACCGTTCATATCGGGATTAAGCTCACTATCCCAGAAACACGCAGTATAGAGTTCTGTGCCGCTGACCCCCATCTTTCCCACAAAGCTCCCAACAGAGTCACTGCCTGCCGGGCCGTTTACTTCGGTGGCGGAATAACAATAGTCCAGCTCTGTGGCGCCAATATTTCTGCCGACGAGGCCTCCGATATAATCCTCTGTCCCTGAAACGCTGCCCTGCGAATAGCAGTTCGTAACAGTGCTGTATATGGCATTGATGCCTGTATGACCGCCTAAGCAGTCGTCGCCGGAAACGTTACATTTTGCAAAGCTGTTTTCTATCTCCGACCAGTACGTGTTCTCGCCGACCAATCCGCCGGCACCTGAGAATATAACCGACATAAGGGTATTTTCTGAAACATTGCCCGTTGCCGAACAGCCCGATATTTTGCCATATTTGTAATTAATGCCCACAAGGCCTCCTACCGTGCTCATTCCAATAACGTTGGCGTTGACCGCGTGGCAATTGCTTATACTGCCGGATTCATTTAAGCCCGTTAGGGAACCTACTCTCCAGCCCCAGGTGGAAGCAATATTCGGTTCGTCCAAGGTCAGGTTTTGTATCGAGGCGCTGCTTCCATATATATTTGCTATAAAGCCGAAAGGTGACGTATCGAATTCGGACTCTATGGAAATATTGCTGATGGTATGACCCATTCCGTCGAAGGTTCCCGTGAAGACATAAGGTTTGTGTGCAATCATATAATATTTCATCCCGGCCATATCGATATCGGTGATTAGCTCGAAGTGTTTGTCAATCAGTCTCGGATTGTGCCCGATCCTGTTTAACTCAAGCTCGGTCGAAATCTCGTATGGGTCTTCTTCTGTGCCGCTGCCTGCCGCGAAACTCGGAAGTGCCGGCCAGGGACTAAGCTGGTACCACATAACAGGATACCCTCCGCCCGCGGGCATTGCCCAGTCGTCGCTGCCGCCGTTGGCCGTCTCGCCGACAAAATCCCAGCCGGAATCTGTAAATGTGGTCTGGTCATACATATCTGCCGTCGGCAGGGGCGTCCCTGCGGCGCTGTCGGGTTCTGAGCTTGACTCAACATCCCAGAAACAGCCGGTTACATTGTCACTGATAGGAAATTGATTTACATTGTATCCGCTGAATCCTCCCACGTTGCTGTCTCCAATGACCACGCCGGTGCTGTAACAGTTCGTGATTATCATATCGGAACTGTCCCCGACAAATCCGCCGACGTAATTATCTCCGCTGACTGCTCCCTGCGCATAAGAATCCGAGATATTTGTAAGCGCTCCAAAAGTTGACCCGGCCCCGGCGAGTCCTCCGACTTCGCTGCCCCCCGATACGGATGCCGAAGAGCTGCAATTCGCGATATAACCCTGTGCGACTCCCACAAGACCGCCGACGCTCTCTTCACCTTCGACCGTCCCTCCGATGACCGAGCAGCCTGAAACATCCGTGTTTGAAATGATGCCCGCCAGCGCGCCGACGTACCTCATATCGTCGTATCCTGGGTCGGTGATATTCGGGGCAATAATTTTGAGGTTTCGGATCGCGCCTTCATGGACATATCCGAAAAGCCCCACGTAAACCTTGCTGTAAGTTGAATATGAAAAGTCACTTATACTGTGATAATCCCCGTCAAAGACCCCTGTAAACGGCGTGCGGGAGCCGGTTTGGGGCGGTGAGGTGCCGATTATGTTGTAAGCGGAGCCGGTGTAAGCTGCCAGAGAAATATCGTTCATAAGCTTATAATGACTGTCCCAGCGGGCCTTCAGGCGCCCGATATTATTCATCTGCTCGCCGGTGCAAATCAGGTAGGGGTCATCCGGCGTTCCTGTCCCTCCGCAGAACGCCTCGTCATATACTATTTCCAGATAAGGTCGCATGCTCGGTGTCGGGTGCTCCCTGCTCGCGAAATTTGCATAATACTCGCTTGCGCTGCTTGTAACATAAATAATTTGCACGCTGTATATGCCGTCGGTTATATAGGACTGGTCCACCCTTGTGCTCACGTCCCAGTAATTATCCCCCGGTACAACTGGATTAACTACTGTAGGCGTGCTATCAGCAGTTGATGGAGGGGCGTTATCGCCGTTAATTTCCGTTTCCTCCCAACTGTCGTCGCTTACAAATCGCGGGTTAATACCGGGCGAGGTTGTGCTTATTTCATATGCGTAAAGATGCAGATTGGCGGAATAAACTGCCTGGTTGGCAGGAATAGATGAAAGGTCGAATTTTAGATAGATTGTATAGCCGGCGCCGCTCTTTTTGCCTATCGTCAGCTTTGTTTCCGTGCCGTAATTCGTCGTCGGAAAATCATAGCTCACATACGCATCCGCTGATGCTTCAAATACGGGTTTTGCCGTGAAGTTCTGATTCGATATATCTGCTGAAACGTTAGTGTAAGTCCTGTTTATCGGTGTGAATCTATAATTGGTTTTGGTAGGCGTGATTGTGCCGCTCCAGGGAGGAATGAACTCCAGTTCGTAGTAGCCGCTCGCATCGGAAGTGTCGGTCTGGCCCGTGCTTGCCGACAGCAGAACACCAGAAACAGCTGATGCGTCGGCTTTTTTTACGTAACCGGAGATTGTTATTGGCGGAGGCGGAGGACTCTCTACTGTAATTGTATAATCCTCGACCTCGCCCCAGTCGTGGGGGCCGCAGGGCGTTGCCGGCTCGTCCCAGGTGATTCGTATCCGCATCCGTGTATCACCTGTTGCCGCTGTCGCTGGCGGCGTTATTGTCGCGGTATATTCTCCGCCGCTGGGGTCGCCGCTTACACTTATTGTCTCGCCGGCATCTTCGAAGTCAAAGTCCTGATTCCAGTCGACCCAGACGCCGCATCGGTCATCGGGATCCGTGTTTGGATTAATCACCGTTAGCTCATAGCCGGTCCCTGTTTCCATCGTCGTCGATAGCGACGTGTAGTCAGCGTAATTATCGCACCCGGTGTCTGTGTTCACAATGTCCCCGAGCAAAACTGTTCCAATTTCCTCCCAACAACCGCCCTCCGCGGGACAGTATGTCGGCTCGCTTTCCACTATTATCGTGTAATCCTCCACTTCACCAAAAGTCGTTTCGCCGCAAGAGATCAAGCTGCCGGTGTATCTTATGCGGACGCGCATCCGTGTGCTGCCCTCAAGCGCCGTCCCCGGCGGTATTATTGTCGCCGTATAAGGACCAGGGCCGGGGCTGTCGCTCATTATTATCGCCTCACCCGCATCGTCAAAGTCGCAATCCCGATTCCAGTCAATCCAGACCCTGCACTGGTCCTCACCGTCAAAGTATGGGTCACCATTTATTACGGTTATGAGGTAACCCTGGCCTTTGGCCATAGTGGTTGACATCTCTGTGTAGTCAGCATAGCCTGAGTAGCCGGTTGTATTGTCGATGCTTCCTAATGTGACGTTGTAGATATACTCATCGCCACCTCCGAAAGCACTGCAGTAGCAGCCGCCGGAAGGATTTTTGCCATCTAACGTCATTACACCTGAACCGAGCGGGTCGAGCCAGTTACTCAAACGGGTTGACGATGAGTCTCCTCCTGTCCAGGATGTGTAGAATCGACCAAAGTAATCATAGCGTGGATGAACACACAAATCACTGCCTTTCCCTCCGGTGAGCTGGCCCACAACCCTCTTCTGTGGGTTGAAAAGAGGACACCCTGATGAACCACCTTCGGTTGTTCCTGTGTCCCAATCAGAAATCCTGAAATGAGCGTTGACGGAACTACAGGGCAACGATACAGAAACGATAGAAAGGGGGTCATTCTCGATGCTGATTTTCTTCAGGTCGTTGGCCGGGTGATGAATCGCAACACCACTCGACGGAGTGGAACCGCTTCTGTCCCAGCCCGCGTAGTAAACATTGGCATTAGCAGATGGCATCTCATCGAGTTCCACCAGGGCAAAGTCACTCGGACAACTAGCCGCTCTGAAATAAGCGCCGGTCTGGACTTGGGTTGGCTCGCTAGTGGCCCCCCCACACGTCGTGGCCTGGTAGTTCCAGGTAACTATCATTGTGGCGGCAACTCCGGTCGGATCTGATAGAAACCCGTCGCTGTATTCGTCAAAACAATGAAATGCCGTCAGGAAATATGGCTTGTTATCCTCGGCTGTATTGTTGACCAATGCGCCTGTGCATACAAACTGTCCTTCGGCAAGCGTTATGTAGTATTTGGCGACGGAACGTATCTGGTCTCTCCAGTTATTACCCTCAGAGCAGGCAACGTCTATCTCACACCATTCGGATGCTTTTGTTCCTTCATCAGCAAGCAGTGGTTTCAACTCACGGTAGCCGTGATTGATTGAAGTTAATTCGAGCCCAAGCCCAGGAATTTCAGAAGTCGGGACCGTCAGTTCAACCACGACATCGTCATAATTTATAATTGGCGTCCATAACTGTCCGTGCGCTGCGTTGTCGCGTTCGGTGTAAGGCCCCAATACCTCTTTGCCGTCGACCGAGTAGATAAATAGCTTTCCGCCTGTCGGCATACGATAAGTTGTAAACCCGAGACTTATTGACGTAGCCCCGGGTGAAACGACGTGAAGCCGCCACAGTATTGTTTCAGAATCGATTTGCTCCCACGTCCCTCCCGTGTCAACACTAATCCTGGTCGGCTTACGAACCGCAAACCGATAGGGCCCGCCGCGTCGTTCCCTTTCCTGGTCCTCCTGACGCACTGCCGTTAAATCCACATCCTCGGTTACAACTACATCGACAAACTCGACCTGTTTGACCTGGCGTGAGAAACTCAAAGGCATGTCGGCGTTACACAGAGATGCCGACACCATAACCAAAATCCCGATGACTCGGGATAAACTCCGCAAACTCGTAATCTTCATTTTTCATCATCCTCCGTTGGAAGCAATTATGACATAAAAACATCACCCCTTTCTCCCGGCACGCCGGGAGAGGCTATTCCATATGTAATACCAAGTTTAGACGTTTTATTATAACATAATTGGCTGACGTTTTGTATTGATAAAACGAAGATTTATAGGACGTTTTATGTTCTTGCTAATCAAAAGCTCGCATGGTTAAAGGGATTGCTGAATAATCATAGGAGTTTTGCAGCGGGGGAATCGACGAGCCAGACGGTCTGCTCGATTGCCGGCCAGAGCAGGTGAATTGGGAAGCTTACATCGTCGGCGGGGGTATCAAGGACTTTTTTGAGTATTTCGGCCTTTTCCTGGCCGCTTACGAGGATAATCAGACGCCGGGCGGCACAGAGGACCGGGTGAGTGAGCGTGATTCTATTTAAAAGCTCATCGGGCAGCTTCTGGTCGAGCAGGTATACTACGGTGGCGATGCTATCAGTGTCGAAGCAGGCATAGCAGTTGGGAAAAAGCGAGGCGGTATGGCCGTCGGCGCCCATTCCGAGGATAATCAGGTCAAATTCAGGAAGCTGGCCGGGCTTGAGATTAAAAACCGAGCGGATCGTCTGCTCGTAGTTCTGGGCGGCGGTACTGAAATCCTTGTGTTCAGTGGGGATTCGGTGGACGTTTTCTTTTGGGATGGGCACTTTGCCGAGAAAGCCGTCGGCAGCGAGCTTATAGTTGCTGTAGGGTGAATCCGACGGGACGCATCGCTCATCGACCCAGAACAGATGAATTTTTTCCCAGGGAAGGGACAGCGAATCGGGGTCGGTGGCAACAAGCTCGAAGAACCTCTTGGGCGTGTGGCCGCCGGAAATGGCGAGATGGAAGACGCCTCTTGAACTAATCGCCTCGCGGACGGCGTCGATGAGCATCTGCAGGCATGTGCGTGCGATGGTTTCGGCGTCGGAGACAATTTGCACATTCGGTTTTTTGTTAGCTGTTGTCGGCATATCAAGATTCCCGGTCACAAACAGTATTTCAATCGCCCAAACAGAAATCCGAATTCTATTAGTATGCCAAAAGTATTATGCGTGTTCGGTAGTAATTACGCCAGAAAAAAAACGCTTCAACAGAATTCCGATTTTGCCGGGTAATCCAAATACCGCCGAATTAGGCACTTACAGCCGGCGGACCAACTAAGGAATTATTGACCTTGCCGGCGAGATTGAATTTGGTCATAAAAACGAGACCCGTCAGGACGTGGCCGGCTATCGCCCCGACGATGCCGAATGGTATGGCCGAGATTATTATCAACGGCTGTAAATAGCTGCGAAACTGTATTGAAAACCGGGGTATTCGCACTTGAGCCGGGATAGTTAAGTTGTTTGTTCGATGGACCAGAGGAAGGCCTTGATTCCCTCTTCGCCGAGTGTGGTTCTCATATCGGCGATGATTTTCATAAGTTTTGCGGCCTTGTCGGGGTCGGTTATGGTCAGGGTAGCGCAGTTGGTTTCAGGCCAGACGTCGGAGTTGAGGTGCGGCGGGCTTAGTTTCCCTTTGCCGAGGATGTTCGGGAATTTGGTAAAGGAACCGATGTCGGCTGCGGCAAGCGCCTCGTTTACCTCTTCATCGATGGCCATATTGTGAACGATGAGGACCGCTTTCATATTATCCTTTCCTGTGTTATCTGGTGAGGTTTGAGACCTTCGAAGACACTATAGAGCGTGGGCATAAGAATAAGGGTAATGACGGTTCCGACGATGAGTCCTGAGATGGATGTTATGGCGAAGGGGACCCAAACCTCGGAGCCGGTTCCGCGTGATAGTCCCAGCGGAAGCAGGCCGAGCATAGTGGTGATTGTGGTAGATAAGACCGGGCGCAATCTGCTTCGGCCCCCTTCGATGATGGCGGAGTAAATGTCGTGGCCGCGTTTACGCAGAATCCCGATGTAGCTGATGAGGACGATACCGTTATTTACAACGATGCCGACCAGCAGGATGAGTGCGATGAAGCTGACGACGTTAATGGTCTGGCCCGTCAAGGCCAGGCCCAGGATGACCCCCACGATTCCGAAAGGCACGGACAGAAAGATAATGAACGGGTCGCGGAAGGATTCGAATTGTGAGGCCATTACCATATAGACCAGGACCATACCGAGTGCCGTGGCCATAATCAGCAGGCGAAAGGCGTCTTCCTTTTCCTTTTCTGCGCCGCCGAACTTATAGTTGAAGCCCAGAGGCGCTGGGATTTTCTCGAGGGCGGCCCTTACGTCTTTAACGACGGAGCCGAGGTCCCGGCCCGTTACGTCGGCCGATACCGTTATGTATCTGGACTGGTCTTTTCTTTCGATTTTCGTGGGGCCGAGGCCGCTTTGAATATCGGCGATATTGGTGAGCGAGACCTTGCCGCCTGCGGGTAGCTCGATATAAATGTCCCGGAGGTCTTCAATCTTAATGCGGTCTTCCGGTCGCAGCCGGACTTCGACGTCATATTCGTCGCCCCCTTCGCGGTATCTTGTGGCGGTAGTGCCGGCGAAAAACGTCTCAACCGCGGTTCCTATGGTCTTGACGTTGAGGCCCAGTCGCGAGGCCTTGTCGCGGTCAACGACAACCTTAAGCTCCGGGTTTTCCTCCTCGCGGCTGATTTCAATGTCGGTAACGCCGGCGATATTTGCGATTGCGTTCTTGACGTCTTCGGCGTATTGCCTGCCGACGGCCATATCGTGACCGTATAGTTCGATTGCCAGCTCCCGTCCACCGCCGAATAGTAGACCCGTCAGCGGGTCATCGGTGCTGAACCGCACGATTGTGCCGGGCAGTTTCTCGGTGACTTTGCGCAGGCGAGTGACAATCTGCGGCGGGGATGTATCGCGGTCCTCTTTGTCAACGAGACGAATGAAGGCGATTCCCTTGTATGATTCCTCTTGGGTCGCGAATGAGCCGCCCTGTGCGGAGCCGTAAACGCCCCAGCGAAGGAAAAGGTCTCTTTTTTCAGGTACGTTGTTATTTATGATTTGCTCAAGCTGGCGTGCGACCTCGCTTGTGCGCTCTACGCGAGTGCCGATTGGCAGCTCAAAGTTTGCCATAACCCGGTTCTGGTCTTCTTCGGGCATAAACTCAGTGCCGACGAAGCCGGACAGCCCAACGGCCCATATAAATAGAATGATACAGGAGGCAAAGACGGTCTTGCGGTTTCTAAGCGCCCAGTGAAGGAACCTGCCGTAGCCCGTTTCCAGAGCGGTCAGGGTAATCTCGCCCCAGCTATAGAAGCGTTCGAGGAACGGATTGTGGATTTTCTCTTCGTGGATTTTAAGGAACTTCGAGCACAGCATAGGAACCAGCATCAGGGCGGTCGTCAGGGAGACAATAAGGGCCATTGTTACAATGGCGGCGAATTCGCCGAATATAATGGCGGTGACGCCGCCGACGAACATAATCGGAGCGAAGATGGCGATTGTAGTTAGGGTTGACGCCATCACAGCCACGCCGACCTCGGCCGAGCCGTAAATGGCGGCCTCCTTGGCACGCTGGCCTCTCCGGCGGTGGCGGTAGATGTTGTCGACAATAACTATGGCGTTGTCAACGACCATACCGACGGCGACGGCAAGCGAGGCAAGCGAATTCGTGTTGATGGTGTAGCCGGCCAGCCACATCAGTAAAAACGTTACAATCAGGGACGTCGGTATCGAAACGGCGACGATGGTGGCGGAGCGCAGGTCACGCAGGAAGAAAAGCAGGACCAGGAACACGAACAGCACCGCCCAGAGCACCGAGTCGCGGAGGTTCCTGACCGAGGCGAGAATGAACTCGGAGTTGTCTATCACTGTTTTGGCCACGACGTCGGGGGGAAGATTTTTTTTGATTTGCTCGAGCTCCGCAGCGACGCGGGAGGCGACTTCGACTGTGTTTTCGCCGGATTGTTTCTGAATGAAGATGGCCATGCCGTGCCGGCCGTTCATACTGACTTCGTAAGTGCGCTCCTTGAAAAAATCACTTACCTTGGCTACGTCCTTGAGCCGGATGGGTATGCCGTTTCGCTGTGCGATGATGACGTTTGCGACCTCATCGGGACTGGAAAATTCTTCGGGCGTGCGAAGGAGATAATCCTTGTAGCCGGTTTTGATGTTGCCGCCGGGAGTGGAGACGTTCTGAGAGGCAAGCACCGCCTGTAACTGGTTGAGCGAGATATCGAGGGCCGCCAGACGCGACTGGTCGAGGTCAACGCGGATTTGTCGCTGCAGACCTCCGCGGGCGGTTGCAGAGGCGACACCCTTGATTCGCTTGATGGGGTCGACAATCTGGTCTTCCACGATTTTTTCGAGGCGAGGGTAGCTGTCGTTGGCGGTGATGCTGATGATTTGAATCGGTTGCATAGCAAGGTCGAACTTGAAAATGTATGGCTTGTCCGCGTCATCCGGCAAAAGCGCCTCGGCCTGGCCTACCTTGTCGCGGACGTCGTTGATGGACTCGTTGATATTCTGGCCCCATTTGAATCTCAGTGTCACGGAAGAGATGCCTTCTTTCGACAGCGATATGACCTCATCGGCGCCGGAAACGGTGCTGACGGCGTCTTCAATCGGCTTGGTTATGAGCGTTTCGATTTCCTCCGGGCCCGCGCCTTCGTAGGAAGTGAGCACGCTGACGGCGGGGATTTCGATGTCGGGCATAAAATCAAGACCCAGAAGCGGTATCGACACAAGCCCCAGAACGACTATCGCGATGTAAATCATAAGTGTTGTAACGGGCCTGTTTACGGACCATTCGGCAAGTTTCATTTGATATCCCCCATACGAACGACTTCGACCTCGATGCCATCGATAAGGTATTGCATCCCGTTGACGACGAGCTTTTCGCCGGGTTTTAGCCCATCGGCGATTTCGCATTTGTCGGCCTGGATGATGCCGATATCGACCAGTCGTTTATGGGCCGTTAATTGCTCACTGGCGTTTTCAACGACATAAACGTATGTTTTGTCAACCTTGCCGCCGAGGACCACGTCGCGAGAGACAACCACTACGTCGTTTTTGCGGTTCGTAATGAGCACTATTTTTGTGAACATCCCCGGCTTGAGCAGCATCTGCTCATTGTCGAGACGAATTTCGATTTGAATGGTATGTGTCTGCTCGTCCAGCGCCGGCCAGACCGAATATACGCTTGCCTTGAACACGCGGCCGGGAAAAGCGTCGACGCTTAGCTCGACGGCAGTCCCCGCGGTGATTTCGGCTCCGTATTTTTCAGCGACGGAGGCGATTATCCTTACGGTTTTAAGGTCCGCCACGGTTACAATTTTGTCCCCCGCCTTTATCATATTGCCCTGGTCGATATGTTTTGCAGTGACGACGCCGTCGATTGGTGAGTTGACTTCGGACTCCCGCAGATTTACCTGTGCAAGCTTGAGGTTTGCTTTGGCGGCGTTCAGCGAAGCGGCGGCAAGCTCGGCTGCGGTAACGGCCTTGTCTTTGGCCTGCTCCGTTGCGGAGCCGGATTGATATAAGGAGAGCATTCGATTCTTCTCGCGTTCGGCATCGGCCAGCTCAACCGTTCGCGCCTCTGCGGCGGCCCTGGCGGCGGCTAACTGGGCAAGATATACGTCATGGTCAATCACAGCGAGAAGCTGACCTTTTTTGACCACAAGCCCTTCCTCCACGTCGGCCTTGCTCCCGTCGTCGCCAACGACCTGTAAGGACTCCACTCTTCCGGCCACCTTGGACGCAATGTCCACCACCTGATTGGCCCTTATCCAGCCGGTCAGCTCAATCGTCTGCTCTATCGCGCCCGTCGTTACGGTCTCGACTTCGACGGGGACGATTCTTTTGTCCTGTGGCTTCTGGCCCTTCTTGTGAAAGTAGCCGAACCAGAACGTCAGCGCCAGCAGCGCGGTGATTGCCAACCAGAATTTTGTCTTTGTCATCTTCATTTAATTTGCCTCGATACCCGGTGCGGTCTGTCCGTGTTCTGCCTCAAAATTCGTGATGGTTCCCATTGCCTTTTGCAGGTCGAGCTTGGCGACAAGGTGTGAATAAATGGCCTGGTAGTAATTGGCCCGCGCGGTGGTCAGTGCCGCCTGCGCGTCTATCATTTCGACCTGTGTGTGGATGCCTTCCCTGTATCCGACTTCGGCCAGCCGCAGTCCCTCTTCGGCTCGCGAGAGGTTGAGCTTTTGCGACTCGACGAATTCGGCGGCGTCTTCGATACTGAGCCGGGCCTTTGTAAGCTCAAACAACGCTGTTTCTTCTGTATCTACGAGGTCAATCTGTGATTGTTTGAGATGGGCTTTTTGCTCGATGATGCTTCCTTCACGTGCGAAGCCGTCGAACAGCGGCCAGGCGGCGACAATGCCGGAGCTGTATGCCCTGCCCCATTCGATTAGCGTTCTGTTGTGCGGGTCCGGCTTCGACCAGATGTTATCGTAATACGCGCTTATAACCGGGAAGTAACTGCTTCGTGCGATTGCGAGCAGCTCTTTTTGCTGCTTTATCCCAAGCTCTTTGCTGAACAGGTCGGGTCGATTTCGATAGGCGCTGGCCACGGCCTCCTGCATCGTGATATTGAACGGGCTGTAAACAAGCTCGTCTGAAAGTGTAAAGGTGCTGTCCTGGGAAACGCCCATTATTTTAATAAGGTTGGCTTTTGCGACGTTGATGGCGTTTCGACTTCGGATAAGCTCGGCGGTGAAGTTGGAAAGCTCCACCTCTGCACGCAGGACGTCAAAGTCGGAGGCGACGCCCGCAGTGCGTTTCTGCTTTACATCGTCGAGATGCGCCTGCGCCGATTTGACGGCGTCGCTGCTTATTGTGTAAAGGTGCTGGTCTAACAGGACGTTGTAGTAGCCGAATTGTGCGGCGTAAACGGTTTCCTGCACGGCCGCTCGGACGGCCTGGTCGGCCAGCAGCACCCCGAGACGGGCGGCGTTGATTATGGCTGGTATGGCGCCGCCGGCGAACAACGGCTGTGTGACATTTAGCCCGATAGAGTAATTGTTTAATGAGCCAAGCGAAATCGGCCCCACCGACGTGACCATATCGAGCCGTTCGTAATTGTATGACAGCGATACATTGGGCAGAATTGCAGAATATGAGCCGACCTCGGCTCCGCGGGCGGCCTCTCTTTCCTCGATAGTTTTCAGGATGGACTTGTTGTTTGTCAGCGTAAGCTTGAGGCAGTCTTCGAGACCGAGCTGGCCCGAAATTACCGGCTGGGTCTGCTTTTCTGCCTGCTTGCGACCTTCCCATTGTTTATACGCGGATTCCCGCGACAGGCCCACGTCGTTGTAAAACTGCTCTTTACTGACGCAGCCCGATAACACAAAAGCCGGCAGAAGAATTTTTATTGTTAAATCTATGATTGTTCGTTTCATTTCTGATTCCCTTTGGTAAACGCCCTGATGCCCGCCGACGAAAATTTCACTATGTGGTCTATCGCCTCATCGACATCAAAGGCCGCGACTGCCTGGGCGTGTCTGTCTTCGAACATCGTTTTTAGGTGCATAACGTGCACTAATTGGCCGACTATCGAATGAATGTTCATTTGCACGTCGTGCTTCTCAAGCTTCGGACAAATAACGTTCAGAGCTTCTTCAAGCGATTTCATTACCGGTGCGGCCATTTCCTCTATGAACATACTCTTGGGCAACTGCTGGTCTACCAGTTCACGTGCAAACAGCCGCATAAACCGCTCACTACGACCCCGGTCTGCGAACGGTTCGAGAAACGCGATGGCATAAGCACGCAGCAGCTTCTCGAGTGAACGGTTATTTTTGTCGGTCATAACTCTCTCGACAGCCGAAAGCCGGCTGTCCCGCATCTTCCTGAGACGCTCGCGAAACAGCTCTTCGTAAAGCTGTTTTTTGTCGCCAAAGTGGTAATTAACCAGTGCCAGATTACAATGGGCCTTTGTGGTAAGGTCCCTGATGGAGGTCGCGTCAAGCCCCTTGTCGGCGAACAGCTCCTCCGCGGCGTTCAGCAGCCGAAGTCGGCCGTCTTTGCCGTTTCCAGAGCCGGTATGTGCCTTTTTACCGCTCATTTAAGGGTCTCCTTAAACATTTGTTTAATACAATTGTATTAAACGTTTGTTTAAAACGTTTGTTTAATTCCGCACTTAGACATTCGGTTGTTAAGACTTAGTCTGTTGCCAAGGACCGGTAATAGCATTTGACTGCACTTTTCAGCGGGCACGAGATTGTCCGGACAATCAGCCGGCCGACCTCGATTGCGATGTTGACGTGGACCTTGATGTTTTGAACGTGCTCGTGTATGAATGCTCGTGTGTGTACCCGTATAACTGGCCTTTGAAGTAGATGATTTGCCGAGGTTTCTTGAAAAAAGGCAACGCCTTTACGCTGATTGAGCTGCTGGTCGTGATTGCAATTATATCGCTATTGATGGCGATACTCGTACCTGCCCTGAACAGGGCCAAACAGCAGGGACAGGCAACTGTGTGCAAGAATAACCTTCGTCAGATTGGCATTGCAGCGCATCTATACTGTGAAAACTGGGACTGGTACATTCCGCGCGGGACAGGCACAACAAACAAGACATGGTTCCAGCTTTTCATGCCTTACCTGTCCGAGCGTCCGAAGGGCAGCGATTACAGGAACGTGAAGATTTATCGCTGCCCGAGCTATCCCGACAAAAACCAGACCGTCTGCTATGTAAATAACGGCTGGGAGTTTGACGGTCCGAGTGATGACGTTGGACACGCGATAGACAGACCAACGAGGATATTCGGGCTCAGGCACCTGGACAAAAAAATTTACCTCGCGGACAACGAAGACGGCCCCTGGCGGGAAATCATAACACAAGAGGGAGACCCGGGCTGGCATACGTGCGATGTGTGGAGCGAGAGCCATCTGCCTACAAATCCGACTACTTCGCCGCCGGCTGCGTCTACCAGCAGGCGGGTTGCACAGGCCCGGCACAATAAAGGCAAGCAGAAACCGGGATGTCACTATTTGTTTCTCGACTGGCATGTGGGCTGGATTGGGGCCGATGAATCGGCCAAGAAAATGTGGAGATACGACCTCTGAGGCAGGGTCGTAAGCTCGGTATTATCTAAGCGCCCCGTCGAGGTCGGCTATGAGGTCTTCGGTGTCCTCAATGCCCACGGCTAAGCGAAACAGCGTATCGGTAATACCGAGGGCGTAACGCTGCTTTCGGCTGTAGTCGTAGTAGCTCACCAGCGCCGGGTGGGTAATCAGAGATTCGACTCCGCCGAACGACGGGCCTATGTGCATCAGGCGAAGCCGGTCGAGCAGCCGTTTCGAGTCCGCCATATTACCCTTGATGTCGAAGCTGACTACGCCGCCGCCCCCTTCCATCTGCTGAATGGCCACCTCATATTGTCGATGACTCGGCAGGAAGGGATAGTAAACCCGCCTTATGGCAGGATGCGCCTCAAGCCATTCCGCGACTCTAAGCGCAGATTCGTTCTGGTATTTAACGCGCAGGGGAAAAGTCTTCAGCCCGCGCAAAAGCAGGTAGCAGCAGTGCGGGTCTATAGTGCCGCCCATCGACTTGTGCAAATCGCGGATTTTCTCGATGAACGATTCTTTGCCAAGGACCGCGCCGGCTAAAATATCGTTGTGGCCCGCGAGATACTTGGTGCAGCTTTGCAGGACGATATCCATACCCCACTCGATGGGCCTCTGGTTGTAAGGCGTGGCGAAGGTTGAGTCAATGAGCGTCAAAACGTTGTGCTTTTTGGCGATTTTTTTTATCTTCACAAGGTCGAAGATGTTCAGGTACGGATTGGTGGGCGACTCCGAAAAAATGAAACGGGTATTTTTCCTGATGGCCTTTTCCATGACTTCATAATCGCCGAACGGCACAATTGTGCAGTCTATAGCGAACTGCTTCAGATATGACCGGCAAAACTCAAGGGTCTTTTTGTAGCTGTCATCGGTAATTACGATGTGGTCGCCTGACTGAACAAGCGAAAGAATGGTTGTGGTGATTGCGCTCATACCGGATGAGAATACGACGCAGTCTTCCGCCCCTTCCAAATCGGCGAGTCGTTTTTCCGCGATTTTAGCGGTCGGGTTGCCGTATCGGCCGTATTCGAAGTGCTCCTTGCCCTTCTTTGTGTAGTCCTCGATGGCCTTGCTGTTCTTGAAAGTATATGTCGAGGTCTGAATAATGGGCGTTGTCAGCGAGTCGGCGTACTTCTTGCGTGGTTCGCCGGCGTGAACCGCCCTGGTCGACATCGACGCCCGATTTTTATGCCTTTTTGCCTTTTTCGATACTTCCGCCATTGTCCTTACCTCTTTGCAGGATAGGATTTCTCACCGCAGTCCTATGGAATCCTTACGGATAACTCACGGAACTCGCGGAGTTTATAAAATTTTTCTCTGCGGTCTCTGCGGTAAATTTTTGATTGCCTTTTATCCGAAAGACGTGCCGGCTTCAAGTAATTTTTGTCGGAGAGGTGTTTTGAGGGTGTTAGCTGTTGTATATGCCGGCTAAGCAGAGAAGAAACGCGCACAGCCCCGCAAAGCAGACAAAGGCAAGCACACAAAGAAACGTATCCACGGGCAGAGTCATCGCCAGTGTGGTCATACCTGCGGTCGAGACCAGGCCGAATTTGCTCGACAGGGCAGCCACTAATGAGGCGGTGAAGCCAACCTCAAGAGATGCAGCGGTGATGGTGCAGGAGGTCGAGGCCGCCTTTGCAGAGGTGGTAATCAGGCCGAACAATGCAATCGCGATAAGGAAGTATCGCCTGTTGAAGCCCTGAACGGCAAGCTGTCTTCGCAGCGAATTTTTGGCGCGGAAAAACAGCACTCGCGACTGCAGTTCCGAGCAGTTCATCACCTCGGCGATTTCGGAATAAGGCATACCGTCGAAACAGCGAAGAATAAGGATGTTGCGATATTTGAGCTTGAGCCGTTTCATCGCCTTGAATACCGCGCTCGAGAGCTCCTTTCGCAAAAGCTCAGATAGCCCGTCGTTGAAGTCAACCGACGCCCTGTCATATATTCGCAGACGTTCGGACTCGGACAGCTCAATTTTTCTTTTGCGCTTTACTTCGCGGTAATAATGCTGGACTTTACCCAGCGCGGTTCTGTAGAGCCAGTGCCAGAACTTATCGACATCTTCGAGTTTGTTAATTGACTGTACCATAAATAGAATTGTCTCCTGTAAAAGGTCTTGGGTGATGCTATAATCGAGTGTTAGACGATATATGTACGCAAACAGCCGGTCCCGTACCGTCTCTGCGAGCCGGTCCATACTTTCCTGGTTACCGAGCCGGGCCTCGTGAATCAGCCCTGGACTAACGTTTTGTAACGTAGTAGCCATCCTTTTTCCGTATATATAGTCCCGCCTGACTGTTATCCGTTACATATTTTCCACAATTTTTTTCAAAATCCCACCAAAAGCAGTGAAAAAAAGCGTAACGCCTGTTTGTATTTTTGGACTTAAAGGGTGTAGGTAAGGCCCAAATCAGGCCTTACAGACCCGAAAATTCTTTTTGCCGGGCCTGAAGTTAACGCCCGGATGTGTAGTGGTCATTTATTGTTGGCTGAGCTTTTTAGGAGACGTAAAATGAAAACTCGCAAGGCGTTCTCACTCATCGAGCTGCTCATAGTAATCTTTACCGTATCGCTTCTTATGGGCATACTGCTGCCTGCCCTGGGCAGGGCGCGCGAGCAGGGCAAGCGAGCCGTATGTCTGGGCAACCTCAAGCAGCTTACCATCTGCTGGTTTCTGTATGCCGAGGACAACGACAATAAGCTTGTTAACGCTGCGCCCTGGCCGCCCGGAGGAAGCTGCACGGGTTGTCCCGATAATTGTGCCGCACAGCCGCCGACCGGCGCCTCTCCCATCGATTATTTCCACAGAAGCGAGCTGCCCTGGATCGGAGCCGGCTCAACCTCGATTGGCGTGCAGGAATCGCAATGCTGCCAGAAATGTGCTATTGAAACAGGTGCTTTATACAAATACGCCAAGGACTATGACGTCTACCGCTGCCCGACCGGTATGAAAGGCGAGTGGGCCACTTATGCTATCATCGATTCAATGAACGGCCGGTGGGACTATAGGGCCTCCGGCGACGAAGCCAGACCTTATTGCCTTAAAAACAAAAACCAGATAAAAAAACCGGCCCAGCGGGTCGTCTTCATCGACCAGGGATTCTTTAGCACCGACAGCTTCGCTGTTTTTTACTCAAATTTCCGCGGCAGCGCCGGTGAGCCGGAATGGTTCGACCCACCGCCGATTCAGCACGGAAAAGGAGTAACCGTCTCTTACGCCGACGGACACAGCGAACACTGGAAATGGAAAGGAGACATAACTATCAAGGCGGGACTGGATGGCTACCTCTACACCCCTGTTCCGTCCGGTTCGAACTGCACAAACTATCAGGAACTTTACAGGATGCAGATGTCCTGCTGGGGGCAAATTGGTTATGACCTGCAGACCATTGCCGGAGCAGGTTGTCCGCTCGATTGGTAGTGGTAGTTCATCTGCCGGCTGTCTGCCCCTGTATTTATAGATTACATACACCAAAGAGGCCGGGAAATCGTTTCGGTCTGACGTATGGATGGGTATTTTTTTGAAATTTCCGAAAAAACCCGCGGGAAAATTGTAACGGCCGACGGCGTTCGAGGACTTAAAGATATGGAAAGGAGCTCAATTGCTCTTTTGGCTCCGGGGCCTGACCCACCCTGAAAAGTTAATTTTTGTGGCCTGACCCTAATGCGGACAAAAAATCGTGCGAATATATTGATGTCTTGGTGACAGCCGCTGGGAAAGGAAGCAACCAGCGGGCTGGCCGGACAATCGGGCCGGTGGTAATATTCCTCCTATAACACCCAGCCGCCGGCCCTTGTATTTTTTGCGGTAGCGGATACTCAGCAAGCAGCGAAATCAGCTCAATCCTGCGGTTCGGCAGCCGCTTTTTTGAAAATCCTAAAAAAAACAGCAGAAAAAAGTGTAACGAAAGGGGCTGCTTGTGGATTTAACAATACAGAGACTCATCCTCCTCCTTCGGGCAATGAGCCAAATGAGCAATTGCTCATTCGACGCCCCGATACTTCGGGGCCTGGCAAAGTGGGAAATGTGAATACCCGCTGCGACTCGATGGTGAGCTTGTTGGCCCTGAGCTTGTCGAAAGGGTCGAACCATCGAAGTCGAGTGAAGGGTCGGCGTGACTTGGACTAATGGGTAGGCCAGGTGCCGACCCTTCTATTTTTTACCGCTGTGCCGTCAAACGTCAGATGCTCGGCAACCCCTTCTAAAAACCACTCTTTTGCTCTGTCAATCAGCCATTGCCCTACCTCCCACAGCAGCTATAATCTCAGCAACCTATCGGTATGAATAAATATCGATTTTGAGGGTCTGACAGGAAAGGAGTTCTTATGCAGTTTGGTCTGGCGGACATTGTGGTCTTTGTGGCGTTCGTCGCAACGGTACTGATAGTAGGCATAAGCAAGAGTCGGCACGAAAAGACCGGCGAGGACTACTTCCTCGCTGGACGCGGCCTTGTCTGGTGGCTGATTGGCTTTTCGCTCATCGCCGCCAATATCTCCACCGAGCAGTTCGTTGGTATGAGCGGCAACGCCGCGAGCCACGTGGGACTCGCGATTGCCAGCTACGAGTGGATGGCGGCGATAACCCTGGTGGTCATTGCCTTTGCGTTTTTGCCTTATTTCCTAAGGGCGGGCATCTACACTATGCCTGAATTCCTCGAATACCGCTTTAATCCGGCTGCACGCTTTCTTATGGCGATTATGACAATCCTGATTTATATGCTGCTGGTCGGCGCCGTAACCTATTCCGGCGCCCTTACGATGCGGACCCTTGCCGGCAAGATGGGATATAACGTCCCATTGCTTACCGGCTCGCTCGCAATCGGCCTGATTGCGATGATATACGTCGTCGCCGGCGGCCTCAAGGCCTGCGCCTGGGCCGACCTGATTCAAGGCAGCGCACTGATATTGGGTGGCGGTTTGATAATGTGGTTTGCCTTCGATAAGCTCGGCGCTGCCACTGAGGCGGCAAGGATTGTCGACGTTCGCACAGGTGCGGTTGTTGTTGAGTCGCTGAAGCAAAATGTCGGCGCTGTCGAGCGCTTCTGGGATTTGAATCGTGTTCGGATGAATATGTATCTGCCGAAGTCCGACAATGTCCTGCCCTGGACTGCACTGCTTTTGGGATTGTGGATACCTAACTTTTATTACTGGGGCCTGAACCAGTATATCACCCAGAGGACGCTCGGCTCGGTGTCGCTGTCGCAGGGGCAAAAAGGTATCGTCTTCGCGGCGTTTTTGAAGCTGCTCATACCGCTGGTGATTGTGATACCCGGGATTATTTCATTTAACCTGTTCTTCGGCGATATGCAGCTCGAAGCCGCACGTGACAATGCCCCGCTTATGGCCAAATACCTCAAGGCCAATCCGGAAACAAAATTGGTCGAGGTAGTTCAATCGCCCGCCGACGAGGCCGTCGCGCAGTGGCAATCCGGCCGGTTTATGCTCGCGATTTACGAAAGTGATTCGTATCTAAAGCAGGTCAAGGTCGGCAATCCCTATGTGCTGCCTTTAAGTCAGGCCACTTTCGACCAGACAACGGTCAGCGATTTTACCGTCTTTAAGACCGACGATAAATCGCTCGCCAGCACCTTCCCGGTCCTCTATGAGGAAGTGCAGGCATACAATAAAAAGACCGAAGAAGCAGCCGAAGCGGTAAACGGTAAAGTCACTACCGAAAAGCTCACCGCTTATAAATACGACACCTCGCTTGGCCAATTACTTGGGAACGTCCTACCGCAGAAGGTGGGGCTGGTCGGGTTTGTCTTGGCGGCGCTATTGGGGGCGGTGGTAAGCTCGCTTGCCGCGATGCTAAACGCCGCATCGACTATTTTCACAATGGATATTTATAAAAAGCACATCTCCCCGCAGGCCTCTGGCCAGGCGCTTGTGTTTTTGGGCCGTTTGACCGTGGTGGTTTTTGCGGTCATAGCCGTTATGCTCGCGCCGCAGCTTGGCAATCCCAAAATCAGCAACAGCATCTTCACGATTATCCAGGAAAGCCAGGGACTGATTAGCCCCGGCGTGCTGGCGGTATTTGCCTTCGGGCTTGTCGTCCGCAGGGCGCCCCGGATTTGCGGCATCGTCGGCCTTTTGACGAATATCATCGCATATAGTACGCTGAAGTTTGCCGCCCCTTCGATTCAGTTCCTCAACCGTATGGCGATATGCTTCGGACTGGTGCTGATTGTGATGTCGCTCATCACGCTTGTAAAACCGTTGCCTGTGCCGATGCAGTTCGAGTTGAAGACCTCAATTGATGTCAAATCCTCCAAAGGTGCGGCAATAGCCGGCGTATTTGTTATTTTACTGACGCTGCTGTTGTATCTGCTGTTTAGCCCGCTTGTCTTGGCGAAATAGGATTGTGCCGTAAAAACGCTCATCGGCTGGTTTGTGATTGCAGGCAGGCCGATTTTTTTATACCCTGACACAACATCTAAAAAGTGCAGATATGTCCGAACAGACGCATAAAAATAAAGGCCCCTTCAATGCGGTCGTTTCCTTCAACGGGAAACTGGCCGAAGGATTCTGCCGGCTGGGTCTGGAATTCGACGCGGCTGGTGCTGAGGCATTTGCCAAAACGGTCCCGGGCCAGTTTGCGCAATTCGATGTCTCGGCCGTTGCGCTGCCGGAGACGATTCCGGATGACCTCAAAGACGTATCGACCCGAAAGATTCTTTTGCGAAGACCATTCAGCTTCGCGAAAGTAACGCCCAAACCCAATAAAACAGCCGTCGAAATCGTTTATTGCGTGCTCGGCCCCGCCACGCTGCGAATGACCTCGCTAAACAAAGGCGACACGCTCAGCATCATCGGCCCTCTCGGCAACGGCTTTTCAATTCCGCAGGATAAAAAGCTTGCCCTGATGGTCGCAGGCGGTATGGGCTCCCCACCTTTGGAGAATTTAGCTCAGGTATTGACCGCCGAACAGCCGTCAACCGACGTGGTTGTCTTCGCCGGCGCAAAATCAGCCGACCAGCTTCCCTTCGAACGTCAGTTCGATAAAATTTCGCAGGGGCTGGGATTCGCGCTTCACGAGTTCGGCCGGTACGGCATTCAGTCGCTCGTTGCCACCGATGACGGCTCTGCCGGCTTCAAGGGCGCAGTTACGGATTGCCTCCTCGACTGGCTGAACAACCACGGGCACGAACCCGCTGAGACAATAATTTACGCCTGCGGGCCGAAGGCGATGCTGGCTAACGTCGCAAAACTCGCCGCCGAGAGAAAAATCGACTGCCAGGTTAGTATGGAGGAGATGATGGCCTGCGGTATCGGCCTGTGCCAATCCTGTGCCGTCAAATGTAAATCCGCCGCAGGCGAAGAGGTTTACATGCTCTGCTGCAAAGACGGCCCAGTCTTCAACGCAAAAGACGTTGTCTTTTAATCGTACAAACCACTGGTATCGTGTTAATCCGGGCAAAATTAAATCGAAGCGATGATTCCCGGCACAAACCCGGTAACCGGCTGACACCAGCCGGAGCTGTTCATCCCCGGTGTTAAAGTATCTCGCCTTGCCTTTTAAGTTACGCTACAATGATACCCGTGAAGCTAATCAATTTCGCAAAGCTGTTGTTGTGTTTATGCCTGTGCCTCGGTGCGGGCGCGTTCGGCGCCTTTTTCACTTCCGCCGATTCGCTCAACAACTGGTATGCCGGCCTCAACAAAGCTTCCTTCACCCCGCCCTCCTGGCTGTTCGGCCCTGTCTGGACAACGCTTTATATTATGATGGCTGTCGCCGCTTTTTTAATCTGGCGAAAGGGCCTCGCCAACCGCTCTGTCCGGCTGGCGATGATTTGTTTTATAGTTCAGCTTCTCTTGAACGCCCTCTGGTCGCCGTTATTCTTCGGCCTGCACTCCCCGCTGCTTGGCCTTATCGATATTTTCCTGCTCCTGTTCGCCATAATCCTCACCCTTATTTCCTTTGAACCGGTCTCCACGCCTGCCGTCCTGCTTTTGGTTCCGTATCTCGCCTGGGTCACCTTCGCTGCTGTCCTCAACCTCTCGATTTACTTCCTCAACCGCTGACTTTTGAGCCGCGCTATCGCTGTCAATATGGGTAAAATTAAAAAAACGTATTAAACAAATGTATTAAACATTTGTTCAGCAAAAGCGCGCAAGTCGAAAACCCTTAGAAGCCGACTTTTTAAAAAAATTTTTACTCCTTATCTCACAAGCACTTAAGTGCATTTCGAGGGGTTCACGAATCGCGATTTTTCGACAAAAGCGCGCAAGTTCGCGCCATAGGATGGAGGCACTTGTGGTGCTCCTTGGGCAAATTTAGCCCCCCAATTTATTGGGGGGTTTGTCCCGCCGAAGGCGGGCAATGTGGTTTTTACAATGAAATATGAACACTGAATAGAGGAGAGGCTTATGAATGCCAGTTTAACAATCCCGATACCTGTCTGGCTGGACAGGTTCTTTACCTGGCCTTTAATGGTTTATCGAAAACTGAAGTTCGGCTATGCCTATCGCAAAATTTACTTAGGCGAAGGTCATTGGACAATTGTGGATGCCGATATTTACTACCGCCTTGGCAATCTCAAGTGGCATCTTATCGGGAGCAAGGGCAAATTTTATGCTGTTCGAAATGTCAAAGTAGATGATATGCGGACTACAACGGTTCGGTTACACCGGGAAATTATGAATGCTCCTGCCGGTTTTCTGGTTGACCATCGAAACGGCGAAACAATGGATAATCGAAGAGATAATCTGCGAATCGCCACTACCTGCCAGAATATGCAAAACAGGCGAGTAAAGAAAAAACAAGGCGCCTCATCGCGGTTTATCGGGGTATATTTCGATAAAGGCAGAAAAAATTGGATTTATCAGCTCAGAGCCAATGGAAAACTTGTCTCTACCGGAAGATTCGCCACCGAAGTTGACGCTGCTCGTGCCCGTGATATGGCCGCCCTGAAATACCATGGCGAGTTTGCTAATCTGAATTTCCCAAGAGAAAATTACGCTGACAAAATATGCGATTCCAATCAAACCTCGGATATATTCGTAGAAAGGAAGGAAAGAGATGTCTGAAGGTGCTTGTAATATCTTGTAATTAAAGGAGTTGAAACTCGACAGAGCAAGGTTCAAACAAATATTTTAGGCACTTGACAATTTCATCCGATATGTTATCATAGATGATAACAGTGAGGATAAGGTGAAAGGGTAAATGATGGGGCAGGCAAAGGAGACATTCGGCAAATATCTCAAGCGGTTACGCTTGGCGGGTGGTTACGGTCTGAGGCGTTTTGCGGCTCTGATAGAAATGAAGGCGTCAAACCTATGTGATATTGAACACGACCGCAGGTCGATGCCAAGCGAATATGTGGAACCGGTTGCTGAGGCCTTGGGCTTGGCCAAGGGAACGACGGAGTGGGACAAGTTTTTTGACTTGGCTCGCGAGGCAGATTCGTTACCCGCTGATGTTCAACATGTGGTAAGAAGGAACTTTGTGCCGGCCTTATTGCGCACAATCGACAACGCTCAGCTATCGGACGACGATATAAAGAAACTCATCGACGAAATCCAGGGAAGGAAACCACCGAAAAATGCATCAAAGTAGGCACTGTAGAACATACACCGCTAAACAGCTTGAAGCAATCGCGCACGAGCAAATCCAAACTTTGAAAAGGCAAGGTCTGTTTTCCGTTCCTGTTGACATTGAGCTTATTGTCGAAAAATTGCACGGGATGCAAATCGACGTTCAGCGGGGGCTTAAAGA
>Ga0315552_1000482_pt1 | contig 24752 bp, 20 predicted proteins | sample SalMarSW160170MG_2_FD_203102 | JGI IMG/M metagenome (GOLD analysis project Ga0315552, IMG submission 203102) | Salt marsh sediment microbial communities from the Plum Island Ecosystem LTER, Massachusetts, United States - Salt Marsh Sediment SW1601-70 ...
AAGGTTGCCTGCCTGTTCGGCAACGTGCCCTCCGACCTGTTGGTCGTCGGCACACCCCAGCAGGTGAAGGACTACGTCAAGAACCTCATCGATACCTGCGCCAAGGGCGGCGGTTATATCGTGAGCAACGGCGCTTTCTTTGACCAGGCTAAGGCGGAAAACGTCCACGCTATGGTCGATGCCGCCAGGGAGTACGGCGCATACAAGTAGGCACTTAACCGGCTGAGGTGGTAATAGTGGAGGAGAGGTTGCATACCGGGGCTATCCTGATGCCATGCTCTCGCCACTGGCGAGACCCTGAAGGAGAAGGACATGCCCGTAATTCGTGATATTCCCCTGAGCCTGAAGACCAGTGAGGTGCTGCGCCGGGAAGGGTTCAGCGGATATTCCAAAGTCAGACCCGAGATAAAAAGTTTAATTACCGAACTACTAGCCGGCGTCGAGAAGGCGCATCTACTGGAGCCGGCTGTTGCCTATGAAATCTACCCTATAACTGAGATGAGCCACAGCCAGGTGTCCCTGAAGGGTAACCTGGTGTTGCAGTGCTCGTTGTTATTTTCACTCCTGCCCCAGGCTAAAGAGCTGGCTATTGCCGTCTGCACTATTGGCCCCAGGCTGGAAAAACAGGTAACAGACTACACTAACCGGGGTGAGCCGTTACGAGGTATGCTTTTGGATGGAATTGGCAGCGCCGCCGTGGACTCGCTAACTCAGGAAGTCTGTAAGTTTATAACGAGCGAGGCATCATCCCGTGGCTATCAGGCGAGCAGTCCCATCAGCCCGGGTATGCCTGGTTTGCCCATTACTGAGCAGTGGCAGTTGCTGGAAATGGTACCGGCGCGGGAAGTCGGGATAAGCCTTACTCCACTGGCAATAATGAGCCCCCGTAAGTCAACCTCTATGGTCATCGGCATAGGTCCACAGATGAAAACGTGGACACAGGCTGAAGTGTGTGGCCGCTGCAATTTAAGACGAACTTGCCCCTACAAGGTTACACCCCGGCGGGGCGGTGTGGGGCGGTAAAGAGAACCGACCAACGTCTGTGATTACTTTATTTCTAACCTTCTTGATGGGGTTGACTCGATAATCCTGCAGAAGACTTCTACCAGCTCGGGGTCAAATTGAGTTCCAGCACAGCGTTTTAACTCATTAATGGCCTGTTGTGGTGATAGCTGCTCGCGGTAGGGTCGTGGGGAGGTCATTGCATCGTAAGCATCGGCTACAGCCAGGATACGGCCCTCCAGGGGAATGTTCTCACCTTTCAAACCGGAAGGATAGCCCTTACCATCATAGCGTTCGTGGTGATGCAAGATAGCTGGCAGGCAGTTAACTAAATCAATTATGTGTCTGAGTATCTCTACACCAAGCTTGGGGTGGACTTTAACCGGTTCCCACTCTTCATCAGTTAAAGGTCCCTGTTTACTGAGTATGGAATCGGGGATGCCGACTTTGCCTATATCATGTAGCAAGCTGGCAGCGCGGATTGTGGCTATTCTGTCCTGAGGCAGGCCGAGCGCCTCAGCCATTGCCACTGAATATTCGCTAACTTTTCTAGAATGGCCGTAGGTGTAGTGGTCCTTAGCGTCAACAGTAGCGGCTAGAGCGTAGATAATACTCAGGGCTCTTGGCCTCGTCTCAGGCTCTATGCTTATGCTGGGCGTTTCTGTGTTGCCTTCATCCGAGGATAAGCACGTCCTGTTTCTTCCTGCTTGTTTAGCCCGATACAGTGCTGCATCGGCACGGGCGATGATTTCCTCTTTCATCACGCCATCAGCTGGCCAACTGGCTATGCCGAGGCTGACAGTTATCGGCATGGCTCTGGAACTTGTCTTTGACTCTATTGTTTTGCGAATACGCTCGGCTACTCTGGTGGCGGCTTCAATCGACGTCTCAGGCAGAATAATGGCAAATTCCTCACCCCCATAACGAAAGGCTAGGTCTATACTTCGAATTGAGCTTTCAATGTACCTCCCAATTCTTCGTAGAACATCATCTCCGGCTAAATGTCCGTAAATATCGTTATAAGCCTTAAAGAGGTCTATGTCTAGCATTATTAGGGAAAATATGCTGCCGAAGCGGGAACCCCTGGCAATCTCCTGCTCCAGACGTTCATGGAAATGGCGGTGATTATATAACCCTGTCAGCCCATCGGTGTTTGCCCTTATTGTCGCCTGAGCGTAAAGCTGGGCATTTTCAATCAGAATGCTAGCTTGGCTTGCCATACCCACTACCAGTTCTATATCTTCATGGGAGTAAATATTGCCCTGCTGTTTTTTGCCCAGGGCTAGAATGCCAATTAGCCTGCCCCCGCTCTTGATGGGACACAAGAGTCCTAAGTTGAAGGCAGCCAAGGTTTCCTTTTCTGCCTGCCACAATGCCTTAAGTTTTGGGATGCGGTCAATTTGCCTCAGGTCAAGGGGGCCAGCTTCTTTCTCCAGCCAAGCTACTATTGGGTTGTCAACATTAAATCTGAGTTCCTCGCTCGACTCCCCCTCCGCTTCAGGGTAGGTAAATTGCGTGGTGAACTCACCGCTATTAACATCCTCGAATAGCAATTTTGCTTGTGTAATATTTAAAGCCTTGGTTACTGCGGGTAACATTTCGCTTGCCAGTTCATTCAAGTTGATGATATTGCCCATTTTACTGCTGAAACCGAGTAGCGTCTGACGGTACTCATAGGTTTCCCGGTAGAAGAAACGGTCTACTAGCACTTGAATGGAAAGCCTTAGCGGGCGAGCCAGCAGCACCAGCAGCAGGGCTAAACCGGTGGCAAGTAATAAAACAATGTAAATTGGCTGTTCAGGGATGAACCTTTGCCCGAGTAATATGGCGCCGGTATAAATGCCGGTGAGACAGATTATTACCAGGAGGTATGTCAGCCCCCTTCGCGCTACAAGGTTGACATTGAGCAGATGGAATCTCTGGATGGCATAGGCAATTATTAGGGCATTAGCCAGGTTACCCAGGTGGTCTAAGGAAAGCCCAGCTATAGCTGGCGTTAAGTTACAGAAATAGTTTACTACTATGGCTATACCTGAGCCGATTATTAAATACATTGTTCTGTTGCGGTCAGTGGGGTCTGTAGAGATGCGGTATCTATTGATTAGCATCAACATGGCGGTAATTAAAAAGATAAAACTAACACCACCTATGATGTAGAGTGAGAACCCAAGCTCATGATATAGAACCCCATTAACGACGTAGGAGGATTTAACTATGTAGCCGCTGAGGGAAAGTGCCAGGAGAATCAGCACACAGGCATAACCGAGGCGTGAGCCTATTCCCCCCGGTTTATTATTGTAAGCCCTGACGAAATGGTAATAACTGACCGTTGTCCATAAAAGCGCGGCGACGAGTAGCTCATTCCATAAGAACGCCTGCTGTGGATAAGCATTGAGGTGCAGCATGAAAGAGGTGAAACTCCATACGCCAGAGGCAAAAAGAAGTAGAGCAAATACCCTATTTACTCGTTTTCTGGCTTGCTGCAGGACTACCACGGCTAAGGCAGCATATATTAAGAAGCTGATGAGCGGTATTAGAGCCCAGATATTCATTTCTGCTCGGTACGAGTAATAAAATAATAGTTATGTATTGTTAGTAGCAATTATGTATTATGACTTCAGAGTTGTCAATAGGAATATTAGGTAGGTGTGCCTAGCAGGGGGTTATCAGGGGGGTGGGGTGGCTGTTATTCCGAGTATTGGCGAAAGATGAGCACCGAGTTGTGTCCGCCGAAGCCGAAGGAATTTGACATGGCGGTCTTTACCTTAACCGGGCGTGCCACATTGGGCACATAATCCAGGTCACACTCGGGGTCGGGGTGGGTGAGGTTTATAGTTGGTGGCACGATTCCATGATTTATGGCTAGGACGCATATTACCGCCTCAATACTACCGGCTGCCCCTATAAGGTGGCCTATCATAGACTTGCTGGCTGAGATGGGAATACGGTAGGCATGTCCGTTAAATACGCTTTTAATAGCTTGGGTTTCAGCTCGGTCATTAAGCAATGTGGCTGTGCCATGGGCATTAATATAGTCGATATCGCTGGGGTTGAGGTTGGCCCTTTTCAGGGCTAGCCTTAATGCTCTGGCGGCACCCTCACCATCAGGCGAAGGTTGGGTGAGGTGAAAAGCGTCGCTGGTAGCGCTATAGCTCACGATTTCAGCTAGGATAGGGGCTCCACGCTCAACGGCATAGCTGGCATCTTCAATGACCATAATGGCAGCGCCTTCGCCCAGGACAAAGCCGTCCCGCTCAGCATCAAACGGTCGGCATGCCGCTTGCACTCCGTTATTACTTGTTGATAAGGCATGGAGAGAGTTAAAGGCGGCAACGATGAGAGGGACGATGGGGGCTTCAGTGCCGCCAGCTACCATCACCTTGGCATCGCCGGTTTTAATCGCCTGATAGGCTTGGCCGATGGCATCGCTGCCGCTGGAGCAGGCTGAAGATGGCGAGTAGCTCAGCCCCTTGGCACCCGATATTAAGGAAACCTGTACCGAGGCAGCATCGCCGGTCATAGTCGGTGCCAGAACAGGACTTATCCGTCTTGGACCGGCTTCGGTTAACACCTTCAGCTGTTCAGAGATTGAAAGCAGTCCACCAACGCTGCTGCCAATGATAACGCCGGTCTCCTCAGCATTGCTATTGTCTATCTTCAGACCGGCTGATTCCACTGCCTGGAGACTGGCAGCTGCAGCAAGTTGGGTGAACCTATCCATGCGATGCGCCTCTTTTCGGCTGACATACACCATTGGGTCAAACCCCTTGGCTTCAGCGGCAAATTTGGTCTCAAGGGGCGCCGGGTCAAAGCTAGAAATATAATCAATCCCCGATTTCCCGGAAATGAGAGCTTCCCACATGCTGGAAACGGTGAGTCCAACAGGGCTAACAGCCCCTATGCCGGTAACGACTACCCGTCTGCCATTGTGATGTATATCTTCTGTCTTCATTTTTTATTTACTGTGAATGCTTTCCGGCTGCTCTTGCTTGCTGGTTACTGGTATCTTGCCTGTGCCATTGACCAGGCAATCTATTATGCCATCAGAGGGGTTGATATGTGGCGGCTTCAGGTGAGCCAGGTCAGCACCAGCTGCTTGCTGCCTTAGCATATAGTCCTGAAAGGCGTTTTCGGGAAGCAGGGTAACCTCTAATGGTCTTAAACCCAGAAATGCTTCCAGGTCAGCATAGGGAGCATCCAGCCTTTTGAGTTCGTGGTGTACCGATCTAGCTACTCGCTCCTCAGTAACATACCCGTTTTCCCTGAGCTCAAGGTACAGGTGTAGTATTGGTTTCTCTCTGACCTCCTTGCGCACTGTCCACTCTTTATAGGCTACCCCTGTGTTCTCTATAGCCTGCCAGATAACCTTTTCTGTTAACCGGGTGAAACCAGCGATGTCAATCATATCATCCACCCGAGAGTGGAATACCATCTGAGGGATGTCTATGTTTAGCTGTTCGTTGCGCAGTGATGTTATCTTAATCATATCGCCGAGCTTATACCTGATAAGCGGTCCGCCGTAGAAATTGGTGACGGCGAGTTCGTACATTTCTCCCGGCTTAACCTCGTCTAGAAGTAGTGTGCTCGGTTGGTAGAAGGGGTCCTCTCTGGATTTCAGGCTTTCTTCCTGAGGAATAAACTCCAGGAAGTTGAGGTGAGGTATGAAAGTCATACCCTGATAATCCCATGTTTGTGTAGCCATAATTATGCCCTCGGTGCCGCCATAGACATCCAGGGGATACCTCCCCCACATCTCCTTAACCTTTTCCCTGAATACTGAGCCATCTGAGCCAGTTGAGACTAGTCCCTTAAGCTTCCAGATATCCCTGGGTAGTATTGGACGGCGAGCCAGTTTGCTTATCATTAGTCCTTTTAGTAGCCGAGCTAGAGCCTTGGGGTTACCCAGTAGAGGTTTAATCTCGATTTTCCTGTTTCTCTGGCTGAAGCGTTCGCCAATAGCTACCAGCACGCTGGACAGGGCGAAAAATATGTCCAGCCCCTCAGATAGAGCCATTTTGAAGCCGAGCTGCACTCTGTCCTCGAAGGACATGCCCTCGGCTGCCTTTACCGGTGGCAGAAAGTCAAACAATTCATGAGGGGCAGCGTGGATTAGCGAGCCGGTGGTGTAGGGTGGGGGGGCTAGAGCATAGAGGAATTTGTCCTTTCTCTTGTAGGCAATTTCGCCCTTTTGTTGGCAACAGGAGAAGGCTAGACAGGCGAACAGTAGTGTTCGCAATTCTCCAAACTGCCTGGCAGTAACCGGTATCCACTTGAAAGGATACTCACCAGACCTGCCTGAGGTGTGTTGCCAGAACATCGGTTTTTGTGGCAGCGCCCGCTCATTTTTGGTTAAGAGGAATGGTTCATAATCAGCATAGGTGGTTAGTTGCACCTGACTGCGGAATTCATCCACAGTTTTGGGCTCAGCCCCATGCATGATACTCTTACCCAGCTTACTCCTTCTAAGTAGCTCTAGCTGCTCCAGGAGTAGCCGCCGCTGAATATTCATGCAATCCTCTAAGCTCAGGTCAATAAAGCTGCAGCACTTTTGCCATAGTTCTTCATTTTTACCCTGGACCAGTAATTCAGCTTCTGTAGTCATTTTTTTCTCCTTTGGCTCCAGATTTCAGGCTCCGGCTTGCTTTAGAGAGCTTATGAAGGCGCTTATGCTCCGTCGGTTGGGCACAAGCATTGGCGTTTGCCGCCTGTAGGTGTTATATCCCTCAAACATCCTGCCGAAGAAGAACCTGTCCTGAATAGCCACTAGCAGGATATCCAGCAAAATCCATATTGGTGAGGCGATGAGCATTAGGCTTGACTTTGAAACTAGAACCAGAGAGAGCATGACCAGGATAAGCCAATGCACCCCTGGGTGACGGACAAGGGCATACAGCCCGGTTGTTACCAGCTTGTCGCCGACACCGGTGGCAACATATGTCTTGCGGAAAGGGAGATTAATAAACAGGGAATATATCAGCAGGAAGAAGGAAATTGAAAGTAGCGCCCAGCCTAACCAGGTTGACCAGATAGGTAGTGACAGCTTATCTGGGGTAAGGCATGCCATTATAACTGAGTAAGCCAGTAAGCCACTACCTGCTATCCAGGTAACTGGTTTTGCCGCCGGAATCCTTTTTAGGGAGACAATGTCAAAAATGTGTATTATCAGGAAACCAAGGCTACCTAAAGCTATATAGATCATGCTAGCGCTACCCTTTGCCTATACCCTCATCTTCGCCAAGTGGCGAATTCCTTATTCTGAATATGGCAGATTGCGCTAGCAAAGGGAAGGTTTTATGTTCTAGAACAATGTTCTATCCCTTGGTTAATTAAAAAACCCCTTCTCCAGAGGAGAAGGGGTTCAAAATCACTTCCTGTTTCTAAACTTAAACTATTTCCATTTAATCCTAGCCTCTTTGCTCTTGTCTTCAGTGGCTAGGCTACTTTCCAGTTCTTCAAGCTTGCCGCTCAGCTCCTCAAATTCAGCTTTGTGCGATTGTTTACCCAGCTCAAGCCCATAGCTGACAAAGAAGTCGAGGAAGCTTCTAAGGAGCTTCTTTATATCCTGCTTAAAAGAATAAACCTCTTCCTTGGTGGCATACTCTTGATCTTGGACCTCTTCTTTTAGTTGACCATCAATCAAAAAATCAATGAATTCAGCCTGACTCATATCCCCACGGTTATCATCAATCTTCCTAACAACCTCCGCCGGCATTATCAGCATTCTTTTATCACTCATATAGTCTCTCCCTAAAATAGTGCTATCTAGAGGATTAGGACGCTCTCTGACCTTGTATCTTGTTGGTGGACGCAAGTAACGCCAATACTTGCCTGGCTCCATTTTGATCAAGAAACTCCGAAAGTCTAAAGGTCAATCTTCCTCAGTTAGCTCAAGTATTTCTAGGATACCATCTATATTTCTCAGTAGACCGAGACCTTTTCTGGTTACTCTATAGGTCACAACTGGGTTTCCTACCGTTACTCTATGTATTAGCCCCAGTTGCAGCAAGAAGCGGAGATATTTTTGTAGCTGGCTATAGCTCATATTGGCACTATACATTATTTCAGTCTTGCCAGCTTCACCTAGCCTTAACATATCGGCTATCACTTCAATGCTAGACCTTCGGCGTTCTATCTTCATTGTCTGTCTACCATCCAGTACTTTTGGCCTATTACTACTGAGCTATATGCTACCCCAGTAAAGGGGGTTTGTCAAGAGGTAGCCAAATATTCGGCTAAAATATTTGGCTAAAATAGCCCCAGATACCAGTCGAGGATGTTGTTTCCCCACAACAGGGTAACTATAGTTGCCACCGACAGGAAGGGACCAAAGGGAATAGCCTCTTTCCGCTTCTTTATCTTGAGAGCGAGAAGGAGACCAGCCACCAGCCCGCCCAAGATTATTCCCATAAGCAAGGCAACAAATACCAGACGAAAGCCAGTAACTACACCGATTAATGCCGCCAGTTTAATATCCCCCCAACCCATCCCCCCTCTGGAGATGAGAACCACCAATAGGAACAGTCCCAGACCAATGCCGCCACCAATGGCAGCATCTCCAATTTCAGGCACAATCTCTGGTTGGATAGAGGAGATGCTAAAGAAGATGCTGATGAGCAAAGCCACCGCCATAGCCGGATAGACCACTTTATTGAGGATAAGCCTGTGCTCCAAATCAATGACTAGAATCACAATAAAAAGACAGATGTAGAAGAGGGCGATAGCCAGCTCGCTACTCAATTCGTAGCGCCAGTAGGTTAAGCCAAACAGGACCCCGGTGCCAATCTCCACCCAGAGTATTCGTCTGGGAATGGGAGCCTGGCAGTAGCGGCAGCGACCGCGCAGCCATAGGTAGCTGAAAACAGGAATCAGGTCTTTTATGGCTAGGCGGCGATTGCAGGAAGCGCAATGAGAGGCGGGGAAAAGAATTGACTCGTTGCTGGGCAGACGGTCGATACAAACATTGAGGAAGCTAGCTATAATCATGCCTAACAGGATAAAAATAACTATAAAGATAGCTTCAATCACAGTCTCTATTTTGTATGCTTCTGCCGATAAAGTCAATAAAGGCTATCTCACCTGCCTTTTTTATAGGTAATTAGTCCTGGTGGGGTAAAAAATTAGCTTTAGATATGTTGACTTCCGCTATGTGGCGAATTATACTTTGTTAGGTATTAAATTGTGTGGAGGGGGAATTTGACAGAAGTGAGTAGGCCTGCAAGCGAAACCCCACCAGCCAGGGGGGCGGAGCGAAGTGAAAAGGTAACGGAATTGGTGGTGGAGATGCTGGCGGGGAGGATTGTTGGTATTAAACCAGAGCTTGATTTCACCGGCGAGCTGGGCTTTAGCTATCCAATTGTGGAGAAAGTATTAAAGGTCCAGGGCAAGGAAGTAGTATCAATTTTGGAATCTCTGGTTGATAAGGGCGCATTGAGAAGGGATTTCTTTGACAGGCTTCTCCGTTGTCCCCGGTGCCGGTCAGTAAATTTAAGACCATCTAACTGTTGTCCTAACTGTGGTTCGGGGAATTTTGCCCGGGGCAGGGTCTTTGAACATTTCTCCTGCCGGTTCAGAGGGCTGGAAGATGAGTTTGTTGCCGGTGGGGGTTATATATGTCCTAGGTGTGGTGTGGAACTGCGGATTAGCGGTGGTGATTACCAGAGCCTGGGGTTGATGTACAAGTGTTATGACTGCCTAGAGATATTCAGTCAACCGGAGATACACTGGCGCTGTCTGAAGTGTGGTGCCCTTACCCCCCATGATGAAATTGACGAGATAAATATCTATTCTTATAGTTTCAATGAGGCAAAGAGAGACCGACTGGAGTTTGAGGTCAAGCCCAAAGCGCAGCTCATACAATTTTTGAAGCGACTTGGCTACGAAGTAAGGGAAGATGCAATCGTGAAGGGCAGGTCAGGGGCGGAACATAGAATAGATATGCTGGCTACCAAGGATGATGGCGTTGTTATTCGTGATATTGCTATCGGCATTGAGGTAACCGGGGATGAGATAGGGCTGGGAGAGGTATGTGACTTTGATGATAAAGCCTATGATAGTGACATTCATGATAAAGTCTTGGTTGTCCTCCCTGGGTTAAGTAAGGAAGCCGAGAAATTCGCCAGCCACCAGAGGATAAAGGTGCTTGAGGTCAGGAATCTGGAGGCAGTGCTGGCTAGCAGTGCCGACAAGCCCGGCATGAAGGTGACGAAAGAGCTCTTTGAATTTAAGTCGAAATCACAGCTTATAAGATACTTGAAGCGACTTGGCTATGAGGTAAAGGAAAATGCTAAGGTTGACGGTGGGTCTGGCGCCACACATAGGATAGATATACTGGCTACCAAGGATGATGGCATTATTATTCATGATATTGCTATCGGCATTGAGGTGGGTATGGAACCGATAGGACTGGATAAGGTGTTTGCTTTTGATAATAAAGCCTATGATATAGGCATTCTGGATAAGGTCTTCATTGCTGTTCCCGGGCTGGCCAGGGAAGCCAAGCGATTTGCTCAGAGGCAGAGAATCAGGGTCTATGAAGCCGAGGAACTGGAGTCCTCTGGCTAGCCCTCTGTTGCCGCTACCCCCTACTAATGGACTATTGACACGAAAAGACTCATCATTACTAGCCCCATATTACCATAGACCACTATCACCAATTGTTACTAATGGACTATTGACCCTAAGTAGGTCAGATTATATCATGAACATACCTAACTATTATTAGGCAAAATTGAGTCTAAATAACCAAGAAGGGAGGTGAAAAATGAAGATAAGGAGGTTAATCAGGGGCTTTTGCTATGGTGAGAAGGGCTTCACCCTCATTGAGCTGCTGGTGGTAATTGCCATACTGGGTATACTGGCTGCCATAATTGTGCCTAACTTTGGTAAGTTCTTCGGCGCAGGTCAGTCGGAAGCGTGTCAGATTGAGGAGCGAATGATAAAGTCTGCCCTTATGGCCTATGTCGCGGATACTCTTGGAGATACCCCAACCCCAGTTTGCACCGCTATTACAGTGACCAACCTGGCTGAGTTCTTTGAGACCCCAGAAAGCGACATACAGGGCACCTATACTTTTACCGGTACTTATCCTGCCTGTCACGTAGTGCAAGACGCGGGCTCATGTCCGTGAGCTTAGCCATCTAAGCTAGCCAGGAACCTATTTATTTATAATTTGGGCTAGTGGCTTCGAAGCCCTGGTAAATAGTGAAAGCAAACCAGAAGAGCTTATTGGTGAGGTTATGTTTGCACCTTGCCAATAAGCTCTTCAATTTTTTAAGGCTTGTTGCCGGAGCGTTAAAAAGGGGCGTTTATTGGGGGGAGGCTTTACTTTAAGAGACTATTTGATATGCACCTTGCCGAGGAGCTTTTCTACTTCCTGGCGGTCGTTGCAGAAAGCGAGCAAGGTTTCACCGGTGATGATTTGTTTAAGATAGAGGTTAACCAGGGCTTCATCAAGTGAAATCATGCCCATTTCTCGGTGAGTACGGATTACGTTGGGCAACTGGTAGATTTTGCCCTCACGGATGAGGTTCTTCACTGGCGCATTAGCCAGCATAACCTCAACCGCAGCTATCCTCCCTTCGCCGATAGCCCGGGGGACGAGCGTTTGACATAGCACGCCAATCAGCAAAGAAGCTAACCGCGTCTGGGCCAGGTCCCGCTCATCGGGTGGGAACAAATCTATTACTCTCTCCATAGCTTGAGCGGCGCTGGGGGCATGACCGGTGGTCAATACCAGATGTCCGGTCTCAGCTATGGTAAGCACTGCCGCCGCAGTATCCAGATCCCTCATCTCTCCTACCAGAATCACATCCGGGTCCTGTCTCAAGACATGCTTCAGGGCGGCAGCAAAGGATGTGGTATCACTGCCTAACTGGCGCTGGGTTATAGCACACTTTATACTGGAGTAGACATATTCTATAGGGTCTTCAATAGTAACTACGTGGCGGCTTTCATTGTTGTTCAAGTGGTTAATCATAGCTGCCAGGGTAGTAGTTTTACCACTGCCGGTAGGTCCGGTAACTATTACCAGCCCTCTCTGCTTTAAGACAAGCTGCTTACACATATCTGGCAACTCAAGCTCTTCTACGGTGGGGACTTTTGGCGGCAACAGGCGTATGGCGAGGCTGACAGCCCCGCGTTGCTGGGCAGCATTGCACCGCAGATGACCGATACCAGGTAGGATATAGCTAAAATCGAGCTCCAAGCTCTTTCTGAACTCTTCCCTTTGCTCGGGGGTAGTTATCTGAAGAAAAGCCTGATTTATATCGTCACCAGTTAGCGGCGCGGCACTATCTATTGCCTTTAGGGAGCCATCAATGCGCAGCAATGGCGGGCTGGAGACAACCAAGTGCAAGTCGGAGGCAGCCTTTGTTTTGGTGGCGTATAATAATGCAAAAATATCCACTTCTACACCTCTTTATTTGAGTAGAAACTCAAATTCATACCCTGTGATTTTCCCCTCTTCCTCTATAGCTTCTATAGATGAGATAATCACCGCAGAAAACCTGTCGCCGGTTCTTAAATCTCTGGCATATTTGAAAATGCTATACTCGTCTGGGGATATGCCGCTTACCGTTACGGTATCGCCTGTATGATTAATCCCAGTCAAGTCTGCTTTCCCGGGCAGCAGGCTTACAATCTGGCTCAAATCTCCGTTAACATCTTCACGAACGTCTTCCAAAGAGTTAAATGTAGTATCAAAAATAGCGGTAGTAGCTTCTAGTGCCGCAATCTGCGGCGTTATCTGCACAATCTGTTCCTGCAGTGTCACTATTTGCTCATTCTCTTGTTCAATAAGACTCTCAATGGGTGTTATGTCCGAACGCAATGTGTTGATATAAGAAGCCTTGTTGTAAACGAGAAATCCCATATAGAGGAGTATCCCAATACCGACGGTGAGAGCAAGTGGGACCATGAGGTTTGGTAAATGGACAGCCTTGGGCAGGTAAATCTCAGGCAGGGTGTTAAGATTCACCAGTGAAAAGTTGTCCTCCCCTTTTTCGGGCAGTAGCTCCTTGAGTGCCAGCCCTATATTGACCATAAATTCGTTCGGGTCAAATGCCTGAGGGGATTCCACCGGCGATGGCAATACTGACACTGGGCGCTCCGACTTGCCAGACAGTGATTTCCAGCTATCCGGTGCCTGTGCCAGCTCACCGCAAACAAACATAGGCACAGTTGCATCTAAAGGCGCTTCCTGGTGGCCGGAATCGTAGAAGGCGATAGTTCTGTCAATCTCTTCAGTGATGGTGGGTAGCTTTTCTGATAGCGATTCAGCCTCGCTGGGTAGAGCTAGCCTGCGGATTAGCTGGGGAACCCTATCGACCATCACCACAATGTCGAGGTGGTCTAACCTGGCATTTACAATAATAGACCGGGGTTCATTCACGGTCCGGCACAAGGCTAGAGGAGCTAAATCCATAATGTATGGCTGAAGCCCTGCCTGGTGCAGCGTCTGGTACAAAGCGTCAGCTATATTGCGGGGGAAAGCGGCTAAGAAAACAAGTGTTTCTCCCGCGGTGGCAGGAAGAGACTGGTATGAAAGGTAGACCTCATCTAAAGGTACAGGTATCACCCTTCTCGCTTCACGCTTTACCGCCTCAGGCAATACCGCCTCAGGCAGCTCGGGGAGGGCTACTATGCGGTATACCGAGTTGTGCCCACTTATACCGGCGACGACCTTCCCCATGCTCACTTTCCCTAGCTTAAATAGCTCCTTGAGCTTTTCCGCTACTTGAGCTTGTTCAAGGATGAGCCCCTGGCTGACCAGACCTGGCTCCAGAGGTAAACTAGCCCACTTTTCTACTCGCCTGCCCCCCATTACCAGCAGGCTGGCAGCGTCGTCTCTAATTAATAATGTAGTAACTCTCTTGGCCATAGTTATTCACCTTCATAACTATAGATAGTTAACTGGATAGTGGCTGTTGGCTCTTCATCCTCGTCAGGTTCGGGAATTTCCATATTTACCATTTCCACGGTAGCAGAGTTGAAATACCCACCTGTGGTTATGATATCAACAAAGGCTAGCATATCCGCCACCTTACCCCGCACCTCTATTTCAAAATTGGTAATGGTGTAGGTAATAATATCCTCCTCCAATCTTTCGTGCGGCTCTGACGCGGTGAGGCTGAGTATTTCCAGGTTGCAATCCTGAGCACTCATAAATAATTCCTCGTCGTATTCAATGCTCTCCACTTCGTCGGGGAATTTTGCCTTACTGCGGCTAAGCGATAATGTGGCTTCATCCAGTTGGCTTTCCAAGGGGGTCAGTTGGTTTTCCAAAGCCTCCCTTTCAGAAGTAAGCTGGGGCAGGAGAGCTTGATACGTGGACAGGTCTTCCTCTAACCGTTCCTGCTCGCCAGCCTGCTGAGAATTGAATACAAGCAGCATAATGAGGGCGATAATGAAAACCCCGGTACCCAGAATAAACCAAGCTGTCTTACTTAACCTCATTTTTTTAACCGCTCCATCAAATTATTAAACAAAACCTTTTACCCTCCTCCCCTTACCAGGTAGGTAACGGTGCCCCCCATGATCGTCTCACTACGGAAGGAGAGAATGATATAGATGAAATTAATAAGTTCTGCGCCAATGGGGTCTGAGTCTGCATAGTTGAGTACTACCTCAGCTGAAGAGTCCCCCGGCTTGAGAAGACCGTCGCTTGGCGGGTCTCCCCAGGGAACGTGAAAGGTATCAATATCTATGCCAGCCGCGGTAACGGTGAGGGACATAGAATTCCAGACATTGTTAGGACTACCGGCGTTATTTGACATTCTCGGGATGTACGTGGTTGGTCCAAGTTCAATGCCATCCCAGAGCTTATAGCTTTCAGGTATTTCATCGCCAGGAACGTCCGGCGCATTAATGGCTATGAAATCACCGGAGTAGCAGGCATCGCCATCGCCAACAAAGCAGGTAATCTGAGCGGCATTGACCTCGCCGGGAATCGGGTCCGGGACGAGGAAGCCACTGATGGAAAACTTCAGTCCATCAGTGTGAGGGGCAATATAATAAAAGGTATCAAAGAGGTAAAGTTGATGCCTTTGGGTATCGGGGCTGGAGTAGATGATTATCAGCGACCAGCCGGCATAGGACCATTGGGAGCCAGTATCCGCATATACGTCGCCGGCGGTGTAGGTTCCGTTGCCGGTACGCTTCGTCCCATCGCCCAGGTTAGAAAACGCCTGCACCAGCCCAGTTACATCCTTAAAACAGGAGTAGGAGAAGCCACTGGGGCCACCCATTGGGTCGTAGTTTTCCAGAACTTGCCACTTGTCGGCAGTTATCTCTCCATAACCTTGTGTCGGCACTGTTGGATTGCCATATTCATCGTCAGCAAAGTAGACCTGGTTGCCATTTATCTTAAAGATAGCCGAAATATCAGCTATTACATCTGACTCTACCGATATTCTAATATTATCAATATAGGCATACTCAAGATTCCAGCCCGACCCGCTATTAAAGCCATCCAGGTAAAACCTCATCCTGAAGTTCTCGGTTAGATATTCAGTGGGAATAGCGAGGCTGAAACTATTTGGAGGATTATCACCGCAAAAGGCGGTGTACCAGGTACCCCAGCCGTCTGTCTCATTATAAAATTGAAACATAAGGCAGTCCTTGTTTGCTCCGTTACCTTCTAGGTCTCCTGATTCGTATTGATTCCATGAAATCACGGTGGAACCGGGCAGGGCTGAGCTTAAATCTATAGTGTCCAGCATGGTAAGGTATCTATCGGATTCACTGCCATAGTGGTGACCTGCAAATTCATAAGGCCATCCCCACGATGGGTAAAGTTCCCAATCGTCACTGGTATCCCCATCCCACTTATTGAAGTTGGAACAATCGTCCCAGAATTGTGTTTCATCGTGGGCTTCTGTCACCCAGCCTGACCAGTAAAGATAGGCAGCATCTACTTGGGCGCTAGATGGGATATCACTAACTGCGGCATCACTATCATCAAGTAGTTCGTAACGGATATCCCACGGATTATAGCCATGCCCAGTGCCTTCTATCATCAGGGAATCGCCGATAGCCCGGTAGTCTCCGGATATGGCGGAGCCCAGTTCCCGTAGCTCACTTTTGATGGCATAGGCGTCAATAATGGTGTTGTCTTCGCCGTCGCCATCGGCATCGGCCTCGGATTCAATATGATAGACTTTGACATCAGCATCCCAGGTATAAGGAATATCACTAACCCCGCTGGTTGTTATCCAGGAAAGCGCTTCGGGGCTCCGGTCTGGCTGAGTGGGGATAAATTTGAAGTTGATAACGCTTGTCATGGGATAGTCAAACTCGCTGGCACCGGGGAGGTCGGTAAAGTAAACGGCTTCTAAGAAAGTCCAGACCACGGCTTCACCACCACAGTGGTCAGTGATTTGCCGCTCGTAGCTCTTACTGTTAGCATCCATCCAGACCTCAAGGCTGCACTCACCCGTGTCATCATAGCTAAAGCCAGGCGGCAGCCATATCCCTATCGTGTTTATTTGCAGGGGAGCATCAGACTCTTCTTTGTAATAGTATATCTTGATTTGCTGGGTTAATTCCTCAGAGATATTACCGGCTATTATCAGCTTGCCTGCCCCAATTAGCTGCTTGGCATAAGCAGTAGAGGTTGGTGGGCCTGCACCCAGAGGAATCCAAACATTTTGTATACTAACATCTACATCTATGTCATTTATAACTACGGGATAGGTTTCAGGATATTCATATATAGTGCTGTAGTTATAGGTGTCATAACTACCGAATAAGTCTTCTAGATGGTCATATTTTATCTGCCATAAGCCATCCTCAACCCCGCCATCAGCGGCATAAAACTCATCGGCTATCTCCTCGTATAACTGACTAGTTTTAAGCCCGGAGCTCGTATAGGAGAGGAGGGGAGCAATGATAAGACCGCCCACAGCCATTAGAATCAGGACCATAGGCAGAGCCTGTCCCTCCGCATTCCTTATCAGTTTATTAAGTATTTTTTTCATCATTTTATTATCCAATATTTATTTATTATATGCCGGGTCTGGGGATAGCTTCGTATACCCGGGTCTCGATTACTCGCTGTGAGCCAATGCCTACGATGGCGGTTATTGTGAAAGAGAGCGTATAATCATCATCGTCGTCAGGTGGGTTAAGATAAGTTTTAAGCTCTCCGGTGTCAGGGTCACTACCAATAATGTATTCGAAGGTGTAGCTTACATCTCCTTCATCGGAGGAATGCAATCTTGTTAGTTTATTATCTTCGATGCTATAAACAATCTGATGGGTCTCGTTGTTTACCCACTCGGTCCAGGTCAGGGTAAGTGGGAAGCCATCAGCGTCCTCGGTCCGTTCCACAGTTTGAGCCATCCCAGCATCTTGGCTGATATAACGGCCAGCGTCCTGCGCCCGGCTGATGGCGTCAATATGGTTAGAGCTGCGGGCTTCACCATCAAACACCTGGAAAATAACCATAGTAACGGTGCTAACGATGATGCCGGTAATAGCTAGAGCTATTAGCAGCTCCATCAGGGTAAGACCCTTCTGGTTTCTATTTATTAGTCCAAGTCGGTGAAACATCATCGTGCTGTCTTATAACCCTCCAACTCGATTATTGCATCATCATCAAGATATGTGATGGTTACTATTATCTTCTGGATACCGTCATCAGTATCATGTAAAAGCACAGCATTGACAGTGACAATAAAGCCGGTATAGCCGTCGGGGAGAGTGTGCGGGTCATCAAAATCCCACCAATCGGGGAACTGCCCGGTAGGCGATGTCCCAGAAGGAAGCTCGTAAGACCAATCAGCAAAACTGTAATCCTGGCTCTTGACATATTCCATTTCGGTTCTAGCTAGGCTTTCAGAAGAGGCTCGCTCATCAGCAATGACGACCGCCTTGGAGGCAGTAGCCAAGGCGCCAAGAAAGGCGATACCAATTATGCCCAAGATCGCTAGTGCTATTATCACCTCAACTAAGGTGAAGCCTTTTTCTTTTTTCATTGACCTTAGCATCTAAAAATTCACCTGCCCATAGATAGAATACATAGCTGAAACCAGAGATATAGCAATAAAAGCAATCATTAAGCCTATGCCTATGGTTACAGCTGGTTGAATAAGCCCCACCGCGAAGCTAGTCCTGTCATCAGCCTCAACCTCATAGGTCTGAGCTACAGTAGCTAGCGTGCTATCAAGGTTACCGGTTTCCTCGCCAACTCCAGACATCTGCACCATCAAAGGCAAGAAGATTTTCTTCCTTCCCATGGGTTTGGATAAGCCTTCGCCTCTAATCAACCCCTGCTGAACCTCAGTCAGAGCGTCGGCCATAATCTTATTATTAGTGCCGTGGATAGCCTGAGCCATGACTTCGGGTAGGGGCAAGCCGACTTTGAACAGGAGCGATATAGTCCGGCAACAGCGGGAAAGCTCGCTAAGTTGGTTAATTCGCCCAACTACGGGTAAAGTGAGTTGTAATTTATCCCACTGATATTTCCCGGCTGGCGTTCTGATATACAAGTAACCTACAACAACAACTGCTACTAGCGCTATCAGAACATAAAGCCCGTAATTGAGAAGCCATTCAGATGCGCTCATAAGTATCACCGTTGCTGTAGGTAGATTAGCTCCGAGTGTAGAGTATAGTCTGGTAAAGGCGGGCAGAACAAAGGCGACAAGCAGGCTTATCACCACCACAGCTACAATGGCAACGATAATGGGGTAGGTTAGGGCATTTTTAACCTTCTTTTCGGTGGTAGTTCCTCTCTCCAGATAGTCAGCCATTTGTCTTAGCACTATTTCCATATTACCGGCCTGCTCGCCGGCAGATATTGTCCGATGGAAGAGTTCAGGGAAGGCCCGTGGGTGTTTACTTAGGGCTGCTGATAGCGAACTTCCACCGCGAATGTCAGAGGCTACCTCGCCAAGCACTCCTTGCAGGGTGCGATTTGTTACCTGGCTTTGTAGTAGCTCTAAAGAGGTAACAATATCAGTGCCAGATTCAAGGAGCAAAGCTAGCTGGCGGGAGAACATTACTATTTCTCTCGTCTTTACCCGTGTGAAGCGGGATAACAGCTTTTCCTTATTTAAAAAGGGAATTACTTCCTTCAGGCTAATTGTTTGATAGCCGCCATAATTGAGCAAGTTGGTGGCTGCTTCTTCGCTGGTAGCCGAAAGCCTGCCTCTGACCACTCGTTTATCTTCAGTATAGGCTACATATTCATAATCCATTTTTAACCCCCAAAGCCACTAGTCTGCAGAGTAGGCATTACGCAGCACTTCAGACGGCGTGGTGATACCCTCCTTTACCTTACGCATACCATCGTTCATCATGGTTACCATGCCCTCCTTAAGTGCCTGAGCGCGAATCTGGCTGCTGCTAGCCTGGCTGGTGAGCATTGTCCTTATGGTGTCGCTCATAGATAGAATCTCGAAGATTCCGGTTCGGCCCAGATAGCCGGCATAAGCACATGACTTGCAGCCAGTGCCGTATTGGAATTCAGTCTTCTTCTCCCCGATTTCCTTTTGGTAAGCCATCTGCTCCACCACCGGCGCCTCAATAAGATGGCTACAATCAGGACAGGTGCGGCGCACCATCCGCTGAGCGACAACGCCGATAACCGCTGAGGCTATCAAGAAGGGCTCTACGCCCAGGTCAAGGAGGCGAGAGAGCACACCAGTGGCATCGCTAGCATGGACAGAAGATAGCATCAGATGGCCGGTCAGAGCGGCTTGAACCGCTATGTTAGCTGTTTCAGCATCGCGTATCTCACCGACCATTATTATGTCGGGGTCAAGGCGAAGTATGGACCTCAAGCCAGTGGCAAAGGTAATGCCAGCTTGAGGATTAACCTGAATCTGATTAATATCCTTAAACCGATACTCCGCCGGGTCTTCAATGGTGACGATGTTTCTCTCCAGGCAGTCAAGAGAATTGATTGAGGCATATAGGGTGGTAGTCTTACCAGCGCCGGTAGGGCCGCTGATAAGAATCATGCCATAGGGAATCTTGAGCAAGTTCTCATACCTTGCCATACTATCAGGTAGCATGCCGAGCTCAGGTAATCCTAGAGTAGCCACTGACTTGTCCAAAAGGCGCAGCTCTGCCATCTCGCCATTAACCGTGGGGGCAGTAGCTACTCTGATATCTATTTGCCGCCCTTTAGCCTCAGTAGAGAACTGGCCATCTTGGGCACGATGACGGTCGGCAATATTCATATCGGCCAGGATTTTGATTCGGGAAACGAGGGCTAAATGTATGTTCAGCGGCAGAGACATCATATCCTGAAGGGTACCATCAATACGGTAGCGTATCCTCAATCTGTCCTCTTCAGGCTCAATGTGGACATCAGAGGAGCGGGCTTTGACTGCTTCTTCAACGATAAGGCTGAGAGCTTGAGCCAGAGGGGCATCAGTATCGGCAGTAATGGCCAGCCTCTCGTCACTTGCATCACCAGAGATGGTTATACGGGAAAGCTGCTTTTCAATCTCGCCATAGCCTTTATAGTTGAAGTCGATAGCCTCTCGGACTTCCGTGGCATTGGCAGCTATAGGTTTAATCCTCATCCGGCTCAGGGCGGAGAAGGCCTCCAGGGCAAAGATGTCAGTCGGGTCTGCCATAGCTACCTGTAATGTGTTGCCAGATACAGACAGGGGTATGGCATTGTACCTTCTCGCCATCACCTCAGGAATTAATTGCAATGCTTCAGTCTGAATCGCATGCCTCAAATGTTTGGCTTTAGGCTTAGCCTCCGTAGCCTTTGCCTTTTCTGCTTTAGTTAGCTTCTCCTCTTCCGCTTTAGTTAGCTTCTCCTCTTCCGCCTTAGTTAGCTTCTCCTCTTCCGCTTTAGTCAGCTTCTCCTCTTCCGCTTTAGTTAGCTTCTCCTCTTCCGCTTTAGTTGGTTTCTCCTCTTCCGCTTTAGTTGGTTTCTCCTCTTCCGCTTTAGTTGGTTTCTCCTCTTCCGCCTTAGTTAGCTTCTCTTCTTCTGCTTTAGTCAGCTTCTCCTCTTCCGCTTTAGTTAGCTTTTCTTCTTCTGCTTTAGTCAGCTTCTCTTCTTCTGCTTTAGTCAGCTTCTCCTCTTCCGCTTTAGTTAGCTTTTCCTCTTCTGCTTTAGTTAGCTTCTCTTCTTCCGCTTTAATTAGCTTCTCCTCTGGTAGGGTGGACTTTTCTTTGGTCGGCTCGGGTTGGGAAGCGATTTTTTGATCTGGTTCAAAGATCTTTATTCGCTGTTGATGAGCAAATTTCTGTGCTTCAGGGCTAAGCTGCAGCGGTGCAACAATGATTTTATCATCAATGCCAACCTCGTAGGCTTTGGTATCAAATAAGGCCACCTTTTCCAGACCTATCTCCTTTTCATTTTCCCCATTTAGGAAATCTATACCCAGGCTGTGCCCAACACCGTCAATGTCAGTATAAGCCAATATATCAAAGGTATATTCAACTCCTGACCTGCCTCGAACTTTAGCTTTTTCCTCGACCCTATAGCCTCGATCGGCTAAAGATTCTATTAATTGTTCCTTTGTCCCAAATCTAAAGGGCTCCTTTGGCTTAACTTGTGGCTTAGGCTTCAGGCTTAATAATGACTCTATTTGTTCTTCATTAATGACCTTTATTCGCTGCTTTTCAGCCAGCTCTTTTGCTTCCTGACTAAGCTCGGGGATGGCAATGAAAATCCTTTCCTGAATGCCGGCATCATAGGCTTTGTTGGCAAAGCTGAAGACAGTGCCCGCCTCTGTATCACTGTCACCTCCAGTAGCAGTGATGCAGATAGCAATAGTGTGGGTGGCAAAGCCGTCGTCCTTTTGAGCCACCATGTCAAAGGTATGCTCAACCCCTGACTTCCCCATGATTTTAGCCACCTCGGTTATCTCGTAGCCTTGCTTCTCTAGGTATTCCCTAACCTGAGACTTTAGTTCCGGGCCGATTTCTACTTGACTCACTTTATCCTCTCCCTAAAAGCTTGCTGAAATACCTATCATGGTTTTTCCTCGGCTACAAGCCAGCCATTGCGCATGGCTAGGGCAACAGCGTGGGCTCTATCATTGGCATTTAGTTTACGAAGAATGGAGCTAACATGGTTCTTGATTGTTTGCTCACTGATGTCTAGGATATAGGCGATTTGCTTGTTTGAGTTGCCTTGGGAAATATAGTTTAGAATCTGTGCCTCCCTGTTGGTGAGGGGCGCAGCCACGGCTTCCATAGCTTTTCCTATTGATGCCATATCCTGAAATTGCTTTAATACATGCTTGGCAACCGTGGGTCTAGTTGTAAGGCTTTCGTTGATGGGGTATTCACCGTTTTTGGCTCGTCTTACGGTGCTAATTAGTTCTTCGGCAGTAGCCTTCTTGTTCAAGCAGGCTACGGCTGCGGTTTTAATAACCTCGAAAAGTTCCTCGTCATCGGGGTTGGGGCTTAGCATTATTACTTTGGTATTTGGGTAGAGTCGGGCAATTTTTCTACTCAGTTCAAGCCCGCTGAGAGTAGCTAGGTCAGTGCCTAATAGGGCAACATCGGGGAGATTGGCTTCAATTAATTCTAATGGCTCCTGAGTTGGGTCACATTCTAATATTTCAAAGTCAGGTTGTTGAGAAAGTACCTGGCGCACGCCCGTCCTGAAAAATGCTTGCTCATCAATTATCATTACCGTGATTTTATCCACTCCATTACCTCCTGATTAGGTCTTATACCTTGTAGTCGACTAACACCTTATCACCACCTCCAGAGCTTGGTTTGTCAGGGGAGATTTCCTCATCTCGCACCTTCGCTGTTCTTGTTTCTTGTGAAATGAAGCTAGTAATATCTTCCTGTCGGAATCTCCGGTCACCCCGGGCACCGATGCGGTAGGTCTTTAGTACTCCCTGATTACTCCACCGCCTTACGGTGTTAATATGTACATTAAGCAGGCGAGCAACATCGCTTGTCGTCAGCATAGGGTCAATTTTTTTAGGGTCTGCCATAGCTTACTTCCTCCCTCGGGCTACCTTAAGGCTACCTTAAACTTACATCTAACAACTATACCTTATCTTAACTTCCTCTCTCAGGCTACCTTAAACTTACATCTAACAACTATACCTTAACTTACTTCCTAGCGCAACCACCCAAATGGGTCAATTTTAGTAGTGAATAGTACTGGGAAAAAAGTCCTATGGGGAAAAAGTCCTAGTGATTGACAAGGCTTTTACCAGTCTCTATACTGGGATAGCGAAAGTTTATTATGGGGCGTTGGTTTAAAAGCAGGCGGTGGGCGAAATGGTAAGATGTCCTAATTGTGGTCAAAAAACTGAAGGCGATTTTTGCCAATGGTGCGGCTATCCCATAATGAAGGGCGGCCCGGTTAGGGAGCAAAAGGCGAAGCGGGAAGCCAAAGAGGCTGAGGAGAAAGCAAAGCGGGAAGCCAAGGAGAGAGCAAAGCAGGAAGCCAGGGAAGCCAAAGAAGCTGAGGAGAGGGCGAAGCGGGAAGCCAGAGAAGCCAAGGAGAGATTAGAGCGGGAAGCCAAAGAGGCTGAGGAGAGGGCGAAACGGGAAGCTAGGGAAGCCAAAGAGGCTGAGGAGAGAGCAAAGCGGGAAGCCAGGGAAGCCTTGGAGAGAGCAAGGCAGGAGGCCAGGGAGGCTAAGGAGAGAGCAAAGCAGGAAGCCAGGGAAGCCAAAGAAGCTGAGGAGAAAGAGAAACGGGAAGCCAGGGAGGCTAAGGAGAGAGCAAAGCAGGAAGCCAGGGAAGCCGAAGAAGCTGAGGAGAAAGAGAAACGGGAAGCCAGGGAGGCTAAGGAGAGAGCAAAGCAGGAAGCCAAAGAGGCCAAGGAGAAAGAAAAGCGGGAAGCCAGGGAAGCTAAAGAAGCTGAGGGGAAAGAGAAACAGGAAGCCAAGGAGGCCAAGGAGAAAGAAAAGCGGGAAGCCAGGGAAGCTAAAGAAGCTGAGGGGAAAGAGAAACAGGAAGCCAAAGAGGCTGAGGAGAGAGCAAAACAGGAAGCCAAAGAAGCTGAGGAGAAAGAGAAACAGGAAGCCAAAGAAGCTGAGGAGAAAGAGAAACAGGAAGCCAAAGAAGCCGAGGAAGCTGAGGAGGCTAAAGAAGCCAAGGAAGCTGAGGAGAAAGCAGAGAAGGGAGCCAAGGAAGCTGAGGAGGCTAAGAAAGCTAAACGAGCCGAGGAGAAGGTTGAAAAAGAAGCTGAGCCGGCAGTAAGAGCTGCGCTTTATAAGGGAATGGTGGAGCTGACGATAGTGCCGCCAATAGGTTTAGGCCAGCTGGAGAATTTGGAGGAAGGTTTACGCCAGGTGGCGAATCTGCGTCTGGTATTAGTTGGGGGTTCGGTGGAGGGGGGCAGCAGGATTGTTGTATCCGCAGAGGAGCCTATCCCTTTACTTAATATCCTGGGAGAAATGCCAGTCGTAGAACAGGTGATCAAGAAAGGTAAAGAAATTCAGCTCACGCTGAAAGAAAAATAACTATATCTAAGGGATATCTTCAGACTAGCATAATTTTTTACTTAGTTCTTCTTCTCCACAACCAGAAGCCAAGGAAACCCAGTACCAATGCGCCTAGCGCGCCAAAGATATACCAAGTCCAATTTGGCATTGAAGCCCAGGAAAATCCAATGTGGAATGATATTGAAAATGTCCAATCACTCTCATTGAAGGCACCATCTATTGCCTTTACCCTCCAGTAGTAGGGGACTTCCTTTTCGGTTGACTCTAGCTTTTCCTCTTCAGTCAAAGTATATTCCGAACTAAGCAAGCCTTCCTTCTCCAGCACTATGGTAGTGAAATCGGCATCGGAGGCAACCTGAAGG
>Ga0315552_1000483_pt1 | contig 24735 bp, 28 predicted proteins | sample SalMarSW160170MG_2_FD_203102 | JGI IMG/M metagenome (GOLD analysis project Ga0315552, IMG submission 203102) | Salt marsh sediment microbial communities from the Plum Island Ecosystem LTER, Massachusetts, United States - Salt Marsh Sediment SW1601-70 ...
GGGCAAGTAATTGGTTTGTCCGTAGCCCTTTTATTATTGAAGGGATTATTTACGGTATTATTGCCGCCGTAATTTCTTTACTTATTTTACATCCTCTGTTATGGTATCTGGCGCCTAAGATTACCGCCTATCTGCCGGGCACTGACCTTTACTACTTTTTCCAGACAAACTTTCTGACTCTTTTCTTTCTCCAAATCGCTATCGGTATTGCCTTGGGGACCATCAGCAGTTGGGTAGCCATCCGAAGATATCTGGAGGTCTGATGGGGAGTAGCCAAGCGGTAAGGCAATGGATTCTGGATCCATGATCGTAGGTTCGAATCCTACCTCCCCAGCCAACGTCAGCAGCGACCGAAGTGGCTTAAATAAGCCAAAAAACGAGGTGTCAAATTTTACACCCACTAAGGATTCGAAAAAAGCGGTCGTATTGTCTAAAAAATCAATGAAATTAAAAAGGAAGAGCGATTGCGACTCTTCCTTTTTTGTTTTTGTTTGAGTTTAGAGAACTGTTTTTATCGATAGTCATCAAATGTGCCGAAGGTAGTTTCCAGTACTACTTTGTTTTCTTCTCCGGCATAAGACTCGCATTTTCCGAGGTCGAATAGGTTTACGTTAGTCGTTTCGGATACCTCTCGAAGGACCGACTTGAATACAGGATTGTCTTCTCCCACGATATCGATGCCGACTCCGCAGTTGAATGTCTGGAACATATCGTGCCATGATTCTCCGGTTTCCTGCTGGATTATATGAAAGATCGGGGAAGGTAAGGGCATTTTCTTTTTGTAAAGTATGTTTTTGCCGAGGTGAATAATTTTAGTCGCTCCGCCACCAGTGTTAATAGTGATTCCATGCAACATAGAATACGCATTTTTTTCCTTGAGTTTTTCCAGAATCAGCCGGATTAAAATGGCCCATTGGCGAGTAGGTGATATTAAAGCATGGCTGATCGGTATTTCCTTGAAGTTACCGTTGTATTCGCCTATTTTATAGCGTCCTTCGTGTCTGCCTAAATAAGGGTATTTTTCGGTATACCCTTTCCATATTAAGCCAATTCTGCCCAATGTCAGGCCGTTTGCCATAATGCCGTAGTTGTGTTCATTTTCCCAGGATGCTTGGCCGTCACTGGCGAACCCCCAGATTTTATTATCGGGTTGAGTGTTGCCGGCGATAATCTCTGATTCTTTTGCCTCAGCATAAACCGTAACGTCAAAAACAGCATTATTCACTTGATCTGGTAAGTCGGCGGTTTCGCCGCCCAGAAAATAGATGTTGAATCCTTGAGCTCGGTATTCTTCCATTAGCTCGGCAAACCGTCGGCCAATTTGTTCCATGATTTCATCTTTGGGGACATTCGCTTTGTTGATGTTAATAACATCCGTAACTACGATTTTCCCAAAAACAAAACCGCTAGCAGCGATATCTCCCAGATTCATTTGTAGACCGTCATCTACTACGCCGCAGATTACGTTTACGTCGCCGGTCTCAAGGAAAATAAGGATTCGCTGAAGGAATTTGCTTCCGTCACCGTCCATGTGTTGCGTAAATACCCGACCAGGATTTTGAGAATCCCGAACAATATTCACAAACGCGCCGGGAAAGTCATTATGGATATATCCCTTAAATGCTTTTCTAACTTTTTTCTTACTTGCGTCAATTCCTAACTTTGCATACTTGCTCATTTGATTTGCCTCCTTTGTATTATATATATTCAAGAATTTCTGAAACTCTGTTTTTCATCTAAATTTCAATATTCATTTTTAAAAGGGCTTTTGGCCCTCCTTAGTATTATAGTGCTTGATATAACCATAAAAGTCAATTATAATGATAAGATAAAGGAAAAATGTGTTTCTGGACCTATGTGTTACCCACCATGGGCACTCCCTAATTTTTAAGCCAGAAAGCCTAGAAACGCTTTACTGGATTGGAGCAGAGGTTCGAATCCCTTCTTCCCCAGCCAAGCATATTTTTTATCGTGCAGACCCGTTTCTTCGCTTAAAAAAGCCAAAAATCAGAGGTCGCCAAATTTAGCAAAAACCCCGAACCTGTCCGGGATTCGGAACAAGTAGCATGAAATCAGTAGTCATTTGCGGCAGCAGCCGCTTCAAACCAGAAATGAGAAAATTCGCCCAAAAGCTCAAGGAATTGGGGGTAGTTGTTTATGAGCCATATTTACACAGAGGAAAAGACGAATGGAATAGTATGTCCGAAAGCTATAAAGAACTCGTCAGTGCTGGTTTGACTTTTGACCATTTCTATAAAATCCGAATGGCAGACGTGGTTTTCGTTTTTAACAAAGGAGGATATTCGGGAATCAGTACAACTCTGGAGATGGGTTGTGCTGTTGCTTTAGGAAAACCGATTTACGCTTTATCAAAAGATAAAGACGAATTATGCCGTCAGGTTTTAATCAGAGAAATTATTAAAACACCAAGAGAATTAGTTAAAAAATTAAAATAGCTTATGACTAAGATATGCGATCATAAAAGCGTAGGAATGTTGGTCTGGAAAGAGGACAAATTGTTGCTTATTGAAAGAAAGAAGCCGCCTTTCGGTTTTGCTCCGCCGGCAGGCCATGTTGATGGAGGTGATTCGTTTGAAGAAGCGGCTAGACGCGAATTGGAAGAAGAAGTAGGATTAAAAACAAAGGATATTCGTTTATTGATTGAAGGTAGAAAAGATAACCCTTGTCGCCGTGAAGATGGAACTTGGCATTATTGGAAGATTTACGAAGTTGAAACAGAAGGCGAGATAAAAAGAAGCCGGGAAGAAACAAAGCAAGCTGGTTTTTATGACAAAGAAAAGTTAAAGGAATTGGCTGAAAGAACTGAAAAATATATCCGTGGCGAGATTAAAGAGAAGGAATGGGAGAAATCACCAGGAATTGAGCCGGTTTGGTACGAGTGGTTAAAAGAGTTAGAAGTAATATAAACAATCATGAGAATTACGATTTGTGGAAGTATAAAATTTGCTAAAGAGTTAGTTAATATTTATCATCAACTTGAAAAGTTAGGTCATCAACCGATGATGCATAAAGAGATGTTTGGTATTGCCGAAGGAAAGGCATCGCAATTAATTGATGCTTATAAGGGCATGGAGAGCAGTGAGATCAAAAGAAAGTATAACTATATTAAATGGTGGCATAATTGTATTAAGAGCGGTGATGCTGTTTTGGTCTGTAACTTTGATAAAAAAGGAATAAAGAATTATGTTGGTGGTAATACCTTAATGGAGATTGGCTTTGCTCATGTAAATGATAAAAAAGTCTTTTTATTAAACCCTATGCCAGAAAAAATATCTTATGTTGACGAGATTAAAGCTATGGTCGATGTAGTTCTGGACGGGGATTTGAGTAAGATCATTTAGAGATAATCAGATAAAAACAATGACAGATTATACTATAATTTCTAAATTTAGAAATAAGAATCAGTGTGAATATTTGTTTAATAAAATATTAGAAAAAGGGAAGACCTGTTATAACTTTTGCAATATACCAGCTGACAAGGATAATCCTGATGCCAAACCAGAAGAGCAGATGGCTGTTTTTGAAAATACTAAGGACTTTTTTAACGACGAATATTTTAAAGAAATATTTGAAAAAGATTTAATTGGATTAAAAAACGCCAAGAATGTAATACTTTTACTTCCGGCTGGAACTTCTGCTCATATTGAAGCAGGTATTGCCTATGGTTTTGGGAAGAACCTAATCCTTATCGGAGAACCGGAAAAGCCAGAAAGCCTCTATTTAATATTTAAAGAAAGATATAAGACAATTGATGAGTTTATAGAATCTCTTTAAATTAATAATAAATTTAGTTCTGGATCTCTGTGCTACCCACCGTGGGCACCTAGTTCAGAACCCTTGAAAGGCTTTACTGGATTGAACGAAAGTTCGAATCCCCGAAACCCAGCCATTGACTAAAAGATAGATTGTTTTTGGAAGGACGAAAATCAGATTATTAATATAGTTTATACTCTTAGGAGAAAATAATATGAAAAGAGAAAATAATATAAAAACAATTCTTGTTGATGCAGTCCATGCGTTTATAATAGAGAGCGAGGGCGCTTCTAAAATATTCAAGGGAATGCACGATTTACTTGAGACTTTTCCAAACAAAAAAATCATTCTAACAGGAGCAAATGATGAACAATTTGGAAAATATGGTTTAGATAATATGCCATACGAGGTTTTTACCTTAAAACATAATCCCGAAAAGACTGATCCAAAGTACTATGAGATAATGCTCAAGCACTTTAATCTAAGCAAAGATAATGTTATTTATTTTGAGCATGATCAAGAAGCAGTAAGAAGTGCTCAGTCTGTGGGTATAAAAACTTATTATTACGATCCAGATAAAAAAGACTTAGATGGCCTCAAAAATTTTCTTACGGAGAACTTATAGCGCATTCTCTTAAGTCTGGAATATGAATATATTGTTCTAATTCCTGAATCTTGGTTCTAACATAATCCACGATGGCCAGCATACTAAATAACTGCTATTTGATGCGGTTATTTTTAATAGGGAGGGTGGACGTTAGAACTTTTCGGTGGTAGAATAGGGTTATGAAGAAATTCCCTCAAGTAATCACCTATAGAATTACCTCAAGATGTAATAGTAATTGTAAGTATTGTTTTGGACCAAAAAATGTTAGAGAGATGGGTTTTAAGAAAGAAAAGGAAATGTTTGGTTTATTGCACAAAGGGGGAGTTAAAGCGATTCTTTTAACGGGCGGAGAGCCATTAATAAGAAGTGATTTTGGCGAAATTTTGAAAGAATTAAAAAAGTATAATTTTAAGGTTTTTTTAGACACAAATGGCGATTTGTTTTCCAAATGCAGAGATTTAATTTCAAAATATGTAGATGTTATTGGTTTGCCAATAGATTTTCCAAATAGGAGTTACAGAAATAAGGATAATTTTAATAATGTTTTAGAAATTCTTAGTTATTACAAAAATAAACAGAAAAGGCCAGTTATTCGTATAGGCACTGTAGTTACAAAAGATAATTTTAGGAAGTTAAACAAGATAGAAGAATTATTAAAAAATTATTCAGTGGATATTTGGAAAATTTATCAATTTACACCTCAATCTGTTAATGCGTTAGAAAATAGACTATCTTTGGAAATTACTCAAAAGGAATTTAACGAAGTAACTAAAGAAATTAAAAATGGTTTTTCTAATTTTCCCAAACTTATAATTTCAGGAAGAAAAGATAGAAACGCTGCATATTTTTTTATTAATCCTGATGGTACGGTTATAGTGCCTATAGATGATATGAATGTTTGTAGGGAAAATATAGTTGGCAATATTTTTAATGAGGATATTTTGGAAAAATGGGAAAAATTGATTCATAAGGAAGATTATATTAATAATACTAAATTAACTTTTAATTATAAGTTTTAGATTTTTGGATTTAAATCTGGAATAGAAACATACTGTTCTAATCTCTGAATCTTGGTTCTAACATTGTCCACGATGCCCAGCACGATTTTTGTCAAAAATTTATTTTTGGCAAAAAAATCAGCGCCCGCCTCTGGCGGGCCATTTAGGACACCGGCTCAAAAGACCAAGGGTGCGTTGAAATAATATAGAGATTATGTCAACAAGTTCAATTGTCATAGCAGAAATCGTAGATTTAGTTGAGAGGGTGGCAACCCTTAATCTTGGGTACCTAAGCGTATCGGTAGTAATCCTGGCTTTGTTAGGCGGCGCCTTTTACCTTTTCAATATCAGACCGCTGAAAGAAACGCTCGATCGACAAGAGAAGGTACTAACTGATTTAAAGGAAGAGGTAGAAGAAAATCTCTCTTCATCAAAAAACGAACTCAAAGGCGATCTTAAAAACTTTGAAGAAAAGCACACTAAAAACATTTCTTTCTTGATCGGACAGAAAAATGAAAAACTTATTTCAGATATACAAACCAGAATAGTAACTTTTGAGAAAGAATTTTCAGAAAAGATTGATGTCGTCGCAGGAAAAAAAGATAGCAATCTTAAAAAAGTGCTTCTGTCCGATGTAGGAGATCAACTACGTACATTAGAAAAATCCTTAAGTACGGAAATAAACAATACCAAGATAGCTCTTGAGAAAAAAATATCTTCAGTAGAAACAATAAACGCTTCTCTAGATGAATATATCAAAGATCTAAAGCGACGAGTTAAGGAGTTAGGGGTTTATAAATATTCTAAGGAGGGGCAAATGGGCGCAATTTACGGGTTAATTGAGTTGTTAGGAGAAGATATTAGTGAAGATAGTTGGCAAATCGAGGATACCCTAGAAAATTTGGAGAAGGAAATAAAGGGCGTAAAATTGGATGCTAGTGCAAGGTACCCATTTTTTAAGACACCTTGTCTTCAAGTATTCTGACCTCTAAATTGATTTAATTGATGCCTCTTGGCGTATTCAGCCGAAGGCATTTTTAATTCTGTATGAATTCTCAATTGGTTGTAAATATGAATCTGCTGGTAGATATTGTAGGCCAGTTCTCCCAAACTATCAAATCTGTTCGGATCTCCCAAATCAAGCTTGAACTGGGAATAGAATGATTCCTGATAGCCGTTCTCCCAGGGAGATTTCTTTCTGGACATGGATATTTGGACATTAACAGATTTAATCAAATTAATGTATTCCTTGGCAGTATACTCTTTGCCTTGGTCCGAATGCAAGATATTCGGCTTAGGATGATTGATTAGGGCGTAGATTAAAGCCTCTTTGACTAAATCCACGCTATGAGAGGTTAAAACATTAAAACCAACAACGGTTCTGGAGAACAAATCTATGACTGTGGCCAAATAAATGAATCTTTGCCTGTAAGGAACATAGGTGAAATCGCTGGCCCAAACAACGTAGAGCTGATCAGGAAATGAATCCGGTTTAAGCAGCAGATTCGGATAAGGCATGGGCTCGTTGTTTTCATCCCTTTTCTTTCTTGGTTTCCTGACTCTTCTGCGGTAGGGCTTGATGCCGAATAATCTCATTACACGGTTGATTCTTTTCTTGTTAACTCCTAAATAGATAGCTATTCTTTTATGGCCGTAACTGGGAAAGCTATACAAAACCTGTTCTATTTGTGTTTTCAAGGTCCAGTCTTTCCGGGGAAGCTTGGGTTGGTAATACAAGCTGGCTCTGGAAATGCCCATTTCTCTGGCCAAATCCTTCTTTGAAAGATGATTCATCTCACCGAGAAAAAGCTTCCTTTTTTTTTGCCAGAGACAGTTCAAAGGTTATCTGCCCTAATATCTCCTTTAACGCCTGATTTTCTCTTTTTAGCTTGGCTAGCTCCAGGACTGAGGGCGGAGCGGTTATTCCCTTGCCTAACCAACCATAGATGGTTCTTGGATTAACGCCGTGTTCTTCAGCTGCCCGAGAAACAGTAATTCCTTCCTGTTTGATTCTGTCCAGAATCTGCTTTTTTAGTTCCGGACGGATAATATGCTTTGATTTTGCCATGATATTTTTCCTTTCCGGGGCCATTATACCTCAGACTGCGTGTCTAAGAAATGGGGTACCTTCCAAGGTTTTATTCAATCCACGCAAAGCGTGGAAAATATTGGCTCAATTCAATGCCAAGGCGCGAGGCGTGGCTCGGGTGGGGCTGCCGCCCTTGCGAGGCGGCAGCTAAAACTCATCATCAGGATTTTCGCGAAAGTAAGTTCGGAGTTTATCCAATAATCCTAGCTGCCAAATAAAAAATGACTTAGCAAGTCATTTTTTATTTTCTCTTGTAAATTTTGACAGCCAGCTCGTTTTCTGTTAAGATTCTTTTAGGATTAAATACAGAAATATGGCCGCGCCCAAACAAAAACATACCAAATCAAGAAGAAATAAAAGACGTTCTCACCACGCTTTAAAAAAGAAGCATCTTTCTATTTGTTCCAAATGCGGCGAGCCGGTGCTGCCTCATCGGCTTTGTGGAAATTGCGGTACTTATGCTGGCCGGGAAGTGATTGATGTCTTGGCTAAATTAACCAAGAAAGAACGGAAGAAAAAAGAAAAGGAGATGGTTGCTCAGGAAAAAGAAAAAACAGCGGGAAAAGAATTAACCATGGAAGAACTTTCAAAATAATAAAATTTATTATGGCTAATCGTCATCTATCTCGTTCCATCGTTATGCAGTCCCTTTATGAATGGGATTTTAAAAAAAAGAAGTCAGAGCAATTAGAAGAAATTGTTGGGCGTAATCTTAAGGAATTTGGTCCTGGTTTAGAGGATGCGGAGTTTGTTTGGAAGTTAATTAAGGGAGTGATTAAATATTCTCCTCAAATAGATAAAATTATTGAAAAATCTGCTCCGGAATGGCCTCTGGAACAAATTACCATTATTGACCGCAATGTTTTGAGAATTGGTCTTTACGAACTTCTTTTTGCCGACCGGCAGGAAGTGCCGCCAAAAGTGGCCATCAATGAAGCGATTGAATTAGCCAAGACCTTTGGCGGTGAATCTTCAGGTAAATTTATTAACGGCGTTTTAGGGACAGTTTATCGGGAGATTGGTGAACCGGGCAAAAACGAATAAAAAATAAATTTCTAATTTCTAATTTCTAAACAATTTCCAATGATTTAATTTTAAAATTAATGAATTGGTAGGTGTGGGTGGTTGTGACTAAATTGTTTGAAAATTGAAAATTGAGAATTGAAAATTGTGAATAATCTATCAAAATTAGAGTTAAAGATTGGAGTAAAATTTGACAATCAAGATTTATTGCGGCAAGCTTTAGTCCATCGTTCTTATCTAAACGAAAATCCAGATTTTTCTTTGGAAGATAATGAACGGCTTGAGTTTTTAGGCGATGCGGTTCTGGAAATAGTCGTCACCGAATATCTTTATCGAAATTATCCCAATCCAGAAGGCGAATTAACTAATTGGCGAGCTGCTTTAGTTAATGCTAAGATGTTATCAGGAAAAGCTGATCACTTAGGAGTAAATGATTATTTGCTGCTTAGTCGGGGCGAAGATAAAGATAAGGGTCGGGCCCGCCAGTATATTTTAGCCAATGCCTTTGAGGCATTAGTAGGGGCTATTTTTTTAGACCAGGGATATGAGAAGGTTTCTCGATTTATTAAAAGAGAGATTCTTAAAGAACTGCCCCAGATTATCAAACAGAAACTCTATCAAGATCCTAAGAGTAGTTTTCAAGAAGAAGCTCAAGATAAATTTGGTTTGACGCCTGTTTATAAAGTGGTTAAAGAGTGGGGGCCAGACCACGCTAAGCAATTTACCGTGGGCGTTTATCTCGATCAGGAATTAGTTGCCGAGGGGCAAGGCGTTTCCAAACAGGAAGCCCAGGAAAAAGCCGCGGAAGCGGCTTTGAGAAAAAAAGGCTGGAGTTAAATAAATTTAAAAGTTCAGGGACAGTTCCTAAATAGAAATTATATATCATGTTAATTATTCGTTTAACCCGAACAGGTAAAAAAAACTCGTCTAGTTTTAGAGTTGTTGTTATAGAAAAGACCGCTCCGCCAAAAAGCGGCAAGTTTTTGGAAATTTTAGGTAATTACAATCCGCGGCTGCCCGCCAAAGGCGGGTCCGCCTCTGGCGGAAAAGAACTTAATCTAAAGAAGGAGCGAATAAACCACTGGCTTTCTCAAGGGGTCCAAACTTCAACGGCTGTTCATAATTTACTGGTTAATCAAGGAATAATCAAAGGGCCCAAGATTAAGAAAAAGATTAGAATTAAAAAAAAGAAAGGGGAGAAGCCCGCCAAAGGCGGGTCCGCCTCTGGCGGAAAGGAAGAAAATGAAATCAAGGAGGCTAAGGAAAAGACTCCAGTCAAAGAAGAATCTTTGCCCAAGGCAGATGCCCTTTCAGAACAAACCTCTGACAAAAAAGAAGAGGTCAGTCAAGAGATTAAAAAAGAAAAAGAGCCGGCCCAAGACGAATCTTTACCAGAGAACGAAGGGGTTATCTTGGACGAAAAAAAAGAAAAAATAACTCCCAATCTTGACAAATCAGAAGAAAAGAGTAAAATAGAGGAAGAGTAGCAGATAGATAAAGGGTCGAACTGCTGCTATTGGTAAGATAAAGTAAATACTATAAAACTTATGGCTAAGACAGCTGTTGATCAGGAATTCTTAGAGTCTGTTATCAAAGCCATTGTCGACAATCCCAATGACGTTAAAGTCATTCGGACAATTGACGAAATGGGGGTTCTCTTGAATCTTAAAGTGAATCCAGAAGACATGGGTAAGATAATTGGACGTGAGGGTTCTACGGCTAAGGCAATTCGAACGATTCTTCGGGTTATTGGCACTAAAAATAATGCCCGGATTAATCTTAAAATCGAAGAGCCGGAAGGCGGTAGGGTCCCACCTCGAGAGAGAACAGCTGCTTCTGAAGGACCTGAAAAAGGTGTTGATGAAGTAGTTGATGAATTGAAACTGTAAAAACCGTTTTACAGCAACGCAAAAACTGTGCTACTCTAGTAGGGCAGTTTTTGTATTATTTTGTCCGTTTCCGGCGGATAATTAATTAGTATGCGTTTTGATATTATCACTATTTTTCCAAATACTTTTGGTTCTTACTTAAAAGAAGGCATCATCAAACGAGCCCAAACAAAAAAATTAGTCAAGATTAATATTCATAATTTGCGGGATTATACCAAGGACAAGCGCAAGACAGTTGATGATAGGCCTTATGGGGGCGGCTTTGGTATGATTTTAATGGTTGAGCCGATTTATCAAGCAGTTAAAGATATTAAAAAAAAGTCACGGGTAAGAAAGTCTAAATCCGCCTCTGGAGGAAGAAAAATAATTTTGTTGTCTGCTAAGGGTAAAAAATTTGACCAACCAACGGCTCAACGATTTTCTAAATTAGACCAACTTATTCTTATCTGCGGTCGTTATGAGGGAATTGATGAACGAGTGGCTAAGTATATTGCTGATGAAGAAATATCGGTGGGCGACTATATTTTAACCGGCGGCGAATTACCAGCCATGAATATTATTGATACAGTGACTCGTCTTGTGCCCGGTGTCATTGCCGAAGGTTCTTTAGGGGAAGAAAGTTTTTTCCAAGAAAAATACATTGAATACCCGCATTATACCCGGCCAGAAAGCGTGAAGATTAACGGCCGAGAAAGAAAAGCGCCCAAAGTTCTTCTATCGGGTAATCATCAAAAAATTGAGAAATGGCAGGAGAAACATTCAAAGCAATCCAGGTCTTAGGGGCTTAAATTGAAGTTGACAGGTTTTTTTAGATAAGATATCATTGATATGAAAGCGTTCTTTGAAAATAGAATAAAAGGTAATTGCAATTTTGTGCAGTTGCCCCAAATTATAATTTTTTTGAGAGTTTGATCCTGGCTCAGGATGAACGCTGGCGGCGTGGATAAGGCATGCAAGTCGAGCGCTCTGCCTTCGGGCAGGGAGCGGCGAACGGGTTAGTAACACGTAGGTATCTACCTTGGAGTCTGGAATAACCCGGAGAAATCCGGGCTAATACCAGATAGTCCCGCAAGGGTAAAGTTTCCACTTCGGTGGTTTCGCTTCAGGAGGAGCCTGCGTCCTATCAGCTTGTTGGTGAGGTAATGGCTCACCAAGGCAATGACGGGTAGGCGGTGTGAGAGCATGACCGCCAACAATGGGACTGCGACACGGCCCATACACCTACGGGTGGCAGCAGTCGAGAATCTTCCGCAATGGGCGAAAGCCTGACGGAGCGACGCCGCGTGAGTGAAGAAACCCTTCGGGGTGTAAAGCTCTTTTCTGGGGGAATAATCCGGCACCTTTTTGTATTTCACTAAGAGAGTTTTTTAGGTGGAATATAGAAAGGTGCCGGATGAAGGTACCTTAGGAATAAGGGGCCGCTAAACTCGTGCCAGCAGCGGCGGTAATACGAGTGCCCCGAGCGTTATCCGGAATTATTGGGCGTAAAGCGTGGGTAGGCGGTCTTGATAGTGGTTGGTTAAATACCGAGGCTTAACCTCGGTCCGGCCGATCAAACGTCAGGACTAGAGCAGGTGAGAGGCTGATGGAACTTACCAAGTAGGGGTGAAATCCGTTGATATGGTAGGGAACACCAAAGGCGAAGGCATTCAGCTGGTGCCTGGCTGACGCTGAGCCACGAAAGCGTGGGTAACAAATGAGATTAGATACCTCAGTAGTCCACGCCCTAAACGATGCCAACTAGCCGTTGGGAGTATCGACCCTCTCAGTGGCGAAGCTAACGCGTTAAGTTGGCCGCCTGGGAAGTACGGCCGCAAGGCTAAAACTCAAAGGAATAGACGGGGGCTCGCACAAGCGGTGGACCATGTGGTTTAATTCGATGACACGCGAGGAACCTTACCAGGGCTAGACAGCCTGATGAAAGCCTGTCGAAAGACGGGTCTTCTTACAAGGACATCAGGTCCAGGTGCTGCACGGTTGTCGTCAGTTTGTACTGTGAAGCGCTCCCTTAATTGGGGAAACAAACGCAACCCTTACTCTGCGTTATAAGTATCGCAGGGGACTGCCTCTGGACAAGAGGAGGAAGGTGAGGATGACGTCAAATCAGCGTGGCCCTTTGATGCCCTGGGCGACACACATGGTACAATGGCCAAGACAATGGGTTGCCAAGCCGTAAGGCGGAGCTAATCCCATCAAACTTGGTCCCAGTTCGGATTGAGGGCTGCAATTCGCCCTCATGAAGTTGGAATCGCTAGTAATGGCGCATCAGCCATGGCGCCGTGAATACGTTCTCGAGCCTTGTACTCAAAAATAAATGCGCCTGGCAGCTATTAATGCTAAATTGTTAAAATCAATTCCTCCATTAATATTTATTAGAACATGGCAAATATAATTTTCAATATTTATTGGAGCGTAGTGAACAGACAGGTCTCGCACCGCGAGGTAGAGACTGAAGGGTCTTAGTAGCAAAAGACAGCCCTATCATTAAAAGGATTTTTACGACTTATACGGTGAGTTATAAGGAAGTAAGCATAGCAATAATCCGATAGGGATGCCTGGAATAGTATAAATAGTGACCCAGGGAGATCTTTGTGATATAATAGAGTTGTGAAGTCACAAAGAAGTCAGCTGCGTCATAGTAGCTCTAATTCGTTAGAGCGAAGGACAAAACCGACGGTTTCTCTAGATTATATTGTTGGTCTTACAGACGGCGAAGGATGCTTTTATAGTTGTATCAGACCGCCATACAATAAGGATGGCGGAGCAATGGTTTTACTTTCATTCCATATCAAAATGCAGGCAAAAGATAGATTTCTTTTAGAGATGATAAAAAATACGCTTGGTTATGGAAATGTGTATTTTCAACATGAAAAGCGTCCAAATCATACTCAATGTTATCGTTATACAGTTGCTTCGCATCGTGATATTTTGGGAAAGATTATTCCATTTTTCGAAAAACATCCTTTACAAAGTACAAAGATAAAAAGTTTTAAAATTTTCTGTAAGATTGCCGAAATGGTTAGTAATGGCGAACATCATAATCAAAAGGGAATTGAAAATATTAGATTGCTGAAATCTAAAATGAATCGTCGGGCTCGCTGAGTGCGGGAAATCCGCTCGCTCAGTGGGGATTCGAAAGAACTCTACTTATCGAAATCCGCCCGTCATATTAGGGAAGCCGGTAGTGCCCGAAGTGTCGTCTTAGACGACCCTAAGGTAAGATCGGTGACCAGAATAAAGTCGTTAGTGTAAACTACACGTTGCGACTCCCTGATAGTAACATCAGGGAATAAACTCGGCTGTATGCTGGAATAACTGTGTATCTTGGGCTACTCATGGTATAATTATAGTATGAGTAACAAAGCCACAAGTGCAGTCAATCAGCAGGGAAGTCTTCGTGACCCCTCAGAGACTACACGCCGAGCTCCCGGTTATACTGGGATGATGATATAGTCCATGCTCTATAGCGATATAGGGAGTAACATGAACAAGGCATGGGTAGGGGAACCTGTCCATGGATCACCTCCTTTCTAATTATAAAATCCCTACGCTGCAAAGCGTGTCAGATTCTATAATTGGGGTGTCGATATGGGTTAAGACAGCGAATTCGTGTCTTAACTCGTGGGTGTCGGCCGAACAGCCCTAAATATCGGCCACTTGGGGCAACTGCACAAGATTGCAAAACAGAATTCTCTATCATCTCGATGGGGTTTTTTGTTTTACAAAGCTGGACAGAATAGCATTGACATGTTATTGTTTTTTTAAAATTTGTTCTTAATAAAATTGAATATAAAATTATTAATTCTTGAAAAGGAGGAATTCAGATGAAGTCATACGTCGGTATTACAGGATTTATGAATCAGTGGGAAATTGAGAGTATTCTCAATCTATTTACAGAGGCCGCTTCTCGGAAACTGATGGTCGGAATATTGGTTAGCTGGAAAACCTTGAATGGGCAGAAAAATAAGTATCCTAGGCGATATCCAAAGATCAAGAAGGTGGCCCAACTTTTTCCAGATTCTCCTCGGTCAGTCAATTTAATCCACTATAATACAAAGGAGCCAGAGAGCCTGCTCAGTCAACTTTTTCTCCTTACTGATATAGGCGGGAAGAATCTTCATGGATTTCAGCTCAATATGACTTGGCCGGAAACCAGTGACTTGGAGAAATATCTGGAGCGTTACGGCGGTATGAGGATTGTATTACAGATAAGTAATAAGGCCTTTAAGGTGGTAGGTAATTCTCCTCGGGCTCTGGCCAGAAAAGTCAGCGAATACGAAAATCTTATTACGGATATCCTACTCGATTTAAGCGGTGGAAAAGGAGAGTTAACCGAGCCAGAATTTTTCCGAGAGCATCTAAGGGCTATTAGGACTCGGTGCCCTGATATCGGTCTTGGAATTGCGGGTGGTTTTGCTCCTGACACTGTTCTGTTCGTAAGCCCTCTTCTAGATGAATTTCCAGATCTGAGCATTGATGCCGAAGGCAGGCTTCGTAATAAGAATGATGATTTAGATCTTTGGCCGTCTACTCTTTATATAACCGAGGCATTGAGGATGTTTGCGGAAAAGAGCTAAGAGCTCATTGCCAAGGGAAAAAACGAAACGAGCATTTGTATCCCAGAGTGCGCTTATGCGTATCTCTGGGATTTTTTATAGTTACATTATAGTTTTCCGAGATGAATTTTCTTTAAACAGAAGTTAGCCAATTTATCAATTGATTTGCACGGTCTATTTGACACGACAAGATTAAAGTGTTATTGTGTTCTCAGTACATTAAACCTAGAAAGGAGTGAGTAATAATGAATAAATCGTCCCGAAAAGATATCCTTGATGCTTTAACTTATGATAGCAGCCTTGATGGTTGCGATGGTGACTGGAGAAGGAAGGTTCTTGATGGTGCCGATCCTGAAGATATTGATTTTATAAAAAACCAACTTCAATCAAAATTACCCAAAGAAATAGAAACATCAGAAAGGAGGTAAGCTAATATGGAAGCACAACAGATTTTAGAAAGCCTTAAGTGTGAAGTTCAAGAGGGTAATCTCTTGGGGATAAAAGAGGTGATGCCTTGTGATGACTTCTTCGCGGCGGTTAATGAGAGGGGAGAACCGGTAGGAAGCGAGGGCCTCGATCCTCAAAATCCGGAAACGTGGGAATTCGTTTTGTACAAACGCGGATTCTGCCAAAGTACGGCGCCCTCTGGAGAACCCTTTATGAAGCAAGTGGGCGACCATTTACAATGTCAGATGATCGGCAAATTTCTGGCCTATAATCCGTTCGCGAAGCCTGGAGCGAAAACTACCAGTCAATTGGTCGGTTCAACCTTGGCTCCTGGACTTTTCTTGGTTAAGATAGGTAAACGCGAATCATAGGTCCGAAATTGCGGATTCTGATTAACAAAAAAGACACCTTGGCTTTTCAGTCAGGGTGTTATCTTTTTCTAAATAAGATGCCCGGATATTAAAATTATCCAACTAGGTTGACCAGCGATAATTTAGGGATTAAACTGAATCTTAGAGATTATGGGAAAGCACGAAAGACAATTGATTGAAGAGGCGGAGAAAATTATTGAGAAAATTTTAAACTCTAGTCCTCTGACATCCGACGATAAGAAAAATCGTTGGTTTTTTCATGCCTCTCAAATAGCAAAACAAATTAACAAAGATTTCTCAAATATCTCGTTAGCCAAACATTTGGGCAATCGTTATGATAACACAGGCGACATACTGATTATCTCTAATGGCGAGAAGGTTTTTATTGAGGTTAAGATGAGTGATACAAAGTCAGGAATCGGAACCAAGGCAAATATTAGCCAGGACGCTCTTACAGAAAATCATCTTTTTGTCGGCAAAGTAAAAAGCTGGAGTGATTTTCGTAAAGAGAGAAATCATGATAAATGGGTTGACGATTATTTAGATGAATTTGGCCGCTATCCTCAAAAGGTTTCAAAGATTAGCAATTCAACAACACAAAGAGAAGAAAAGGCGAGATACCTGCGGAATTTAAAGAGGAATAAAAAATCTAAGGATATTCTTAAAGATATCCAGAGAAGAGACCGAGAGGAAAAATTAGAATACCTCAATTATTTAAACGCTCAAGAACAAAACGCCGAAATGATCAAAAGATTTTTTATTCTTATCACCTTGGGAATTCACACAAAAGAGCCGTTAGCCGATTTAATAAAAGAAAAGAACTTCTTTAAAGAAGTTCAAAATCTTTTTATCTATTATGCCAATTACCACAAAGACAAGGTTATTGTCAGAAGAGAAGATACTGGCGAACAGGTAAACAAAATAATTAATAAATATTCTGACTTTACGATTGTTTTTCCTAAAGGATTAACTCATTGTAAAATAATAGGATTAAAAAACGGCAAAGCCGAGCCGTTATTGCAAATAGTTTTACACTGGAAAAATATAGCTCAAGGAATTAAAACGCCTTGCTTGAATATTTTTGATTTGACCACTAACAATTAAGAGAAATCGGGAATAATTTCTCTAATTCGTTTTTTGAAATTTGGGTGTTTCCAGTGATGTTTTTTATAACTTTCAATCCTCTCATTGAAGAGAGCTGCCTAATAATGTTTCTAATAGGCAGATTTTTTTTAGGTTGATTGTTTCCAAAATCCATTTTTATCTGTTCTTGTTCAGATGGCGGGAAAATCACATTAACATGGTTTTCCGCGATAAATTTCATACCCGAAGGGATAAAGCCCGCCTTTAATTTTGATTCTTTAACCGTGCCAGTGATTCTATTAACTACAATGGCCGGGCCGACATCAAAATCTTTCCTTTTTACATATTGCGGCTTGCCATTGACCACTGGAAAATCCAATCCTTCTTCTGTTATATTATGCGCCCATATTAAAGGAATACCTTTTTTGGGATTATCAGTGAGCAGATTTTTATTTTCATTCCAAACCAGCCGACCTGTTCTCACTTGGTAATTTAAGTCGTGTAGCGTTGCTTTGTCTTTAAATATTCTTTGTAGATATTTAGCGCCTTCGCTGAATATTAAAATACCATTCTTCTTGAATAAATAGTTGCCTTTATTTTTTCCTTTTTTAAGGACAAGAAGCATTATTGACTGCAAGGCGCCGTGAAAAATCTTTGGATCTCTAAGAACTTGTAAATATTCAATGTTGGCGTTATGGATAATATAATTTCTTAATTTGTAAAAATAGGCACCGTTATTCATGGATGGAGGAATAACATAGGCCAGATAACCGCCGTCTTTTAGCCAATTGAGTCCTTGATAGACAAACAAGCTAAAAATATTTGTCCGACCATTCATTATACTGCCAAATTTTCTTCTAATTTTTTCCGGCGCTTTAAATTCATAATAGGGAGGATTTCCAATAACAAAATCATATTTATCATAATCTTCATTCAGAAGGGAATCTGTTTTATTGAGATTAGCTTCAGGAATTAGATTTCTGGAAATATTTACTAATTTTTTGTCTATATCCCAGCCATACAGTTCAGGATCGTTAAAGTATTTTTTGGCTGTAACTAAGAATTCGCCAGTGCCGCAAGCCGGGTCCAAGACTTTAGGATTTTCTATCTTGGGTAATTTTTCAAGCAGCATTTCTCTAATGGATTTAGGCGTAAAATACTGGCCCAGGGATTTTCTGTAATTGATATCTGTTTGGTTGATATAATTTGTGGTCACGGCGGCAAATTCACTATCATTGTTTTTTATTTTGGCTTCTTTTGCTTTTTCATAGTTTCTAATGACGCTAATAACTTTTCCTTGAATAACTAACTCTTTGGCATAGATAGGTTTCAGATTAGGATTGGCCGGCTGGAGCCGAAACCTGTTTTTTTCTTTATAGATTTTTTTAAGAGTAACCTCATCATTATTTATTAAAGCGACAACTGTTTCTCCATTTTCCGCGTCTGGCTGTTTTCTGATAATCACTACATCCTTGTCAAAAATTCCTTCATCGATCATGCTATCGCCCTTTACTCGTAAGGCAAAATGTTCTCCCGATTTAGATAATTGGGATTTCGGGACGCTAATTATCTCTGGAAATTCAATCGCCTCAATCGGCGCGCCAGCTGCAATAGTCCCGAGTAGGGGGATCTCCATCAAGTCAGATTTTTTGTCTTTAGAAATTTCTATAGCTCGCGCCTGATAATCAAGTTTTTTTAGCTCGCCTTTATTTCTTAATGTTTCTATGTGTTGATGGATTGTAGATTTAGAAGCTAATCTAAAATGCTTTCTTAGCTCTTCGAGGGAGGGGGCATAGTCATTTTCTTTGATAAACTTCTTAATATAATCTAAGATTTGTTTTTGTTTTTTGGTTAACATATTTGACCTTATTTTTAGGTTTGCTATAATTATATTATACCGAACATTTTCAGAACTTTGAATATGTCGGATGTGGATAACTTTAAAATTAGGAATAATAAGCTTTACCAGATAATATGAGAAAATTGACAAGAAAGCTACTTGAAAAAAGTAAAGAATCTTTTTTACTAGCTTTAGAAAATTTTAATAAAACCACCACTGGGTACAGAACAGAGGTATTTAGTATTTTGTTTACGAATGCGTGGGAGTTGTTATTGAAAGCATATCTTTTTGAATCAAGCGGCGCTCAGAAGCTTAGTATCTTTCGGAAGAAAAAGAGAAATCAAAAAAGGGAATCATTGACTATAGACGAATGCCTTAAAAAGGTTTTCTCAAATAATATGGATCCTGTGAGGAAGAATATAGAGTTTATTTCTGAAATTAGAAATGAATCTGCTCATCTCATTATTGATGACTTGAATCCTTATTTTTCTAGGGTATTTCAAAGAGGAGTATTAAATTATTTCGAATATATAGAGAAATGGTTTAATATTCCTTTGTCTGAAAAATTTAACCCAGGACTTATTAGTTTGATTTCTGATAAGGAATCTTTGAGAGATATCTCTGTTCTGAAAAAACAATTTAATAAAGAAGATTTCCAGTCCGTTAATTTCTGGATCAAAAGGTTCAAGGATTTAGAGAAACTAGGAGATAGGGCTACTATTCCTATTATTTATTCTATCGCTATTGTGAGAAATACTAAAAAAGCCGATATTGTTTTATCTGCTTCGGTAAAAGGAAAGAAGGCAATTATTCTTGAAAGATACAAAGATATGGATAGTACACATCCTTATCGAAGAACAGAATCTATGGTCCAAATCAAGAAACGCCTTAGTAAGGGGATAGGATTTACATCTCATGATTTTGAGGCATATTGTTTTGCAAAAGGTATAAAAAAGACTTTAAAAAATGAATACTATTGGAAGCCAAAGTATAATTCTGGGCAATATTCAGAAAAATTAATAGATGAGATATCTACTTTTTTAAATTCTAATCCATTATTACGAGAAAAGATAAGGAAGCAATATTCGGAACATTTGAAGAAAAAAAGAGGATTTTGATATAAAGGTCGAAAAATATTAAATCTAAGGATTAATGAATCAATATAATGAAGCAAATAAAATTCGGTATTAAAAAAGAACAGAAAGTCGCTCAAGCTCTTAGATCTCGAGGGGCTAGCGTGATTAGAAGTAAGGGCAGCAAGGGCGCATCAGATTTAAAGGCTGTTTTTCCATCAGGCACAAAATGGAATGTTCAGGTTAAGGCAACAAGAAGCGGAAGCTCTTCTCGCCCATCCTCTAGAGACTTGGGTCGTTTGAGGCAGAGTGCTAAGAAAGATAGTGCCACGGCAGTTATAGCTAGAGTATCTCCAAAGGGGATAGATTATGAATCTGCGTCAGGGCGACAGCTAAATCCACCAAAGCGAAAAAAATAATTTGTATATGGATAAGTTAAAGAATTTAGTTCTGACTTCGGATCAGGTAAAAGTTATAGAAGACTTGATTAACAAAGGGGCTGTTGTTGAAATAATTGATCAAAAAGCTGATGTAAAAATCGTAATTAAAAGGGATAATAATGTATCAAGAAAACAGGGTATTTTAAAATTATCTCCAGAAGTTTATGGTATCGGGGTGGATCTTAAGGAACTATGGAAAAGAGTTAAGGGAAAAAGGTGAATAGTGGAAAAGATTAGAGAAAATAGTGGAAAAATCAAAGGCAAGTTTAGGCCCTTTTTAGAATAATATATATTATAATGGTTAATAAAAGAATATCACCAACAAAGAAGGAAATAAAAAAGGCGGTTAAAGAATATAATGAGCAAAAAATACGTGCATATATTCCTGTTTTTGCTAAAATAAGGGACATCCAAAGATATCACGGCGTGCCAGGTCTCTCCTTAAAAAAGGAAGCAGTTAAGAATCTTTCCTTTGATGAGATGTTATTCCATAGAGTATTTCTTTTAGAGGACAAGATTTGTGCCTTAAAACATCATTTGTCAAATATAAATAAGCTTAAGCAGGAGCATAAAAAAGCATTGATTGATTTTGCAAATCTATTTTCAAGAAGTTCGTCTGGCCAGTGGGGAAGCTCTCATTTGATACATTCTGGAGATAAGATAAGATATGAGTTCGAGGCTTTTCAATTTCAATTTAAAGCCTCGTTGGATTTGTTAGCTTACGTAATTTATTACATTTATGGAGATAGACGAAAGAAGGGGCATCCTTTTAAGGGTTTAGAAAATGTGTTAAAGAATAATTTGGGTAGTAAGTATTTATCAAAAGATATTTTGTTAATTCTGACTAACGAAAAATGGGTTAAGGAATTTTTAAGTGATGGTATCCAAATTAGTAAAAGAGATATGGCTGCGCATTATCCTTGGGAGCTTAAATACGACTATTCAGAGGTAATATCTAGGAGCGGTAGTGTAAAGTATAATCCTATAAAGATAGGCGGTGAAGAGTTGTATAAATATTGCTTAAGGCATCATGAAAAATTAGTAAAAATGGTAAACTCTATTCTAGATAGCATCTTCGTCATAGAATGATAGTTCGTAAACATTGATTAGATACAAATTTCAGTCATCCTTTTTAGAAATCCCGTACTGATTTTCCACTTGACTACATTTCACAGGGCGGTATAATTGAGTTAAATCAAGTTGAAAAAGCACTTCACAATCAAACCACATTCTCAATCTTTGAGAGTGTGCGGTAGAAAAAGCAATTATTGGTGTAGCTTGTTCCGGAATTATGTGTAATGGATTTATGAGGCAATGGATGGCACGGAGATTTTCGGGCTAATCTCATAACCATGCGGGTGGGTCGGAATCAGCGTAATGGATTTTCTATGCGAAACACCTCCTTTCTATATATTTTTTAACAGGAACATTTATCTGTTGTCTGTTAATATATATGGGGTGTCGATTAAAGTTGAGAATTGAGAATTCTATTTTCAACTTCAGGGTGTTGGCCGAACCGCCCTAAATATCGGCTTTTGGGACAACTACACGAGATTGCAACTGTAAAGAGAAAAATACTTGCCTAGGTAAGTATTTTTTGTTAGAATAGGACTTGTTATTAGAGCGTGTAGCTCGGCGATTAGAGCGCATCTCTGTAATAAAATTGGGCGGGTAGTTCAGTGGTTAGAACGCTTCTCTGATAAAGAAGAGGTCGGAGGTTCGATTCCTCCTCCGCCCACTTTTCCCAAAAATCCGCTTTCCAGAAGGCGGGTTTTTGATTTCTAACTTATCCACAGGTGAGCAATGGATTTTTATGTTAATATTTAGTAAAGGTATTTAAAAATTGTCAAAAGATAAAATAATTAATTAAAGAAAGGGGGTGAAAAAAATGGTAGTTCAGAGTTGGACAGAGGTAGTAACGGCTTCTCTCCAGACGCTTTGGTCTGGTTTTATTGGTTTTTTGCCAAATCTTTTAGGAGCGGTTATTATTTTTATTATTGGTTGGCTGATTGCGATAGTTTTGGGCAAGTTAGTTTCTCAGATTATTCGGGTCTTAAGAATTGACCAGATTTTGGAAAAAATAGGATTTAAGAAAAGTTTAGAGAGGGCTAATTTGAAGTTGGATTCAGGTAAATTTATTGGCGAATTAGTTAAGTGGTTTTTCATTATTGTTTTCTTGATGGCCGCCACTGATATTCTTAATTTACCTCAAGTAACAGACTTTCTTAAACGAATTCTCTTTTATATCCCTCACTTGATTGTGGCTGTCCTTATTCTATTAGCGGCTGTTTTAATCGCCAACTTTTTACAGAGACTGGTTAAAGCCAGCGTGGAGACAGCAAGCTTAAAAGGAAGTAATTTCTTAGGAGCGGTCACTAAATGGGCCGTGCTGATTTTTGGTGTCTTAGCCGCCTTGCTTCAATTGGGTATTGTACCGGCCTTGATTCAGACGATTTTTACCGGCTTTGTAGCTGCCTTAGCCATTGCTATTGGTTTAGCTTTTGGTTTAGGGGGCAAAGATTTAGCTGGTCAAATCCTTAGTAAATTTAAGAAAGATGTTTCAGAAGGTTAAGTAGCTGGTTGACGATGCCGGAATGGTTTTTGTAAAGGTCTTGACAAGAGATTCTATTAATTTTATCATAGAGAAAGAAATATGAATAAAACGAAAAGACTATTAAATATAGAAAGCGGTATGTTATGACTGAATGTATTTGTTTTGTTTCTTAGACAAAGACCGCTTTCTATAGCGGTCTTTTTTGTTTGTTCTTTAACAACTGAAATTAAAGCAGGTAAAAAATAAAAATTAGCGGTTACTAATTACTCTGTTTTGGGAGCAAAGTTCCCCGAGGGATCTTTATTCTCAAAACCCAAATTAAAAAGATTAAAAAGATTCAACAGAAAAGGCGCGGGGTAACATAAGGGCCTATGATGGATGCCTTGACATAAAGAGCCGATGAAGGACGTGGCGTGACTGCGATAAGTCTCGGTGAGGTGTCTAGCAACCTTTGATCCGAGAATGTCCGAATGGGGAAACCTGATTTTGCGATAAGCAATATCAGCCCGGTCGAATGATTGGGCAGGGAACCCGGGGAAGTGAAACATCTCAGTACCCGGAGGAAAAGAAAACAAGTCCGCCTTTGGCGGATTCATTCCCTGAGTAGCGGCGAGCGAAAAGGGAGAAGTCTAAAATCGTTCGCGTTTTACTTTTGTTTAGCGCGAACGGTGGTTGTAAGGTAATAATGTTCTGGAGTATCCAGTCGTCGTTTTAAGCGACAGCTGGAGACTTCGGAGGGAGTCCAATAAATAGAGGTTGGTTAGTTAAATTTGCTGGGAAGCAAAACCAAAGAGGGTAATAGTCCCGTAGACGAAAACCCCTTTATACTCCTAATTATTATTCTTAAGTACCATGGGACCAGACTGTCTCATGGGAAGCGGGCAGTCCTATTCTGCCAAGACTAAATACTCTTTGTGTTCGATAGTGAACTAGTACCGTGAGGGAAAGGTGAAAAGTAGCCCGATGAGGGCGGTGAAATAGAACCTGAAATCATAAGCCTACAAAGACTCGGAGCCCCGATTACGCTTGCGTAATTGTGGGTGACGGGGTGCCTTTTGCAGAATGAGCCAACGAGTGTATCTAGGCGGCTTTGTTTAAGTCCTTCTAGGACGGAGACATAGTGAAAGCGAGGGTTAATAGCCCGTTTGTCCGCCTCTGGCGGATTGTCGTCTGGATACGACCCGAAACCAAAGCGAGCTAGCCATGGCCAGGATGAACCCGTCTTAATCGACGGGGAAGGTCCGCACCCACTGGTCGCGTAATGCCAGGGGATGAGCTGTGGCTAGAAGTGAAAAGCTAATCGAGCTTGGTAATAGCTGGTTCTTCCCGAAATAGCTTTAGGGCTAGCCTTATGTGTTCACTTACAGAGGTAGAGCGCTGAATGGGTGTGGATGGATTTTCCTACTGCATCCAATCAAACTCCGAATACTGTAAGATTAAAGCATAGGAGTCAGACTGTGGGGGCGAAGCTCCATAGTCAAGAGGAAAAGAGTCCAGACTGTCGTCTAAGGTCCCTAAATCTCCCCGCCTCTGGTGGGGATCAGCCTTTGGCTGAAAGCTCAGTGGAAAAGGAAGTAAGGTTTCTTTAACAGCTAGGAGGTTGGCTTAGAAGCAGCCATCCTTTAAAGAGTGCGTAACAGCTCACTAGTTTAGAAATCTTGCGCCGAAAATTTAACGGGGCTAAGCTTGATACCGAAGACACAGCTCGGTGCCTTTCTTTGAAAGGCGCCGGGGGTAGGGAAGCGTTCTTTGGGCAATGAAGTTAAATCGCGAGATTTGGTGGAGTCCAAAGAAGTGAGAATGTTGGCATGAGTAACCGCAAATCCGGTGCGATACCGGATCGCCGAAAGCCCAAGGTTTCCTTGGCAATGAACATCAGCCAAGGGTTAGGCGGGCCTAAGTTAGCGACCTGTTCAAGCAGGCGTCTAGCGATGGACAGACGGTTAATATTCCGTCCCCCCAGTATTTTTTGACGGAAGGACGAAGTTTAG
>Ga0315552_1000486_pt1 | contig 24682 bp, 22 predicted proteins | sample SalMarSW160170MG_2_FD_203102 | JGI IMG/M metagenome (GOLD analysis project Ga0315552, IMG submission 203102) | Salt marsh sediment microbial communities from the Plum Island Ecosystem LTER, Massachusetts, United States - Salt Marsh Sediment SW1601-70 ...
CACCGCTGCGCATCATCCATGTCGATCTCGACGCGTTCTTCGCCGCGGTCGAGCAGCGCGACCGCCCGGAGCTGCGCGGCAAGCCGGTGATCGTGGGCGGCGACCCGCGCTCGCGCGAGTACACGCGCGGCGTGGTCAGCACCTGCAGCTACGAGGCCCGCAAGTTCGGCGTGCATTCGGCCATGCCCCTGCGGACGGCGTTGCAGCTCTGCCCCGACGGCATCTTCCTGCCGGTGGACGGCGCGCGTTACCAGCGCGTCAGCCGCGAGGTGATTACCGTCCTGCGCCGCTTCACGCCGGCGGTCGAGCAGGTTTCGATCGACGAGGCCTTTCTGGACGTCGGCGGCTCGGAGGCGCTCTTCGGGCCGGCGCCGGAGATCGCGCGGCGCATCAAGGAGGAAGTGCGCCAGGCGACCCGGCTGACCGTCTCGGTCGGGGTTGCGACCAGCAAGCTGGTGGCCAAGGTGGCTTCGGACCTGCGCAAGCCGGACGGGCTGGTCATTGTCGAGCCCGGCCGGGAGGCCGCCTTCCTGGCCCCGTTGGAGATCAGGCGGCTGTGGGGGATCGGGCCCAAGACGGCCGAGCGGCTGCACGCCCTGGGGGTTCGGACGATCGGCGAGCTGGCGGCCCTGCCGGTCGAGACGCTGGCGCGGGCCCTGGGCGACCACGGAGCAACGCTCCACGAGCGGGCCCTGGGGATCGACCCGGACCCTGTCGTAGGCGGCGGCGAGACGGCGAAGTCGGTCAGCCACGAGACCACCTTCGCCGTCGACGTCACGGACACGGCCGAGCTGGAACGGGCGCTGCTGGCCCTCTCGGAAGGCGTCTCGGCCCGGCTGCGGGCGGGCGGCCTGCGGGCCTCGACGGTTGCGGTCAAGATCCGCGATTCGCAGTTCCGGACGATCACTCGCCAGAAGCAGCTCGCCGAACCGTCCGATCTGACGGAGCCGATCTGGCATGCCGCGCTCGAGCTGGCCCGGCCGGAGGTCAGAGGCAAGAAGATCAGGCTGCTCGGGGTGGCTGCCACGGGGCTGGGCGCGCCGGAGCAGATCAGCCTGTTCGACGTCGTCGACGAGAAGCAGCGGCGCGTGGTCGAGGCGGCCGACGCAGTTCGGCGGCGCTTCGGCCAGCGGGCCGTCACCCGGGCCAGCCTGCTGCAACGGGGATTGCCGTCGCCGTTCGAGCGCGATCCGGGCTCGGCGGTCGAGGGCCGGGTCGGCGTGCCGGAGCACGAGGACGGGGAGGACGAGGGCTAGCCGGCCGCTGCGGGGGCGCCGGCCCGTCGATCGGCGCACCGGATGGCGTTCGAAGGCCCGGATTCCACAGTGACACGCGAGCTGTCACGGTCGCGGCCCAGGATCGGGACACGAACAGGCGAGCGGTCCCCAGGCTCTTGACAATCGAACGCCCGTTCGACTAGATTCGCCAGGCATTCGAACGTCCGTTCTCTCGCTCAAGTGCCCCGAGTGGAAAGACGGCCAGGACGAGGAGCAACACAGATGGCCTTCATCCGCTTGGAGCCGGTCGACGTCCGCGTCAAGACCGGCTGGGTCGACGGCGAGCCCCGAGAGATCACCTGGGGCGATCGCCGCCTGCCCGTACATCGGCTCGCCGCCGTGCGGCGCGAAACCGCGGCTTTCAAGGCCCACGAGGGGCCGAAGACCGTCTTCGAGGTGGAGACGCCGAGCGTCAACCTGGCCCTCAGCTTCAGCCACTGGACTCGCCGCTGGACGGTCGAAGCCGTGGACGACGAGCCGGGCTTGATCCAGTAGGGCCGGCTCGGCTCACGGCGATGGGCGGTTGCCGCCTACAATCGCCGCATGGAGAGGCAGGAAGAGAGCGTTTCATTCGCCGGGCTGAGCCTCGGTGAGTTCATCGAGCAGCTGTCCTCGGCCGAACCCGTGCCCGGAGGAGGAGCGGCTTCGGCAGTGGCGGCGGCCCTGGGGGCGTCGCTGGCCTCGATGGTCTCGGCCCTGTCCACGAGCCGGCCCAAGTACGCCGCGTACGAAGCCACTCTCGAGCGGGCGGGGTCCGCGGGGCGACGGCTGGCGGGCGAGCTGCTGGCCCTGGCCGACCGTGACGCCGCAGCCTACGGCGGCTACGCCGCGGCGCTGAAGATGCCGCGCGAAACGGACGAGCAGGTCCAGTCGCGCCATGCCGCGATCAGGACTGCGGCCCGGGCGGCCGCCGATGCGCCGTGGGAGATCGTCGTCGCCTGCCACGATCTGGCGGTGGAAGTCGAGGCCCTGGCGGGACGCAGCAACGTCAACGCCGCCAGCGACGTGCTGGTCGCCGCGCTCCTGGCCGAGGCAGGCGCGCGGGGGGCCGCCGAGAACGTCCGCATCAACCTTCCTTCCACCGGCGACGAGCGCTACGCCGAGGAGATGGACCAGAAGCTGGACGACAAGCTGCACGAGATCTCGACCCTGGCGGCCCAGACCCGTGAGATCGTTCTGTCCGGGCAGGTCCGGGAGCCGGAGGACGAGTGAGCGCCTCCAAGGAAGCCCCCAGGCCGGCGCCGTCCGCGGCATCCGAGAAGGCCACGGCGCCCGGAGCGGCCGGTCCGCGCTTGCTGGCCGGGAGCCCCATCGCCGCCACGCTTCGCGAAGGCCTCTGCGCCCACTTCGCCGCCTTCAAGGAGCGCCACGGCTACGCGCCTGTGCTGGCCATCGTACTGGTCGGGGCGGACGCCCCCTCCGCGGTCTACCTACAGCAGATCCTCCGAACATGCGCCAGGGTGGGGGCTGAAGGGCGTCTCGTGGAGATCGGGGCCGACGTCACGCCGGACGCGCTGTGCGACCAGATCGAGCGCCTGAACGAGGACCCGTCAGTGGCCGGCATCATCGTCCAGATGCCGCTGCCGTCTCGCATCCCGCTCCGGACCGTCATCGATTCGATCGATCCGACCAAGGACATCGACGGCATCCACCCCCGCAACGCCGGCCTGCTGTCGCTGGGCTACGAAGGTTTCCTCCCGGCCACGGCGGAGGCTTCGGTCGAGATCCTCAAGCGTTCGGGTATCGAGATCGCCGGCAAGCGGGTCGTGGTCCTGGGCCGCTCGAACGTCGTCGGCAAGCCTGCTGCGCTGCTGCTGGTTCGCGAGCACGGCACCGTCACGGTCCTCCATTCGAAGACCCGCGACCTGGCCCGCCACACCCGCGAAGCGGAGATACTGATCGTGGCCGCGGGCAAGCCGGGCCTGATCACGGGCGAGATGCTCTCACCGGGGGTCGTGGTGGTGGACGTGGGCATCAACGTCGTGCCCGACGGCCAGGGTGGTGAGAAGCTGGTGGGCGACGTGGACTTCGAATCGGCCGCGCCCGTCGTGGGTGCCATCACTCCCGTCCCGGGCGGCGTCGGGCCACTCACCAACGCCCTGCTGCTGAGCCACCTGCTGCGGGCGGCTACGGACCAGGCGGAGCGCTCCGCTACGGCCGGCGCCGCTCCGGCCCCGAAGGGAGCGTCCCGATGAGCGGCAAGCCGCCCCTGCCGTCGAGCCTGGAGATAGCCAGGGCCGCGAAGATGCGGCCGATCATGGATCTGGCCCGCGAGCTGGGGCTGCGTGACGAGGAGGTCGAGCAGTACGGCCCGTACAAGGCCAAGGTCTGCGTCGAGGCGATCGAACGCCTGGAGGCCGAGGCGGCCGCGGCGGGCAAGCGCGGCAAGTACGTCGTCGTGACCGCCATCACGCCCACTCCCCTCGGCGAGGGCAAGACGACGACCAACATCGGCCTCGTCCAGGGGCTCAACCGGATCGGGCACAGGGCGGCCGTTTGCATCCGCCAGCCGAGCCTGGGCCCGGTCTTCGGCATCAAGGGCGGCGCCGCGGGCGGCGGCTACAGCCAGGTCGTGCCGATGGAGGACTTCAACCTCCACCTCACCGGCGACAACCATGCCGTGGGCGCGGCCCACAACCTGCTGGCGGCCTTCATCGACAACAGCCTGACCCACAAGAACCCGCTGAACATCGACCCGCTGGGGGTGCTCTGGCCGCGCGTCGTGGACATAAGCGACCGGGCCGTGCGGCGAGTGATCATCGGCCTGGGTGGCCGCGAGAACGGCTATCCGCGCGAGACCGAGTGGCAGCTCACCGTCGCCGGCGAAGTCATGGCCGTTCTGGCCCTGGCCTCGAGTCTTCAGGATCTGCGCCGGCGGCTGGGCCGGATGGTCGTCGCCACCACCTTCGATGGCAAGCAGGTCACGGCCGAGGACCTGCGCTGCGCCGGCTCGATGACCGTCCTGCTGCGCGACGCCATCAAGCCGAACCTGCTGCAGACCCTGGAGGGCGGGCCGGCCTTCGTCCATTGCGGGCCGTTCGCCAACATCGCCCACGGCAACAACAGCGTCCTGGCCGATCGGCTGGCCCTGGCGACGTGCGAGATCGCCTGCACCGAGGCCGGCTTCGGGGCCGACATGGGCGCCGAGAAGTTCTTCGACATCAAGTGCCGCCAGAGCGGCCTGCGCCCCGACGCGGCGGTCATGGTGGCCACCATTCGGGCGCTCAAGATGCACGGCGGGGTCGGTCGTATCGTGGCCGGCAAGCCGCTGGATCCGGCTCTCGAGAAGGAGAACGTGGAGGCCGTCCGCAAGGGCTCGGCCAACCTTGCGGCCCAGATCGAGAACGTGCGCCTCTTCAACGTGCCGGTGGTCGTGGCCGTCAACCACTACCCCGGCGACACGGATGGAGAGGTGGCCGCCATCCGGGAAGTGGCTCTGGCCGCCGGGGCGCGCGACGTCGTCGTCAGCCGCCACTTCGGCGAGGGCGGCGCCGGGGCCGAGGACCTGGCCCGCGCCGTCTGGGACGCGGCAGCGGAAGGGGCACCGGACTTCCAGCTCCTCTACCCGGACGACATCCCGTTGCGGGAGAAGATCGAGGCGGTCGCGGTCCGCATCTACGGCGCCCGCGGCGTGGACGAGCTGCCGGCAACGACCAGGGCCCTCAAGCTCTACGAGGACCTGGGCTACGGCAACCTGCCGGTCTGCATGGCCAAGACGCACCTCTCGCTCAGCCACGACCCGAGCCTCAAGGGCCGCCCGACCGGCTTCCGCGTCCCCATCCGCGAGGTCCGTCTCTCGGCCGGGGCCGGTTTTGTCACGCCTCTTCTGGGCGAGATGCGCACCATGCCGGGCCTGCCCTCGCACCCCGCCGGCGAGTCGATCGACATCGACGCCGACGGCAACATCGTCGGCTTGTTCTAGGTCACGCCAGGGTTCGTGTTCGATGCGGGCGGCGAACCCAGGAACTCGGCTACGACTTCTATTCGCCCCACGATCGCGGCATTGAAGGCGTCGAGCTCCTGGGCAGGGATCCAGTACTCGCGATGCCAGGAAGCTCCGACGGTGTGGACCTCGTGGGCGACCAGGTAGCCGGCCTGGACCTCGAATCGAGTGACGTATCCGCGGTAGCCCGTATCTGGCGATGCCGCGTTCCAGTCGCGAGCGATCTGGGTTGCGTACTCCTCGTTCAGGACCGGGTAGAAGATCGGCTGTTCGGGCAGGCGAGGTGGGAAGGCGCGCCAGCCGGAAGCTTCGATGAGGGCCAGCTCCTTCGGGCCGACTGGACGCCAGAGAGTCACGGTATCGGACGCGCATCGATTGTCGCACCCGCGATCCCCGGCGAAGCGGCCTAGACTCACGCCATGCTGAACCTGCTGCTGACCCGCCACGGCCACGCCGCCGAGCCGAGCGTGATGCTGGGCGGGCAGCTGGACGTGCCGCTGGACGACGCAGGCCGCCAGGAGGCTGAAGCCCTGGCGAGGAGGCTGGACGGCGTCCGAATCGATCGCATCATCTCCAGCCCGATGGCCCGGGCGTTCCAGACGGCCCAGGTGATCGCCCGCGGCCGGCCGATCGAGATCGACGAGCGGCTGCGCGAGCAGCACTACGGCAGCTGGGAGGGACTGACCCATAAGGAGATCGAGGCCCGCGATCCTGAGTCACGCGCCCGCTGGGAGGCCGACCCGTCCGCCACCCACGCTCCCGGCGGCGAATGCGGCAACGACGTGGCCGCTCGGGCCCGCGACTTCCTGGCCGATCTGCTGGCGGCCGAGCTGGGCGGGCAGTCGGGCGAGGCGGCCGAAGCAGCTGCTGAGCCGCCCCACCGGCCCCCGGATCCTGGCGGCTCGCGCGAACCGGTTTCGGAGCAGCGGGCGGAGAAGGAGGGCGAGCGCCGCGTGCTGGTCGCGGCCCACGGCACGCTGGGCCGGATTCTGATCTCCGTCGCCCTGGGCTCGCCGATTCGCGACTACCGGCGCCGCTTCATCGTCGATCGCGCCGCGCTCACCGTCCTGCGCTACGAGCGCGGCGACGGCCCGGAGGGGGCGCAGCTCGTGCTGGCCAACGACGTGGCCCATCTCCGCTCCCCGGGCGAGGCGCCCTGGGGCTGAACGTGCCCGCCGGGCTTTCGCCCCGCCCTATGATTGAGATGGGAGGTGGGCTATGAAGCTGGTTGGAGGTTCGTCCGTTCGGCAAGGGGTCGTGGCGCTGGCCATGGTCTCAGTTCTGGCTGGCTGCAGCAGCAGCGCGCCGACCCCGATAGTGATTCTCGTGACGCCATCACCGGCCGCCTCGACGCCGGCTCCCACGCCGACCCCGGAGGTCACTCCTACTCCGTCGCCCGAGGTCACCGCGACGCCATCGGAGTCGCCCACGAGCGCGGCAGCGGCCTGTACGGGCACCGCCGCTCATCAGGCCTTCTTCGTCAATGCCGCCGCCGACCTGCCCTTCGACGTCTACTGCGCGGTTCTGCCCTCGAGCTGGTGGCTCGACAGCGCTTCGTACAACGGCCCCTTCCTGGAGGTTGCGTACAAGAATGGGGCAGGAGACAGTATCTGGATCTTCGAAGGCGGCTGGTGCCCGCCCGAGGCGTGGTGCGCCGACCCGGGCCCCCCGGTCGGGTCGGCGTCCTTCGACGGACTGGGCGGAACCCTCTACAGCGGCGGCTCCTACTACACGCTCAAGGTCGGTACGGCTGCCAACCCGGCCTACGCCATGGGCGGCGGCGGCATGAGCCAGGCGCAGTTCACGGCCTGGGCCGCCGCGGTGGTCAAGGTGCCCAAGCCCTGAAGGCCTCCGTCAGGCTGCCTCTGCGTCCAGCGTCAGCCTAACGTCCGCCAGGACGCGTGCTCGCGTGGCGAAGTCCTCCGGTCTGCGATCTCTCTGCCTCGCGGCTTGCGGCAATCGTAGCGTCCGGCAAATGCGCCTTTTCGGTAGTGATGGCAGACTGCGGTCTCACTCCCGGCCGTCCGCCACGAGGGATTCCTGTGTATCGCGCCATCGGGACCTACATCATCGCCTACAGCGCGGTCGCGGCCTGGGCCCCATACCTCTCCGCCTACTACAACAGGGGCCTGGGCATTCCGTTGGGCCTGGTGGGCCTGCTGATGGCCTTGACCTCGACCGTGTCGCTGGTCGGCTCGCCGCTATGGGGGACGCTCCACGATCGAAACCCCCAGTCCGGGCTGCTGCTCCCGGTCGCGGCGACCATCGCCGCCGCCGGAGCGCTGGGGATGCTGATCCTCGGCGCCTCGCCACTGCTGCCCGTCGCCGCCGCGATCTTCGCCCTGGGTATCTCGGGTATGTTCCCGATGATGGACGTTCGGGTGCTGGAGATGGTCTCGGCCGACCGGACGCGATACGCCCGAGTGCGCGTCTGGGGCTCGATCAGCTTCATCGTCCTGGCGCCGCTGATCGGCATGCTCACGGCGACCCACGGCCTGCAGGCCCTGTTCTGGGTCATGATCCCGGCCCTGCTGGCCGGCGGCCTGGCCGTCACCACGCTCCCCGGCCGCGACCATGAGGTTCGGGCCACGAGCATGCGCCGGGCGCCGATGACCGTCCTGCGCCATCGCCCGATCGCCATCTGCCTGATCGGCAGCTTCCTGGCCTGGGCGGCCGTCTCTTCCCAGAACGCGTTCTTCACGATCTACCTGATCCAGCTCGGTGCCTCGACCGACATGGCCGGCTCGGCCTGGTCGATCGCGGCCCTGCTGGAAGTGCCGGCCATGTTCTTCTTCCCGGCGCTGGCCCGGCGGTTCGGCGTGGAGCGGCTGATCGTCCTGGGGGCGGTCCTGCTGGTCGTGCGCCAGACGGTCAACGTCGTCTTCGCCGAGCCGGTCGTGCTGATGGGCTTCTCGCTCATCCAGGGGATCGGCTACTCGTTCGTGCTCATCGGGTCGGTGACCTTCATGTCGCACCAGGCTCCCAGGGGCACGGCCGCCACCGCCCAGGGCATCTTCAACGCCGTGGCCGGCAGCATGGCCGTCATCGCCGGCGCGGGGATCGGCGGGCAGCTGGCCGGGCTGCTGACGATCCGCGGCCTGTACGTGGTGTCGGCCTTCCTGGGCGCCTCGGCCGTGATCGTGATCGCGGCCGCCGTCCTGCCCGTCGCTCGTGCGAGGGCCCTCGAAGGGGCGACACAGCCCGGGCCGGGCTCGCAGCCCGAGCTTCTCCATGACGGCGCGGCTCCCCCGGCCGATCAGGCCCCCCAGGCGCTCCCTCGGGTTGCCGCCGGGCCCGAGGCTACAGACCCAGCTTCCTGAGCTGCGCCCTGATCTGGTTGGCCGCCGCCTGGCAGCCAAGATCGCTGAAATGCAACCCGTCGGAGGTGTACTCGGGCCGGATGGTGCCGCTCGAGTTGGCCAGCGCCCTGTACATGTCGACCACGTGGATCTTCTGCGCGTTGGCCAGCACCAGGATGGCCTTGTTGAGCGACTTGATCTTGGACGCCATGCTCGGGTAGGAGTCCGGCGGCACGTTGATGATGATCGGCATGATCTTGTGGGCCTTGGCGGCAATGACGATGGCCCGCAGGTTGGCGATGATGGCGCTTTCGCTGATGCCGTAGCCGAGGTCGTTGGTGCCGCCCAGGACCAACAACACCTCCGGCTTGTAGGGGTAGACGTCCCTCGCCAGTCGGGCGCGCATCTGCGAGGTGGTGTTGCCGGGCACGCCCGCGTTCTTGACCAGGCGCAGCACGGAGTCCTGGGCGTCAAGGCGGGTGGGCCAGGGGTTGTAGGCAGGCCAGGCCGTCAGGGAGTCTCCCAGGGCGACGAACGTTCTGACCCGCACCGGCTTGGGCGTGGGCTTCTTGGTGGGCACCGGCGTTGGCAGAGGCGTGGCTACGGTATCCAGGGCGGTCGTGCCGACGGGGACCAGGGCCTGACCGCTGCCGACGTGGCGGGTCGCAGCCGCGTCGTCGGGGCCGCCGGCCATGACGTAGATCGGGGTGGGGTCCGGCTCGGTTCCCAGGCCGGTGATCGGCCCGGCGATGGAGAAAGCGGAAGCCACGAGCAGCAGCCCCAGCACGGCCGCGGCCTCGCGGCGGCGCTGGTCGGTTCGACGGAAGTGACGACGCGTCGAGCGGCCTGCCTCATCGGCCGTCCACCAGGCTGGGTGGTCTGGGACCGTTTGATGGGCCATCTGGCGGCTGTCTTCGGCCGGATGTGGATCGCGATGGGCCATTTGCGCCGGACCCGCCGGCAGGAAGAAGAGAGCTCGCAGCCAGCCGGGGATCTGCCGTGAGTGCTCGGCCCCGGCGCGCCGGGTTTGGGCGTGCGTCTCGCCCGAATCTCGTGGCGAGGGACCTGCTGCGGCCGGAGTGAGCCAGTCGCCGACCGATCGCGAGCCCGAACCGGCGGCGCGGTCACGGATGGAGCGGGCTCCATCCTTGCGACCCCGGAGGCTGCTCATGCCCTCAGCCTACGCCTCGCGGGCCGATCTTCGCCAGCCGGGCATTCCCAGGCGCCACCACACGAAGCCTGCCACCGCGGCCACGCACAGCACCGCGATCAACATGTCGAACGGTCGCAGGGCATCTCGGATCTCCAGCCAGTTCTCGCCCAGGACGACGCCGGCGTACACGAGGGCAATGGTCCAGGGCAGGGCGCCCAGCGTGGAGTAGACGACGAAGCGGCCGAGCGGCATATGGGCGATGCCGGCGACGAAGCTGATGACGCTCCGGACGCCCGGCAGCAGGCGGCTGAAGAAGGCCGTGGGCGAGCCCCACCGGGCGAAGAACTCCTCGGCCAGCTCGACCTCGTGCTTGCGGATGAGCAGGTACCTGCCCCAGCGGTCCAGGAACGGCCGGCCGAGCCTGGCCCCCAGCCAGTAGCCGATCAGCGAGCCGGTCGTGTTGGCGGTCGTGCCCACGACGACGACGATCCAGAAGTTCCAGCTTCCGCCCGTCAGGGGCTCGACCTTCGTCGGATCGCTCACCAGGAAGCCGGCGAAGGGCAGGATCAGCTCCGATGGGAGCGGCAGCAGGGCCGACTCGATGACCATGGCCACGAAGACGCCGCCATAGCCCAGCGCGGCATACAGCTGATCCAGGAAGGGGATCACGAACTGGTCGATGAAGGTGAGCACGAACGGCCCTCTGTGGCGGTTGGAGGTCCTGTCCGGCACGGCCGGTCAAACTCCGCGGAGGATAACCGAGACGAGCCGTCGCTGCCCGCGGCCGCTATGCTCATCGACGTGAGCGACACGGGATCGCATCGCCATCTCCCGGACTCCTCCGCGGGCCGGTTGCCGCGCAGCCCCGGCTCGGTAGTCGAGCTGACCGGCGCCGATCTGGGCATAGCCGACGTCGAGGCAGTGGCCCGGGGCGGGGCGGCACCGGCCCTTGGCGATTCGGCGCGGGCTCGCATGACAGAGGCGCGGGCCGTCGTGGAGCGGCTGGTGGAGGCGGGCGAGGTCGTCTACGGCGTGACGACCGGCTTCGGCGACCTGGCCGGCACCTTCGTCTCGGCCGCGGATTCGGAGCAGCTGCAGGAGAACCTGCTCCTGTCCCATGCCGCCGGCGTGGGCGAGCCCCTGCCCCGGGACGTGGTGCGGGCCATGCTGCTGCTGCGGGCCAACACCCTGGCCCTGGGCCACTCCGGATGCCGGCCGCTGGTGGCCGACCGGCTGTGCGACCTGCTGCGCCTGGGTATCCACCCCGTCGTGCCGGGCCAGGGCTCGGTCGGCGCCTCGGGCGACCTGGCGCCGCTGGCCCATCTGGCCCTGCCGCTGACGGGCCGCGGCGACGTTGAGGTCGACGGCCGCGTGATCCCGGCCGCGGAGGCCCTCGACTCAGCCGGCCTGGAGCCACTGAAGCTGCAGGCCAAGGAGGGCCTGGCCCTGCTCAACGGCACCCAGATGATGTCGGCCGTAGGGGCGCTGGTGGCCGCCGATGCCGACCGCCTGTCAGGCACGGCCAGCGTGGCCGCCGCCATCAGCTGCGAGGCGCTGCTGGGCACCGACGTGGCCTACGGCGCGGCCCTCCAGCTGGCCCGACCGCACGCCGGGCAGGTTGCCGTCGCGGCCGAGCTGCGCCACCTGCTGCGCGATTCGACCCTCCAGCAAGCCCATCACCCCTCCTCGCACAAGGTCCAGGATCCCTACTCGCTGCGCTGTGTGCCCCAGGTTCACGGAGCGGTTCGCGACGCCCTGGAGTACCTGCGCGGGGTCCTGGACGTGGAGCTGAACTCGGCCACGGACAACCCGCTCGTCTTCCCCCAGGGCGGCGGGCCGGACGCCGCGACAGCGGCCACGGGCGGAGGGCTGGTCGTCAACGGTGGCAACTTCCACGGCGAGCCGGTGGCCCTGGCCCTGGACTTCGCCAAGCTGGCCATCTCGGAGCTGGGCGCCATCTCGGAGCGGCGCATCGCCCAGCTGGTCGATCCGAAGCTCAACGGCGGGCTGCCGCCCTTCCTCTCGGAGGGCAGCGGCCTGGAGTCGGGGATGATGCTGCTCCAGTACACGGCCGCGGCCCTGGCGTCGGAGAACAAGGTCCTGGCCCATCCCGCCAGCGCCGACTCGATCCCCACCTCGGCCAACCAGGAAGACCACGTCTCGATGGGCTCGATCGCGGCCCGCCACTGTCTGGCGGTCGTGGCCAACGTCCAGCGCATCCTGGCCATCGAGCTGCTGGTGGCCGCCCAGGCACTCGACCTGCGGCTGGCCCGAACGGGCACGGTCGCCGAAGGGGCGCTAGACGCTCGCCCCGGAGCCGGGGTCGAGGAAGCCCTGCGCCGGATCCGGGCTGTGGTGCCGCACCTTGATCACGACCGGCTCCAGACGGCCGACATCGAGGCCGCCACGAAGCTGGTCCGCGACGGCGCGCTCGTCGACCTGGTCGGCTAGGTCTCGGGAGGCAGCTCCTGAGCCGCCTGTTCCGACGCGCGTCGCTCCGGCCTGACTGTCGCCAGCAGCGCGACGGCAGCGGCCGAGCACCCGGCCCCAAACCAGAACGGCGCGGGTGGCGCGATCGCGCTCCAAAGGACGCCGGCGACGATCGAGGCCGGGAGGATCATCGTCCCCTGAACGGCATTGAGGATGCCGAACGCGGTGGCTCGCAGCTCTGTCGGCGCCAGGTCGGCCACCAGTGCCTTGCCCACCCCCTCGCTCAGGGCGTAGTAGGTGCCGTATGCGATCCACAGCGGCAATACCCAGGCGCCGTCGGTCGCGAGCGCGAATCCAGCGTAGCAGGCGCCGTAGATCAGCCAGGCTGTGGCGATCAGCGCGCGCCTCCCGATCCGGTCGGACAGCGCACCCGCGGGCCAGGCTACCAGCGCGTTCGTGGCGTTGAAGGCCGCGATCGTCAGCAGGAGCGCCAGCAGCGTGAGCCCCAGGCCCTGGGAACGCAGCGCCAGGAAGGCGTCGCTAGAGTTGCCCAGAGTGAACAGGGCGTTGGCGGCCATGAAGAGCCAGAACGGTCGCGGGAAGCGCCGCCAGTCGGCAACGCTGCCGACCGCTGTGCCGGCGGACTTGTCTTGCGGCGAGGGAGGAGCGGCCGAGCGGGCCCTGCCCGCAACGTCATGGACGCCCACGGCGAGCGTGACCAGCGAGGCTATGCCCGGCAGCAATGCCAGCAGGACCAGGACCCGGAACGCATCGCCGGTGAGCCGTGTCGCGTCGCCCTCGATGGTCCAGATGACGACCGCCGCCACGAACACGCCTACCAGGGCCCCGGTCGTGTCCATGGCTCTGTGGAAGCCGTAGGCCACGCCGCGGTACTCGGGCGCGGTGGAATCGGCGATGAGGGCGTCTCGGGGCGAAGTCCGTAGCCCCTTGCCGAGCCGGTCGCACACCCTTCCGACCAGCACTACCGGCCACGCGACGGCTGCCAGGTAGAGGGCCTTGGCCGCCACCGACGTTGCGTATCCCAGTCCCACCAGCAAGCGCCGCCGGCGCAGCCGATCGGACAGGGCGCCGCTGACCAGCTTGAGCAGCGAGGCCGAGCTCTCGGCGACGCCTTCGATGACGCCGATGACGGCCGCCGGGGCCAGCAGGACGTTTGCCAGGAAGAGCGGCAGGACATAGACGAGCATCTCGCTCGAGATGTCCGTGAGGAGGCTGACCAGCCCGAGCGCTACGACGTTGCGGGTGATCCCCCGGGTGAGCCCGGCCCGCCAGGCCCGCCGCCTGGGCAGTCGTTCGGGCGGGCTGGCCGGCTGGACGGTGAGAGGATCCTCGTCGGGGGCGGGCATGCCGCCGAGTCTAGCGCGGCAAGTGGAGGAGGCGAACCCCTAGGCGTCGGCTGCGCGGCTCTCGCTGCCCGAACAGCGGTCGATGGCCCGTCTGACCCGGCCCGCGTCGCCCAGCCCGGAGCGCTGCAGGGCCCAGAGCGAGGGCAGCAGCCTGGGGTCGGCGGCTGCCGCGGCGGCGTCGAGCTCCAGGCAATCCACCGCCGGCGACTCCAGGGCCCGGATCAGGTGCGGCACGGCACGGGGATCGCGGCGCACCGCCAGCCCGAAGAGCGCCTCGGCCCGAGCGGTCCGGCAGGGGTCGTGGGTCCGGGCCAGCAGCGCCGCCCGAACCTCCGGCCCGTCCTCGCCGGAGAGCGTCCCCAGCCCGAACGTGGCCCAGTCGCGAACCTCCGGCTCGGCATCGCCGGACAGCCTGATCAGGGCGTGTCGCGCCTCGTGCGGCAGCGGCCGCGGCCCGATGCTGGCTACGGCGAAGGCCACCGCCAGCCGCACGGCCGCATCCTCGTGCTCGGCCAGGGCCACCACGCGCGGCAGAGGCGAGGGATCGGCGACGTGGCCCAGGGCTGCGACCACGGAGGCCACGACTGCCGGGTCCGCGTCGGCAGCCAGGCGGTCCAGCAACGCGGCCAGGATGGCCGGCCTGGCGCCCGGATCCAGCCCCACCAGGCGGCCCATCACGTCCGCGCCCAGGGTCCGTGCCCGCGGTCGCTCGTCTCCGAGAAGCCGCAGTGAGGCGGCCAGCACGTCGTCGGGGCACTCGCCGACGATGGCGTCGATCAGCTCCCAGCGACAATCATCGCCGAGAGCGGCCAGGGCGGCCTGGATCAGGCTGTCGAGAGCGGTCAATCGGGACCTCGTGGCGGGGAGCGCCCTCTACCTTAGCCGCGCCGCGGCTCAGCGTGGCTCAGTCGCGCGTGAGGGAACGCGTGTGGCGCCTGGCGCGATGCAACCCACGTCAGATGCGCGTCCGATCCCCATCAGATCCGTGCCGGTCCCCGCCGTGACCGCCTCCCGCCCCCGGTGAGGTTGGTCTAACGTAGACGGGCAGCCGGGCGCCAAACAGGGACAGACGGCCGGGGCCAGAGAGGAGGCGAGGACGATGGCGAGTGGAGTGGCCGGTGCCCGGGGCCTGGCGCCGGTGGCGCTCATCACGGTCCTGATCGTGGCCGCCTGCGGCAGCACGGCCTCGACGCCCGCGGCATCGCCCACGCCCGAGCCGTCCCCGTCCCCGTCCGCCACGCTGCAGCCTACTCCCGTGCCCTCGGCCGACATCGCCTACGAGCAGGAGGCCATCGCCATCATCGAGGCCCTGGGCGGCAAGGTGCCGGCGGACGCGACGGCGACGGTTACCTACGGCGATCCGATCGCCGGGGCGGCGAGCGTCCACGTCGCCCTGGGCGACTGGCAGATGGCCTGGGACGGCCAGCACGTTCTGCGCCACGTCTTCTGGGAGCAGTACCTGGCCGGCGCAACGCCGCCCGCCTCGGCCCTTCTCGACGAGGCCCAGATCAGCGATCGCGTGGACGCCATCGCGGCTGCGCTGAAGCTGACTCTCGGCGCCCCGGAGCAGCTGATTGCCCAGGAAGGAACGTGGATGGCCGCCTGGCCGCGGGTCGAGGACGGGGTGCCGGTCGAGGAGAACGGCACCCGGATCTGGGTCAACAAGGACGGCACCTTCCTCCAGTACACCTACAACTGGAACGACCTGGGCCCCAGGCCGACCAGCACGATCTCGGCCGCCGAGGCGATCGAGGCCGTGCAGGACTGCGGCGCCGAGAACGGGCCGGCCGCGACCTGTGAGGCCGAGCTGGTCTGGCACCTGCCTCAGACCCAGCCCATCGACGCGCCGCTGGTCCTGTGCTGGATCGTGGGGCCCAAGGGCGGCAACGGCGATTGGCGGGTCTGGGTGGACGCCGGCACAGGCGAGATCGTCGACGTCGCGGCGATGCTGAACTGAGCCCCGGCCGCGCGGGCCGCGGTGGCGTACAGTTGGCGGGCCATGCCCACGATCGAGTTTCGCGACGTCGCCGATGAAGCGGGCTTCGGGCTGATTCCGCCCTGCGCCGACCCCGGCTTCGACCACCGGACCTGCAACTACTGGGAAGATGCCGACAGGGGCTCCAAGGCAAGCCGGTCGAGCTGGCTGCCTGCCGCCGGGTCGAACTCCGAGGGCCAGGCGTCGGGCACGGCCGAACCTTCCTTCAACCCCTTCGCGCCTGCTCCCAAGGCCGAGGTCAACCCCTTCGCGCCGGCCTTCCGCCAGGCGCCCGACGCCAACCCCTTCATCGAGCCCAGGCGGGCGGCGTTGGAGGACAACCCCTTCGCGCCCGGCAAGCCCGCTCGCCCGAGCGTCGCTCCGGGCGCGCCCCGCAAGATGCAGCTCCTGGGTCGCGGCCTGGCGGTCTTCGGCAGCTACGCCAAGCTGCTTCTCGTCGACGGCGTGCCGGCCGCCTACTGCCAGTTCGGGCCGCTGTCGGCCTATCCCCGCGCCCTGCGCCTGCGCGAGCTGTACCCGCAGCTGCCGGACGCGCCGCTGCCGGCGGTGATCACCTGCATCGCCACGACGCCCGAGACGCGCCGCCAGGGCCACGCTCTGCGCCTCGTCGAGGAGGTCTGCACGGACCTTGCCGGCCGCGGCTTCTCGGCCGTGGAGGCGTACCCGGAGGCACGTGCCGCCGACGAGGCTACCCCGGCGGCCCGCCCCGCCTTCTGGGTCCGGGCCGGCTTCGCCCTGGCCGTGGACGATGAGCGCTACCCGGTCATGCGCAGGGAGCTGTAGGTGCGCCGTCCTCTCGCCGCTTTCGCCGTCGCGCTCGCAGTCGCCTCTCTGACCGGCTGCACGTACAACGTCGTCGTGACGCAGGCGCCCTCGCCGACGCCCTACAACCAGCCGCTGCTGCCCACCCCCTGGCCCAATGGCACCGTGGGCGCTTCGGGCCTGCGTATCAACCCCAGCCTGCTTTCCAACATCCCGCTCAGCGTCGGTGGCTCGCCGCTCATCGAGGACGTCATCCAGGAGATCCAGGCTCTGGACGACCCCACCTACTCCTCCGCCTTCAGCTCCTACTACGCCGCCCGGGTCAACGACGTGGCCGACCCCAACTGGCTCCTCGTGACCCTCGAGGAACGCAAGCCCGGGGCCCAGAACGAGGAGTTCTACGTTCAGTGGCGCGACAGCTGGTTCGGGGTCGCCTGCTCCCAGGCCGAAGAGCTGGCCAGCAAGAGCAGCGAGACCATCAGCGGTTGGGAGGTGGACATCGGCACCTGCAACGGCGGCGTTCTGGTCTACGTGGTCGCGCTGGACAACGGCGTGCTGGTGTCGATGATGGAGTTCGGACCGCGCCGCCTCGGCCGCCAGCTGATCCAGGCCATCCCGTAGGCGCCTGCCGGGGCGAGAACCGGGAGGTTCGAGCATGAGCGCCTCAATGGCCGATCGCCGCAAGAAGGCTGAGCCGCGGATCGTTCGCGCCCCGCGCGGCACCCGGCTGAGCTGCAAGGGCTGGGTCCAGGAAGCTGCCCTGCGGATGCTGATGAACAACCTGGACCCTGAAGTGGCCGAACGGCCGGAGGACCTGGTCGTCTACGGCGGGACCGGCCGGGCCGCCCGAAGCTGGGACGCCTTCGAAGCCATCGTCCGGGAGCTGCGGCGCCTGGAGAACGACGAGACGCTGCTCGTCCAGTCGGGCAAGCCGGTGGGAGTCTTCCGCACGACCGAGTGGGCGCCTCGCGTCCTGATCGCCAACTCGAACCTCGTCGGCAAGTGGGCCGATTGGCAGATCTTCCGCGAGCTGGAGCGGGCGGGCCTGATCATGTACGGCCAGATGACGGCCGGCTCGTGGATCTACATCGGCACCCAGGGCATCCTGCAGGGCACCTACGAGACCTTCGCCGAGCTGGCCCGCCGGCACTTCGGTGGGACGCTGAAGGGCCGGGTGGTGCTGACGGCCGGCCTGGGCGGCATGGGCGGGGCGCAGCCGCTGGCCGTGACGATGAACGAGGGCGTGGCCCTGGTCGTCGAGGTGGACGAGGCGCGGGCGAAGCGGCGTCTCGAGATCGGCTACGTGGACATGCTGACCGGCTCGCTGGACGAGGGGCTCGAATCGGCGCGGGCGGCTGCGGCGGAGGGCCGGGCGAGCTCGATCGCGCTGGTGGGCAACGCCGCGGAGATCGAGCCGGAGCTGGTGCGGCGCGGCGAGCGCTTCGACGCGGTCACGGACCAGACCAGCGCCCACGACGCGCTGAACGGGTACGTGCCGGCGGGGCTCACGGTCGCCGAGGCGGCCGAGCTGCGGCGCTCCCAGCCCGACGAGTACGTCCGCCGCTCGATGGCTTCCATGGGCGAGCACGTTCGGGCGATGCTGGCCCTCCAGAAAGCCGGCGCGGTCACCTTCGACTACGGCAACAACATCCGGGCCCAGGCGAAGGAGGCCGGCGTCGCCGACGCCTTCGACTTCCCCGGCTTCGTGCCCGCCTTCATCAGGCCGCTCTTCTGCGAGGGCAAGGGGCCGTTCCGGTGGGCTGCGCTGTCGGGCGATCCGGCGGACATCCTGGCCACCGACAAGGCGATCCTGGGGCTGTTCCCGGAGGACGAGTCGCTGCGGCGCTGGATTGAGATGGCCGAGGCAAAGGTGCCCTTCCAGGGGCTGCCGGCCCGAATCTGCTGGCTCGGCTACGGTGAGCGGGCGAAGGCCGGCCTGGCCTTCAACGAGCTGGTTCGGTCGGGCAAGGTCTCGGCGCCGATAGTCATAGGGCGCGACCACCTCGATTCGGGCTCGGTCGCCTCGCCCAACCGCGAGACTGAATCGATGCGCGACGGCTCGGACGCTATCGCCGACTGGCCGCTCCTCAACGCCCTGGTCAACACCGCGGCCGGGGCGAGCTGGGTTTCGGTCCACCACGGCGGCGGAGTGGGCATCGGCTACTCGCAGCACGCCGGCATGGTCGTGGTGGCCGACGGCACAGACCTGGCGGCCCAGAAGCTGGAGCGGGTCCTCACAACGGACCCCGGAACGGGCGTGATGCGCCACGCCGACGCGGGCTACGAGCGGGCCATCGAGGTGGCCAGGGAGCGTGGCGTCCGCATCCCGATGCTGGAGGAGTAGGCCGCGCCCCTACGCTGCGCCGTGGACCTGCGCCTTGCGCTTGACCTCCACGGCCCGGGCGCTCCCCGCGGCGGCGCCGGCGGCCAGGGCGTCGCCGGGCGCCACTCCCGGCCGGCCGTCGAGGGCCGGCAGGCCGCGCAGCGTGCGCAGCGGTGAGAAGAGGACGAACAGGATCGAGGCGAAGGAGCCGGCCGCGGCGACGATCAGCGCCACCCGCACCCCGAGCAGCGTGCCCAGCAAGCCGCCCAGCAGTGAGCCGAGAGGGATCGTGCCCCAGACGATGAAGCGCATCGTGGCGTTCATCCGGCTCTGCATCGACTGCGGAGTGATGGCCTGGCGGAGGCTGACCTGGGCCACGTTGTAGATGACCTGGGTCAGGCCGATCACGAACCAGCCGGTGAAGATGGTGACGCCGGCCCAGAACAGGTCGGGCGGTGTGAGGGTAATGAGCACGTAGGCCGGGCAGCTCAGAGAGGCGGCGACGATGATCGTGGGGCCGATGCCGAGAGTGCGGGGCAATCGGCTCGACAGGGCCGCGCCCGCCAGGAAGCCGAAGCTGGCCAGGCCGAGGACGGTCCCGAAGAAGGCCGGAGGCAGCTCCAGCTCGCGCCAGATCAGCACCGGGAAGATGCTGAACAGGGCGGCCCCGAAGAGGTTGGAGGTGCCGGTGCAGCCGGCGATCGGCCGCAGCAGCCGGTTCCCCAGGACGTACCGCAGGCCCCCGGCCATCTCCGCTCGGAGGGTGGTGGGCCGGCCGTCGGAGCCCAGCATCCGCTCGGGCCTGGGCTCGTGCTTCTTGATGGCGATGATGAGGCCGCCCGAGACGACGAAGCTCAGCGCGTCCGCGACGATGGCTATCGGCGCGGCGACGACGGCAATCATGTTGCCGGCCAGCGTGGGCCCCGTGATCTGCGCCGACGAGTAGCTGACCTGCAGCCGGGCATTGCCGTCCACCAGGTCCTCGCGGTCCACCAGCTCCGGCAGGAACGACTGGTCGGCGATGTCGAAGAAGGCGGTCAGGGTGCCCGTCAGGAAGGCCACCACGAAAAGCTGGCCGATGGTGAGGCCGTCCAGGGCATAGGTCACTGGAATGCTGAGCAGCACCACCGCCCGACCCAGATCCGCGGCGATCAGGACCGGGCGGCGGCGCACACGATCCAGCCAGGCACCGGCTGGAAGGGTGAAGAGCAGGAAGGGCAGCATCTCGACGGCCATCAGCAGCGAGACCTGGAAGATGCTGGCGTCGAGCATCGTCAGGGCGATGAATGGCACGGCGAACAGGGTGATCTGGCTGCCCACGACACTGATCGTGGCGGCGGCCCACAGCTTGCGGAAGTCTCCGTGACGCCAGAGTGACGGTCGTACAACGCCCAGCATGCTTTCAGCCCAGAGATGATTGCTGCGGCATGGTATCGGCGCGTTTGGGGGCCGGCATTAGGCGACCAGTCTCATTCGGGGGTATGCCAGGATAGGCAAATACCTACGCAAGTAGGGAGTGCTGACCTAGTACTCATGGAGTGAACCGCGTGGCCGGGCTCGTCGAATCGGTGCCGAACTTCAGCGAGGGGCGACGGCTGGACGTGGTCGATCGGTTGGCCGCGGCCGTGGAGCGCGTGCCCGGGGCCCTCCTGCTCGATCGGACGAGCGACGGCAGCCACAACCGCAGCGTCCTGACCATGGCCGGCGAGGCGGGGCCCGTCGTCACGGCGCTGGACGCGGCCTTCGAGGTGGCGATCGCCGAGATCGACATGGAGCGCCACATCGGTGAGCACCCTCGGATCGGCGCCGTGGACGTGGTGCCGTTCGTGCCCCTGGGCCACACGGTCATGGCCGAGTGCGTGGAGCTGGCGCGGGAGTTTGGGGCCCACGTGGCCGAACGGTTCGGAGTGCCGGTGTACCTCTACGGCGAGGCAGCTATGAGGCCCCTCCGGTACAAGCTGGCCGAGGTTCGCCGGGGCCAGTACGAGGGGCTCAAGGCTGAGATCGGCCAGCCGGAAAGGAAGCCCGATTTCGGGCCGGCACGGCTACATCCCACCGCCGGGGCCGTCGCCGTCGGCGCCCGGCCGTTCCTGATCGCCTACAACATCAACCTCGACAGCACGGACCTCGAGCTGGCCAGGCGGATCGCGCGGCTGGTGCGCGAATCGTCCGGCGGGCTGCCGAAGGTGCAGGCCAGCGGCTTCTGGATCGAGGAGCTGAGCCGCGCCCAGGTGTCGATGAACCTGCTGGACTTCCGGGTGACAGGGATCTGGCGGGTCTGGGAAGCGGTCCGCGACGCCGCAGCCGCGGAAGGTGTGGAGCCGGCCGAATCCGAGCTGATCGGCCTGGCGCCGCTGGCGGCGCTGGTAGACGTGGCCGATCACGCGGGCGTGGCCGGCGGGCCGGATGAGGCGCGGCTGGCGGGAGCGGCGCAGTACCTGAAGCTGCGCGACTTCTCGCCGCTCCAGGCCCTGGAGCTGCGCCTGGACAGCGCGCTGGAGGAAGCAGAAGCTCGCATCGACGAAGCCGAGGCGGAGCGATGAGCGGCCTGCTGATCGAGAGCGTCGGCGCGATCGCCACTCTGGCCGGCGGGCTGCGGCGCGGAGAAGGCCAGGGCGATCCGGGCCTCGTTCTCCCGTCCGGGCCGGGCGAGCTGCTGGCCGTCGCGGTCGCCGATGATCGAGTCCTGGCCGCCGGGCCGGCCGCGGAGGTTCGGCGCCGGATGGAGGAAGCCGGCCTGGCGCCCGCTTCGCTCAAGAGGCTGGACGCCGGCGGGGGGCTGGTGACGCCCGGGCTGATCGACTCCCATACCCACCTCGTCTACGCCGGCACGCGCGAGGCCGAGTGGCGGCTCCGCGCCCGGGGCGCCGGCTACCTGGAGATCATGGCCGCCGGCGGCGGCATCCTCTCGACCGTGGCCGCGACCCGCGCCGCCACGGACGAGGAGCTGCTGGCCGGGGCCCGGGACCGCCTGGCACGGATGCTGGCCTGCGGCACCACCACCGTCGAGGCCAAGTCGGGCTACGCGCTCACGACCGAGGGCGAGCTGCGGCTGCTGGAGCTGATCGCCCGCCTCGACGTCGAGGGGCCGATGGAGCTCATGCCCACCTTCATGGGCGCTCACGCCGTGCCGGCCGAGTACCGCGACCGCGGCGATGCCACGGAGGCCTACGTCGAGGCCGTGATCGGGGAGCAGCTGCCGGCCGTGGCCGGCCAGGGGATCGCCCGCTTCTGCGACGTTTTCTGCGAGAGCGGCGTCTTCGCTCCGGGGCTCACCGCTCGCATCCTGTCCGAGGCCGAGCGTCTGGGCCTGCACTCACGGATTCACGCCGACGAGCTCGAGCCGTCCGGTGGGGCGGAGCTGGCCGCGGAGACGGGCTGCCTGTCCGCCGACCACCTGGCGGTCCCATCCGACGAGGGTGTCTCGGCCCTGGCCCGAGCCGCCGCCGGCGATCGCCCGGTCGTGGCCACGCTTCTGCCGGCCACGAGCTGGTTCCTGGGCAAGCACCGCTTCGCGCCGGCCCGACGGCTCATCGAGGCCGGCGTGCCGGTGGCCCTGGCCACGGACCACAACCCCGGCACCAGCCCGACCCTGAGCCTGCCTCTGGTGATGTCGATCGCCTGCCTGGAGATGGGCCTCAGCCCGGCCGAAGCGCTGACAGCGGTCACGGTCAACGCCGCCGTCTCGCTCGGCCTGGCCGACCGGCTGGGCTCGGTCGAGCCCGGCAAGCAGGCCGACCTGGTCGTCTGGGACGGCCCTTCGATCGACGAGATCCCCTACTGGCTCGGCTCGCCGCGCGTTGGCTCGGTCGTCAAGCGCGGCCGTGTGGTCCTCGGGCGGACGTCGTGAACGCCCGCGGCCGGGCCCGAGCTGGCGGCCGGGCCCGGAGCTGGCGGCCGAGCCCGAGCTAGGGGCCCAGCTTCGCCAGGAAAGCCTCGGGGTAGGGCTCCATCTCGGTCCGTTCGTCGAAGACGCGGAAGCCTGCCTTCCGGTACACGGCCACCGCGCCCGGGTGGTCGAACTCGCAGGTGTGGAGCCAGACGCGACGGGTCGATGCGGCCGGTCCGCCGGGCCCGGCGCCCTCGGGGCCCTGCCAGGCGCGATGGACCGTCCAGCGCAGCAGGAAGCCGCCCAGACCGCGGCCGATGAACTCGGGGGCCAGGCCGAAGTAGACCATCTCCACTTCGCCGGGTACGCGGCGGTCCAGCTCGGCGAAACCCGCAGGCCGCGAGCCGCAGGTCAGGCGATGGATCTCGATGCCGGGGTGGTCCAGCAGCTCCCGCAGCTCGCCGTCGCTCAGCAGCAACCTGCCGGTCCAGCCCCACTCACCGCCGACGGCCCGGAAGAGGGCCCGGTACTCGTCCAGCGGCGGGCGCTCCCAGTGAGCCGGGCGAAAGCCGGCCGGGGCCTCGGGCTCGGCCGAGATCTCGTTGCGCAGCATCTCCAGGTAGGTCGTGCGCGCGGGAACGAGCCTGTAGCCGGGCGGCAGCTCGGCGTCGTAGTCGGTCACGGGCGAAGGATAGGCTCGCCGTCAGCTGGGGCCGGGTGGTCTTCGAGGTGCACGTGGAGCGCAGGCCAGAGTAGACTCCCGCACGGATCGGCCGTCCACCGTTCGGACGGGGGGAGCGCCGATACCTTCCCGCGGAGGATCGATGAGCAGGCGGATGGGCACGGCCGGTGGATCGAGGCGCATTTCCCGGGCGCTTGGCACCGCTCTGGCCGGCCTGGCGCTGGTTGTTGCCGGCTGCGGCTTCGGCGAAACGCACGGAGCCTTCGTCTCGACCGGCCCGATGACCTTCGAGCGCAACGACCACGCCGCGCTCCGGCTCCAGGACGGGCGGGTGCTTGTCGTGGGCGGGATGAGCAAGGGCGGCGTGCTCGTCTCGGCCGAGCTGTACGACCCGGGGCAGGGCACTTTCTCGGGCACGGGCGGCATGGACCAGGCCCGGACGTGCCACACCGCAACGCTCCTGGCCGACGGGCGGGTGCTCGTCGCGGGAGGATCGGACGGTGCCGTTCCGCTGCCCACGGCCGAGGTCTACGACCCGGCCACGGAGGTCTTCACCGCCACCGGGTCGATGATCACGCCGCGGTCCTGCCACACCGCCACGCTCCTGGCCGACGGGCGGGTGCTGATCGCCGGCGGCCAGGGGGCGACCTCGGCCCTCGATTCGGTCGAGCTGTACGACCCCGCCAGCGGCTCATTCGAGTCCATCGGGACCATGAACGTCGGCCGGGTGGGCCACACTGCCACGCTCCTCGCCGACGGCCGGGTCCTGATCGCCGGTGGCTACGACAATCGGCCGGCGGAGCTGTTCGACCCTGCCACGGGCAAGCTGGTGGCCACCGGGGCGCTGTCGCAGAGTCGGGTGAGCGCCACGGCCACGCTCCTGCCGGACGGCAAGGTATTGATCCTGGGAGGCGGAGGGCTGGCTTCCGGGGAGCTGTACGACCCGGAAGAGGGCGAGTTCGCCGTCGGCGCGGTCATGTCGATCGCACGCGACCGCCACACTGCCACGCTCCTGGACGACGGCCGGGTCCTGATCGCCGCCGGCTTCGGCCCGGACGGCGAGACGACGGAGGCAGAGATCTTCGACCCTTCCACGGGCGAATGCAGCCCTACCGGCCCGCTGGCCATTCCCCGCGACCGCCATACGGCGACTCTGCTCGAAGATGGGCGGGTCCTGATCGCGGGCGGCGACAACGCCGGCACGCTCCTGGACTCGGCGGAGCTGTACCTGCCCTAGCGCCCGCGCCGCGGAGAGGGGCCGGTCGGCGGTCGGCCCGGCCTCAGCTCGCGATCTTGCCGCGCTGCTCCAGCAGCACGGTGGTGGCCTCGCCAGGGAGCGAGGAGGGCATCAGCGACAGCTTGGACTGCGGGGCCGGCGGCGTGGAGATGCCCATCTCGTGGAAGAACTTGGACAGTGCTTCGTCGGTTTCGCGGTCCGCGCAGACAGGCATCGGGACCACCACGCGGGCGTCCAGCTGGGCCACCAGCTCGGCTGCTCTCGTGGAAGAGAGCGCTCCTCCGACCGGGACGCAGACCACGTCCACTGTCCCGATGTCCGTCAGCTTCTCCTCGGTGAGGAGATGCCCGATGTCGCCCAAGTGGATGACGTGGACGCCGTCCA
>Ga0315552_1000491_pt1 | contig 24563 bp, 18 predicted proteins | sample SalMarSW160170MG_2_FD_203102 | JGI IMG/M metagenome (GOLD analysis project Ga0315552, IMG submission 203102) | Salt marsh sediment microbial communities from the Plum Island Ecosystem LTER, Massachusetts, United States - Salt Marsh Sediment SW1601-70 ...
CCCACAACACCTGCCAGCGAGGCGATATTGATGATATGACCTGATCCACGCGCTAGCATTCCTGGCAGTACAGCTTTGGTCACGTAAACTGTACCGAAGTAATTGGTCTCCATCATCTCCCGGAATATGTTCAGATCGAGCTCCTGAAAATATCCGGGATGGGTTACACCCGCTGAGTTAACCACCAGATCAGGTATACCACCTTGTTCAACAACCTGTTCAACAGCTGCCTGAACCTGTTTATAGTTTGACACATCAGCTGAAAGAGTCCCACAAATTTGGTCCGGGCCGCAGTCGAGTTGCCTCAGAGCATCTCTGAGCCTGTCTTCTTGGCGTGCCAAGATCCAAACCCTGGCACCCTGTTTTGCCAACAATCCAGCAGTGGCCAGACCAATTCCACTGGAACCACCCGTGATAAGTGCGTTTTTACCGGACCATGGAAAGTTTTGAACGGGCATATGATGTTCTGCAAAACGACAAAAAAGCTGTACGAAATATCATTGTTAGTAGTTACGCAGTTCAGGGGAAAATCGGAGGTGTTTGGACGGGTGTTGCTCGCCCAAACACCCCCATCCTCCCACCAACTGCGTAAGTCCTAATTGTATTATTCCATAGAAACGCAATCTTTCACAGATATGAGTCAACCCAAAGTTATTACCTGGAGGACAAATAGAAGGCAAATTTATCGTAAGCATAGATTAAGATACCAGCTCCAATACGCTTTGATGAATTATGTAGAAATCGGATATCTAAGGAAATAATCGCCAGCCTCTCTCGCGAGCCACCTTTTCTAAGCCCTCATCAGGATATGTCGCGACCGGATGTCCAACCAATTCCAACAGAGGCAAATCAGAAATCGAGTCAGCGAAAGCAAAACTGGCTTTTAAATCAACCGCGAAGTTGTTGTCCTTCAAGTATGATCGCGCTAAATTTGCTTTATTTTCGTCGATGCAAATTGGTTCTTTACTGCGACCGGTAAAGCGCCCGTTCCGCATTTCGAACTCTGTACCGATGACGTGATCCACTCCCAATTCCTGAGCTATGCGCCTTAATAGGGGGAGCGGGCCTCCAGAGACCAGCACTACTAAATCCCCGTCTGCGTAATGCTTTTCCAATAAATTGCGCGAATCCGTTCTCCAGGCCGTATTTAGATGCTCTTCAACAATCCAGTCCCAAATTTCCTTTGCCTGCTCCGAGGTATATCCCCGGACATACCAGGCCAGATGTGCTGCCCAAGGTTTGCGAAATACCCCTTCGCTAATCAAGCCTAAACGCCTCACAAGGAAATAAGGAGAATGAAACCACCAATAAAACCTGTTTGTCCATTCCCTTCTGTGGTGAGTTTTGAAATAACTCAATAATCCATGCCAAACGTGGCTGGTAGTCAAGGTCCCATCCACGTCGAAAAACGCGGCTCTATCAGGCTGCTCCATATCATTGACCTTCGAATGCAATTGATCCCAATATCATAAGGTTTACGCAGTTGGTGGGAGGATGGGGGTGTTTGGGCGGGTAACGCCTGCCCAAACACCCCCGATTTTCCCCTGAACTGTATAACTACTAATCAAATAAGAATAAGCCGCCCTGGACGGCGGGTAGCCAGTCTCATGGCGGCTTTCCCTGGGATAACTATTTCACTTTCTTAACCTCCAAAATTATAGTTGCCCCCCAACCTCCTTATCCTTGTGTTCCCGAACCAGCTCCCGACGAAGGATCTTCCCCACTGTGGTCTTAGGTAGCTCGTCACGAAATTCCACCTGTGATGGAACTTTGTACTTAGCCAAACGCTCCTTACACCAGGACCTAACCTCTTCTTCACTTAAAGTCTCACCCGGTTTCACCACGACCCAAGCTTTTACCGTCTCTCCACGGTATGGATCGGGGATACCGGCTACACCCACCTCCAGGACTTTCGGATTTTCACTGATCACCTCTTCGACTTCGCGAGGCCAAACCTGAAAGCCGCCCGGCTTGATCAGCTCTTTCTTGCGGTCCACGATATAGAAATAGCCATCCTCATCCATTCGGGCGATATCTCCAGTGTAGAGCCAGTTATCCCGTAAGGTATTACTCGTCTCCGTCGGCATATTATGGTAACCTTTGAAAACCTGGGGGCCATTCACCGCTAGTTCCCCGATTTCACCGGTTGGCAACACCGTCACGCCGTCATCCAGGCTCACAATACGGCAATCAACATCAGGTAGAGGCAAACCAATTGACCCCGTCCGGTTTTCCCCCAATAGAGGGTTGCAGTGGGTCGCTGTGGGAGCTTCAGAGAGACCGTAACCTTCGAACACTACCCCGCCTGTCAAAGCTTCAAACTTCTCCTTGGTTTCTCGCATCAACGGCGCTGATCCCGAAATACAAGCCTTTATCGTACCGAGGTTATATTTTCCTGCAAGCACATCGGGGTGGTTATTAATCGCGTTGTAGAGGGTTGGTACGCCGGGAAAGACTGTTGTTTTGTACTTTTGGATATTGGTGAGCAAATCCTTTAGATCGCGCGGGTTGGGTACCATTACCATCGAAGCACCCGTACGGATAGCGAACAACATGCCAGCTACCATTCCATAGACATGGTATAGTGGGATAGCCATCAAGACAATTTCTTTCCCATCTTCGGCATTAACCATCCATTCTCGGATTTGCAGGGCGTTGGCAACTAGATTGCGGTGTGTGGCAATCGCCCCTTTCGGAATGCCGGTGGTGCCTCCACTGTATTGGAAAAGAGCCATATCGTCGGGGCGAATATCTAATTTGGGTCGGTCTTCCACCTGATAGCGATCGATCAAATCTTGCATCCACACATCGCCCTCAGCCAATTGAACCCGGAACCCCCCCTGTTTTTCCTTGGTAAGCGTGAATAGAAAGGACAGAATCGGGAGTAAGGCTTCTTTGATATTAGTGACTATCAGGGTTCGAATCTTGGTTTTAGGTTGTACTTGTTTGACGAGGTTGTAAAAATTGCTCATCACAATCATGATCTCAATACCGGCGTCGTTCACCTGGTGTTCAATCTCTCGTGAGCTATAAAGCGGATTGGTGGCAACGACAACCCCACCGGCTTTCAAAATCGCAAAATATGCCATTACGAATTGGGGAGTATTAGGCACGAGTAAACCGACCCGGTCACCTTTTTTCAAACCAACTCCAGCCAGACCAGCTGCCAGGCGATCGGTGAGCTCGTTCATTTCACGATACGAAATTTTTGCCCCTTTGAATATCGTACAAGGAGCCTCGGGGTATTCTTGAGCCGCTTCTTCAAGCAAGGCGAACAGAGGTATTGATGGGTAATCGATATGAATGGGGACACTCTCATCGTAGTGCTTGAGCCAGGGCTTTTGATCCATCTTGGTGCCTCCTTAGATCTGTTATTAAGCGGATGGGGAGAGAATTTCTTAATATAGTATAGAGTTATTTATCACGAATGTCAATCAGACAAGGCTGTTTTTGTCTCAGCATCTTGAGAACCTTCCCAAGTTTGAATTGTTTCTACCATTTCATCCATGGTATCTGCACCTACTCTAAACCAGTGAATATCGGAATCGTTCCTTTTGAACCAATTTCCCTGCCGGCGAACAAATTGGCGCGATCGGCGTTTCATGCGGATTATAGCTTCTTCTCTGGTAATCTCTTCTTGCAGGTATGATATTACCTCCTGGTAGCCGATCGCGGATAAAGTCGGTAGAGCGGGGGTGTAGCCTTCATCGAGCAAGTTCTGTACCTCTGAAATAAAACCTTTCTCAAACATCTTCTCAATCCGATGATCGATACGTTTATACAACTCTGGTCGAGGTCTGGTTAAACCCAGAATCAGGGTGTTGTAGAGCGGTTGACCACGCCCACGCAGCCTCGAAAAGCGCCGACCTGTTCGCAAGATCACTTCGAGGGCGCGCACTGTCCTGCGTAAATTGCGGAAGTCGATGTTTGCAGCTGCTTGCGGGTCAAGGACAGTCAGCCGATTATGTAACGCTTGAGGTCCGATCGTCCTTGCCCAATTTTCCAATACTTCCCTCAATTGTGGGTCTGGCCTGGTCTCGGGGATTTTCCAACCTTCAACTACGGCGTAAATATATTGTCCAGTACCTCCTACAAGAAATGCTCGTTTTCCCCGGTGGAGGATTTCAGTAATGGCCTGGCGAGCAGCTTTCTGGAAAAGTGCCAGACTCCACACCTCATCTGGATTTGCTACATCGATGAGGTGGTGGGGTACCCGGCTCCGGTCAGAAAGCGATGGTTTGTCCGTGCCAATATCCATACCCCGGTAAAAAAGGCGTGAATCAGCCGAGACGATTTCGCCACCCAGGCATTCGGCCAGCTGGATGGCGATTTCAGTTTTTCCAACCGCGCTGGGTCCTAAGATAACGATCAATGGAGGGCTTTCTCTTTGTGGCATAATGCGCTTACCTGGAATATCGAGCAGGATTTTATGAGACGGCATTTTTAAAGTGTGTAAACGATGGTTGTCCTGTTTTCCCCTCAATTTCTATAGCAATTACATCAATCCGCCAATCACCTTGAAGATCGGGATGTTCTTGCAGGTAAGCTCCTACCGCAGAGATCAGGTGGGCTTGTTTCCGGGTTGTAACTGACTCCTCAGGATAACCAAAAGTCCGCGTCGAACGGGTTTTAACCTCTACAAATACCGTGACCGAAGTTATCCCATTTTTGTTATTCTTTATCTTCCTCGCAATCAAATCGATCTCGCCATGAGGGGTACGAGCGTTTCGTTCCAGGATCTCATAACCGCGCTCAAGGAGATAATTCTCAGCCAGTTTTTCACCCCATCGACCTAATCTTAGCCCTGATTTGCTCATTTTAATAATCGATCCACGAGAAGGGAGAACTTATGCCGTAAGCCGTGATGACGATCAGTTGCTTCAGATACCAGCAGCTGGTAGTGGTTAAGTAGCATTTGTGTGGTGCGTTCGATAGCAAAGATATTTGAAACTTCCCGGGCACGAGCGCCCATCTTCTTGCGTCCCTCAACATCGGTCACCATGCGCACCATTTTTGCTGTAAAAACTGCCACATCCTCCTCTGCTGATAATAAACCGGTCACGCCATCCTCCACAATATCCGCTACGCCCGGAGACGTGATGCCTAATACAGGTAAGCCAGCTGCCATTGCCTCAATTACCGATAGGGGATGGACTTCAGTCACAGAAGCTGTGATAAAAGCATCAGCCGTTGCAAGATAGCGTAGTAGATCCTTATAAGGTACCATCCCGGTAAAGAGCACCCGCTTAGCAATACCCATGTGGAACACGCGATCTTCAAGGTTTTCTTGTTCTGGACCTGCGCCTATAATTAACAGACAAACATTGTCATAAGCCTTGGCAGTCCCCGCAAAAGATCGCAACAGAAGGGGTAAATTCTTCTCAGGTCCTAGCCGGCCTGTATAGATAAGAACGATATCCTCATCTTTAAATCCCAATTCCATTCTGGGCACCGGTTTAAGGGTTCCACGAAAGGGTGAGAGATCCACTCCATTTGGAACGACCTCTACAGGTGAGTTAACATTGAAAGTGCGTAATACCTCCCACATACCTTTTGACGGTGCAATGACGAGATCACAAGCTGCACAAAAGGAGGGGAGATAGGCTTTGAGAAATGTGTCACTCAAACCATCGGGTAAAACGGGCAAATAAGCTTGGGCGTACAAATCGTAACGAGTATGGTTGGTGAAAACGATTGGAATATTGCGCGGTTTACAATAACGTATTGCCAAACGCCCACTTAAAAATGGGTGGTGAACATGCACGACATCCATCGTACGTAGCAAGCGCTGGGCTTGCAAACTATAGCGAATGTTTAAATAATAACCAGTATCAACCAGTGGCAGACCTGGTGAACGGATAATATTTTCCTCACCGTCTTCAAAACCATCATCGCCAAAAGTAAATACAAAGACTTCGTGTCCTGATTCTTCGAAAAAACGCTTGTTTATGGCGATATGGTTGGTTATACCACTCACGTGGGGCTTGTAGACATCCGCCATCATGCCGATGCGCACGGATAAAGCTCCTTTATTTTGGGAATGATACAAGCCAGGATCTTATCCTGAAAGCATAGAGTTCGAATTGTGATCAAAGTTTTAAGCAAACTTCTAAGTGAATAAAACATTTCCTTCGTGGATTTTTCCGTCATTAACCGCGTGAGAGCTATTGGTTGCGAGAATGCTGAGAGCCTAGAGAAATTATAGTCCAGTTCCTATAGGCTATCACGAATTCAAGCGAATACGGAGGTAGAACTTGATAGGTAAGCCGTTGACGAGTACAATGCAAGCGTGTTGAAGCCTAGAAACCTGCCCGATCCGAACCGACTAAGTGTGGTAGTTGCTACCATTTTATTAGCCTACGCCTTAGCAAGCGTTGTAAACCTCCCAAAGCGTGATCTCGAGATTCAACTTCCTGGCCTTTACCTAGCATTTGAATTCAATGTCCATACCGTGGTAGCTCTATTAGTAGCTGCTTTAACCGCTTCAGGAGCGGATTGGCTTCTACGTGATCATCCCATGCTGGGGAAGAAAAGCTCATTGCAACATTGGCTGGTGCCTGCTCTTACCGCGTTGGTGATCGGTGTTCCCTTATCTCGATTCACTTTCGGTTTGCAGTGGTTTATCAGTTTCGTTATCGGGGGCGTATTATTGATGCTCGTATTAGTGGCAGAGTACATTGTGGTAGACCCCGGAGATGCGCGCCATGCTCTTGCCACCGCCAGTTTGACGGCAGTATCATTTGCTCTCTTTCTGGTGCTGGCAATCGCCTTAAATTCGACCGGGATGCGCCTTTTCCTGGTCCTGCCGGCTCTCTCATTTGCTTGCGGGTTGATCAGTCTGCGCACCCTTCACTTGAGGCTGCCAGAAAAATGGGCTTTCATCCAAGCTATCGCGCTGGCCTTAGTCATCGCTCAATTCACAGCCTCTCTGCATTATTGGCCTCTTTCTCCGATAACCTATGGGTTGGTCTTGCTAGGGCCCGCTTATGCCCTTACCAGTCTGGTCGGTAATCTTGCTGAAGGAGAGTCCTTTCGGCAAGCAATCATCGAACCAGTCTTGGTGTTAATCATCGTATGGCTGGCGGCGATATGGACTCGCTAAACGATCAATCTTCCCAGGCACTGTGGTTGACGCATTCCCAATGGGAGATAATGTTAACGGAAGCAATCGCGCACACGCCCGAGGAGGCTTGTGGGTTGTTAGCCGGCAAGCATGGTTACATTTTAGAAGTATTCCCAACGACAAATGTTCTGCACAGCCCCGTGCGCTATCGTATAGCAACCCAAGAACAGTTCCAAGCTTTTCAGCGCATTGAACAACAAGGCTGGGATCTCTTAGCGATCTATCATTCGCACCCCCACGGCCCGGCGACCCCATCACCAACGGATATAAAAGAGGCCTACTATCCAGAAGTCATCTATTTAATCTGGTCCCGTGACGGAGGAGAGTGGATCTGTCGAGGTTTTGTTATCTCTAATAACGACGTCCAAGAAATACCTATCCGCCTCGTAAAACGAGATTGAATAGGGAAACACCCTCAATAAAACCAAAGGGGGGATCGAGCCAGGGGAGCCATGCTAAATCTGAGCCCTGATTTTCATCCAGGTGTAACTTAGTAAGAATTGTCTTCATCATCCGAGGAGGCTGGCTGCTCTCCATATATTTGTTCGTATAACGCACGCAAATTACGGTTATGTAACTTCTCCGCCAGTCCCCCAATCAGCACGCGGCTCTTCCCACAAGATTCAACCCCCACCTCTGCCAGCATATCCATCGGATATTTCCGCCGAGAAGCTTTTCGAACGGTTTTACGAATGGCGGACAAGTAGGCAAGATTATCCTTAACAGCCCCTTCGATTTCTCCCCGCAAAACGATATCCCCATGCCCTTGTATCACATTTTCTAACCCCATTTTACCTATCCTCTTTAAAGAAGCAATCATATCATCTAAATTTCCATCCACTATGTAGGGTAAAGGCATGAAAACATCCCCAGCAAACAAAACACGATCCTCTTCAACAAGCACCCCGAGGTTATCCGCCGAATGACCTGGCAGTGGAATTAAAGTCAACGTCTTTTTACCTAAACGTAGACTCAACGTTCCCTCGGAAAAGGTGAGGTGGGGAAGAATGATTTTCGTCTGCCTGAAAGCGGTACTATGTTTGCGAGTCTCATCCAGGGAGGTTCGTCCCTTCGTGTCCAGCCACTGGCGGCACAGGGTATGGGAAATGATCGTCGTACCGGGGAAAAAACAATTTCCCCAGCTATGATCAGCATGGTAATGGGTATCAATGACATAATGCACAGGAACTTGTAGTTCTTGTTCGAGAAAATCGCGTATCTCTAGCGTCTCTTCAGGCAATGCTAATGTATCGATGACCACCGCCCAATTGGGACTGATCACAGCTCCAGCCGTCACCTGAGCATAGACTTCACTCTGAAATGAATATACATTATCAGCAACTCGCTCGCGTTGCACCATACAGGCATCCTTAATAAAAAATTTGACAATGCCATTAGAGGGTATAACCATCTCTCAACAAAATTTTCTTGCTGAGCAGGGGAAACATCTTTGAAAATTTTCCCGGGTATCCTGTCCCCAAAAAATCGACATCGCCAGATAGCTTAATGAAGAATAGCACAAACAGCTAATAAAAGTCAAGGGAGTTTTACATAATATAATTCTTGATCTGGGATGCCAAGAAACTGGTTGACGTGCTCTCTGAAAGTGAGTATAATTTTGAAAATCAATTTGAATATTCAGCTCTCTCTCGGAGGAGTATGTGGATAGGGCGCTGACAGAGAAGGAGTGGCCAAAGGCTGAGAGCCCCCGCAGTTGCCCCCCGCAGAACGTCGCCCTGATCAGCTGCTGAAGAAACTTTGTATGGTCCCTGTCTCCAGGGCAACCATACAGAGAAGTAGACCAGCACGGGTAGCCCGTTACAGCGGAACCCTGATGATAGTCAGGGTGATAAGCGCGTCAGAAAGTAACTCTGACGAAACGAGGTGGTACCGCGGAAGGAATAACCTTTCGTCCTCATATGAGGATGGAAGGTTTTTTTATATGGAGCAAGCACCATTACTGGTAATAAGCAACTTCAGGAAAAAGGCCCTCACCGAATTGATAAGGAGGTAAGAATGGACATTCCCAAACGATATGACCCAATAGAAGCTGAACCACGCATCCAGGCCTTTTGGGCAGAGTCTGGAATCTACCATTACGAACAAGATGGGCAGGCCGTTGTTTATTCGATCGATACCCCGCCCCCGACCGTTTCCGGGGTTCTACACCTCGGGCATGTCTATTCATACGCCAATCCCGATTTCATGGCACGCTTTTGGCGCATGAATGGGAAAAACGTTTTCTATCCAATGGGTTATGATGATAATGGGCTGCCCACCGACCGCTATGTTGAAGGAAGGCTTGGTTTACGTGCCACCCAAATTGACCGCCAAACATTCATAGAAAAATGTCTACAGATCAGCGAAGAAGCAGAAAAGGACTATCAGGCTCTCTGGCAGCGCTTGGGGCTCTCGATTGACTGGCGCTATACTTACCGCACAATTGGAGATGAATCCAGGCGGATATCCCAATACTCCTTCCTGGATCTCTATCGCAAAGGTTTTGTTTACCGTCAAAAAGCCCCTACGATCTGGTGTCCAGAATGCCAGACAGCCATCGCCCAATCAGAATTAAATGATCTTGATCGCACCAGTGAGTTCCTCACCTTGAAATTCGCCCTTCAAGATGGTCAAGCATTGCCGATTGCGACCACCCGGCCAGAGCTTTTGCCTGCCTGCGTAGCCATCTTTGTCCATCCAAGTGATCAACGCTATCGCCAACTCATTGGTCAAACAGCTTCTGTGCCGCTCTTTGGTCAACAAGTCCCAATCTTAGAAGACGCCCTGGCTGATCCACAGAAAGGTAGTGGCGCTGTAATGTGTTGTACATTTGGCGACGCCACCGATGTGCAGTGGTGGCACATTCACAACTTGCCCTTGATAGAAACTATAAGCCAGGATGGCAGGCTGAGTAAGGTCGCTGGCGAATTCGCTGGTATGCAGATTGCAGACGCACACTACAAAATAATTAATTCCCTCGAAGACCGTGGTTTTCTATTAGATCGTGAGCCCATGACTCAATCCGTGCGAATACACGATCGCTGCGACACGCCCGTAGAGTACGTTATCACCAACCAGTGGTTCATCCGTTTACTTGATTTTAAAGAGGAACTCCTGGAAGCCGGTGAAAAAATAAATTGGTTTCCAGCACACATGAAATTCCGCTACCGCTTATGGGTGGAGAATTTGGCTTGGGATTGGTGCATTTCGCGCCAACGATACTTTGGTGTGCCTTTCCCCTTGTGGTATTGCCAGAGTTGTGGAGAAGTGGTGCTCGCCGAAGAGGATCAGCTTCCCATTGACCCTGCCGAATCGCAACCAAGCCAACCTTGCCAGTGTGGCAGCACTCTTTTTACCCCAGAACGGGATGTGTTCGATACCTGGGCGACCTCCTCAATGACGCCTCAAATTGTTGGGCATTGGTTGTCTGACTCGCAACTTTATAACCGGATATTTCCAATGTCCCTTCGGCCCCAAGCACACGAAATCATCCGTACCTGGGCTTTTTACACTATCGCCAAATCGTATTTTCACTTCGACCTCTTGCCGTGGAAAGATGTAACCATCTCCGGTTGGGGTATTGCTGGTAAAGGCATGGGTAAGATTAGCAAAAGCCGTGGAGGTGATCATCTATCCCCACAAGAGATGATCCAACGGTATTCAGCCGATGCCGTTCGTTATTGGGCCGCCAGCACTTCTCTTGGTAAAGACGCGGTCATCAGTGAGGATAAGATTCAACTGGGCAACAAGCTATTGGCGAAACTTTGGAATGTCGCCCGTTTTAGCGCCCCGTTTCTGAATGGCTACCAACCTTCATCAACAACCTCTCCAACCGCATCATCGATCCCATTCTCCTTGCTCACTCCCGCTGACCGTTGGATACTTTCGCGCCTTCAACGCTTGATCAGGCGCATCACCCAGATGTTCGAAAATTACGATTACGCGGCTGCCAAGAGCGACACCGAAAACTTCTTTTGGAATGAATTGGCGGATAATTACCTAGAAATGTGCAAGCTGCGTCTTTACGATGAAATGAACCCTAAAAAAGAAGGGGCGCGTTTCACCCTCTATTCTCTCCTCCTGACAATGCTAAAATTATTTGCTCCATTCTTCCCCCATATCACCGAAGAGATTTACCAAAAATTGTTCAGACAATCTCAAGGCACCTGCTCGCTTCACCAGACGCGCTGGCCGATCCCTGATGAAAGACTTGAAGACAACTCGGCTGAGCAGATCGGAGAGAGATTGATTGCAATTGCCACGGCTGTGCGTCGGTACAAAAGCGAGCAGAATCTACCTCTTGGCTCGCCCATCCATCAATTACAATTGGTGACCAGTGACACCGCCTTAGCTGGCTCATTGTTTGATGCCATCAGCGACCTGATAAGCGTCACGCGCACCCAAAGGATTGATCTTGTCGAGTCACTTGACGCAGAAATGCTAACCATCCTATCTGACGAATCTATCACGGCTGCGCTTTCGCTGATTGAATGAGCCTGACTCCAATGGTTATAGATCTATACTCTCGGAGATGCCGATGACCAAATACAGATTGCCTAAAGCCTACGATTTTAAATCCACTGAAAGTCGTATCTATGAATGGTGGCAGCAGCATGGCTTTTTTCAGCCATCTAACGACCCCAATAAACCTGGCTTTGATCCTGCTCAAAATCCATTTGTGATCTCTATTCCACCTCCCAATGTCACCGGAGAATTGCATCTAGGTCATGCCATGTTTGTATCCATGGAAGACCTGATGATCCGCTATAATCGCATGAAGGGTTTATCCACCCTATGGGTGCCAGGCACCGATCACGCCGGCATTGCAACCCAGCTGCAAGTGGAAAAAGCCTTGGCCAGGCAAGGGGTAACTCGCGAGCAGATAGGGCGGAAAGAATTCCTCAACCGCACTTGGAACTGGAAAGAAAAGTATGGCGGCATTATCACCCAACAAATCCGCCGGTTAGGCGCCTCTTGTGATTGGAGCCGAGAACGCTTTACCTTGGATGAAGGTCTGTCCAAGGCCGTGCGGGAGGCGTTCGTAAGATTATATGAAAAAGGTTTAATCTACAGGGGTCCGCGTTTGATAAACTGGTCTCCCGGCTTAAGAACCGCCGTCTCTGACCTGGAAGTGGAATATTCACAAGAACCTGGCAAGCTGTATTACTTCAAATATATCCTGGTCAACCCTAAAGAAGTAGATACTCCTCAACCATATATACCAGTAGCCACCACCCGGCCAGAGACGATTTTGGGTGATACTGCCGTGGCGGTCCACCCGGATGACCCCCGCTATAAGAAATATGTCGGCCATAATGTGATCGTGCCGATCCTCGGGCGGGAAATACCAGTGATTGCAGACGAATATGTTGATCGTGAGTTCGGCACCGGTGCCTTGAAGATCACCCCTGGTCATGATCCTCACGACTATGAGATCGGCGAGCGGCATGGATTGCCAGTCATCTCAGTCTTGGATGAATCTGCTCGAATCAACGAAAATGGGGGACCCTACACAGGTCAGGATCGTTTTGAAGCGCGCACCAATCTCTGGAGGGATATGCAGGTTGCCGACTTGGTGATAAAAGAAGAAGACTATACCCTCAACCTACCGCGCTCACAACGCGGTGGAGAGATCATCGAACCGATGATCTCAACCCAATGGTTCGTGAGCATGCAACCGTTAGCACAAGGCGCTTTAGAAGCTGTGCGGGATGGACGCATCCGCATCGTGCCAGAACATTTCACCAAAGTTTACAACAATTGGTTAGAGAACATCGAAGATTGGTGCATTTCGCGCCAGCTGTGGTGGGGGCACCGCATTCCCGTATGGTATTGTAATGATTGTAGCAAGATGGTTGTCGCTCGCCAGGATCCCACCCAATGTGTTCATTGCGGTAGTGCGGACCTCAAACAGGATCCCGACGTGCTGGATACCTGGTTTTCTTCCGGTCTTTGGCCCTTCTCCACTTTGGGCTGGCCCGATCAGACTCCCGATTACCAATATTTCTATCCGACCAGCATGATGGAAACGGGTTACGATATTCTGTTCTTTTGGGTCGCACGTATGATCATGATGGGATTGGAGTTTACCGGGAAAATTCCATTTGACACCATCTACCTTCATGGGCTGATACGGGACGAAAATGGCAAGAAGATGAGCAAGACTTATGGAAATGTCATCGATCCCTTAGAAGTAATGGACGATATGGGCACCGATGCCCTGCGCTTTACCCTGCTGGTAGGTTCAACTCCAGGCAAGGACACAAATCTGAGCCTGAAGAAAGTAGAAGCCAACCGGAATTTCGCCAACAAAATCTGGAACGCCACTCGCTTCGTAATCAGCGCCCTACAAGGTGCGCCCGCTAGCTCTCAAGGAGATCCGGATTGGACCCTGGCGGATTCCTGGATTTGGGCACGTCTCCAAAGCCTCATCCGGGAAGTAGAACGCCTATTCAATAATTATCAATATGGTGAAGCCGGGCGTCAGATTTACGATTTCTTCTGGGGAGAGTTTGCAGATTGGTACTTGGAAATTGCCAAAATACAGTTGAACGAGGGCGCTGATCGAGCATATTACACCGCTTACACCCTAGTGCGGGTGTTAGATATGTGCATGCGTCTGCTACACCCCTTCACCCCATTCATCACCGAGGAATTGTGGAGCCACCTGAAACGGGCTTCTATGGATCATTCCCCCAACCTCGCTCCCGCCGGCGGCTGGGAACAGGCTTTGATCGTCGCCCATTGGCCCGAGCCACGTTCTGATGAGGGATGGGAAACGGTTAAAGTCGCCAATTTCTCCTTGGTTATGGATGTCGTCCGCGCAATTCGCAATCTACGCGCGGAAAAGAACGTTAAACCTGGGCGACGCATCTCAGCCATATTGATCTCACCAGATTACGCTCACGTCTTGCAAGAGCAGTCTGCTGCCATCGCAGCCCTGGCACGACTCGACCAGAAGAACCTGACCATCTCCACAAGTCTTGCAGAAAAACCATCAGGTCATATCGCCCTCGTAGTCGGTCCTATGGAAATATATCTCCCCCTTGCCCAATTAGTGGACGTAGTCGAGGAGCGCGCCCGCCTGGAAAAAGACTTGGCGGAAACCGAATCCCAGATTACGCGCCTCGCAGAGCTGCTTGCAGGCCCTTTTTCCTATAAAGCGCCTGATTCAGTAGTCGCCAAGGAGAGTGAGAAGCTGCAACTATACAAGCAGACCGCCGAGAAATTGCGCGCCCAGTTATCAAACCTGGACGCACAAAACTAGGGGGTATGCCAATTCTCACAGAAGATCATGGCATCGTTCCAACTCTGCGATTAAATTATTGGGATACCACGACAGGAATGGTTCCGTGATTTATAATCACATATAAAAAACAGGGTTTCTAAATGAACAAAACTGAACTTCTCACCGCCCTTGATGAGGGCAGAGAGCGTTTTCTTGAAACAATCGAAGGCCTATCAAATGCAGCCATGCTAGAATCAGGAGTAAATGCCCAATGGTCCGTTAAGGACATACTCGCCCATCTGGCTATGTGGGAAGCCGAGCTGGTCAAACTCCTGTGGCAAGCCAGGCAAGCAAGAACGCCGAATACGGTCCACTTTGGATCGGAATCAGTAGACGAGCTCAACGCCAAATGGCACCAATTAAATCGTGAGCGTACTCTGGAGCGCGTCCTGGAAGATTTTCACGGCGTGCGCCTTCAAACCATCCGTTGGGTTGAAGCTTTTTCCGAGAGAGACCTCCTGGATGCGAATAGTTACGACTGGTTGGATGGCACTCCCTTGTGGCAATGGATTGCTAATGACAGCTTCGAGCACGAAGCCGAACACGGTGCTCAAATTCACGCCTGGCGAGAAGCCAAAGGGCTTTGAGAGCTTTTCATTTCAAATTAAACGGCTGGTAACTGGTCAATTCGGGATACCTTTCCCGCTGAAACATTCAACCAGCACTTCAAAAAAAATTCCATAATAAGGATGCAAACATGCAGAAAAAATTAGAAGAACTAAAAAAACGTCTTATGGAGGTGAACGACCTGAACATGATCGGGTCCCTGCTGTCTTGGGATCAATCAACCTACATGCCACCTGGCGGTGGCGCAGCTCGTGCACGCCAGAGGTCTACCCTGGCGCGTATAGCTCAAGAGAAATTTACCGATCCTGCCATTGGAAAGCTTCTGGAAGATCTACTCCCTTATGAAGAGGATCATCCGTACGACTCAGACGAAGCCAGTCTTATCCGGATTGCCCGCCGTGAGTTCGAGCGCTATGTAAAAATCCCCCCGGAATTCATGGAGAGATTCTACAGGCATAGAGGACAAACTTATCAGATTTGGACAAAAGCTCGGTCGGCCAATGATTTTTCTGCAGTGCAACCTTACTTAGAAAAAACCCTCGACATGAGCCGGGAGATGGCCAATTACTTTCCCGGTTACGAGCATATCGCTGACCCTCTGATCGATTACCATGATTTCGGTTTGAAAGCATCCACAATCAAGGCTCTATTCAATGAATTGCGGGACAAACTTCTTCCAATTCTTAACGCTATCACTTCCCGACCTCTGGCGGATGACTCCTGCTTAAACCAAAATTTTCCGGAAGAGCAGCAGCTTGCTTTTGGTCAGCAGGTCGTCAAAGACCTGGGATATGATTTCAACCGTGGTCGCCAGGATAAAACCCATCATCCTTTCACAACGAAATTTTCATTAGGGGATGTACGCATCACTACCCGGGTCAAGCAGGACTTTTTCGGAGAATGCTTGTTCAGTACCATTCACGAATCAGGCCATGCCATGTATGAGCAGGGCATCAATATGGATTACGAAGGCACACCTCTGGCACGTGGCACATCATCAAGCGTACATGAGAGCCAATCACGTCTTTGGGAAAATGTCGTGGGTCGCAGCCGCGGCTTTTGGGAATGCTATTATCCCAAACTGCAAGACGTATTTCCTAACCAATTAGGAACCACTCCCTTGGATACGTTCTATAAGGCCATCAATAAAGTAAAGCCCTCTCTAATTCGCACCGACGCCGACGAGGTCACCTATAACCTACACGTGATGCTACGCTTTGATATAGAACTGGCTCTGCTTGAAGGCGATTTATCCATCCGTGAGCTTCCGGAAGCGTGGAGGGCTCGTTACCAAAGTGATTTAGGCATCACCCCTCCGGATGATCGCGACGGCGTACTACAAGATGTTCATTGGTTCGACTTTGTCATTGGGGGGGCCTTCCAGGGTTATACACTGGGCAATATCTTAGGGGCTTTATTCTTTGAATCTACCTTGAAGGCTCATCCTGAGATTCCTGATGAGATCAGCCAGGGTAAGTTTGATACCTTACTAACCTGGCTGACGGAAAATATCTACCAGCATGGCCGCAAATTCACCACCACCGAACTGGTCGAACGCATCACCGGTGGTCCAATCAGCGTCGATCCTTACATTCATTATTTGCGCCATAAATATGAAGAGTTATACAATTTATAAAACCCACAAGGGAAAAATATGCAAACCGGCTTGATCTACCCACAAACTGAATTTGGCAGTGATCCCATAGCCATCCGGGATTATGCTCAAACTGCGGAGGAATTGGGATATACGCACATCACTGCCTATGATCATATCCTTGGCGCCAATCCTGATCGCCCCGATAAACTGAACGGCCCCTATACTTACCAATCTCCTTTTCAGGAGCCTTTTGTCCTGTTCAGCTTCATGTCTGGGATCACAAAAGAAATGGGTTTTGCGACGGGCATAATCATCCTACCTCAACGTCAGACCGCTGTGGTTGCCAAACAGGCAGCTACCCTGGATGTGCTGTGTGGCGGTCGCTTCCGGTTGGGTGTGGGTATAGGCTGGAACCATGTAGAATACACTGCGCTCGGTCAAAATTTCCACACCCGCGGCCGCCGCATCGAGGAGCAGGTAACCCTGCTACGCGAATTATGGACTCAACCGCTGGTGAATTTTGAGGGTCGCTGGCATACCATACCGGATGCGGGCCTCAATCCCCTTCCCTACCAACGGCCAATACCGATCTGGTTTGGAGGGCAATCTGAGGCCGTTCTGAAAAGAATAGCACGCCTTGGAGATGGTTGGATGGTGAACTACCGTTCCGCCATAAACGCTCGGCCAACCCTCGAGAGACTTCATCAATATCTGGCTGAAGCCGGTCGAGACCATGTCCAGTTTGGGGTCGAAGCGCGTCTGTCTTACGGCGAGGGTGATCCGGGCACCTGGGAAGCCCTCATCCACGATTGGCAGGAGATCGGCGCTACACACATTTCCCTGAATACGATGGGATCCGGTTTCGATACGCCTGCCAAACATTTAAACGCCATACGAACCTTCGCTAAAGCCATGCAGCTACCCCGCTAGCAGCCTATACGCTTTCGCCAGTGATCCCCACGCCAATGAAAGATTGGATTGCGTGGATTTGCGGCTTTATCCACTCTCAATTTTCCTGAGAAGTCCACCTGATTATTTAGACTTACTGACCTTCGGACAAAAGTTCGCCCATTTTTGTCATTGCGAGATTTAATCTTGATAAAATAGAACATGTGTGCTACTATTTAAGCCACCATATCCGATCAATTTACCAATATTTCCAAAGGAGCGCATGCTATGTCTAAGCATCCCATCGTTCATATTGAATTCTCCGCCAAGGACCGTGAAGAAGCTGGAAAATTTTATTCCCAGCTCTTTGGTTGGAAAATCCAGCAAATGCCGGAGATGAATTACGCCACTTTCGAAGCCGAGGGCGGCCCTGGGGGTGGTTTCAACCCAGTTTCCGAGGAGTATCCGGCTGGAACCGTCATGATCTATGTACAAACGGATGATATTGATGCCACCCTTGCCAAAGCTGAAAAGCTTGGCGCCAAAACCCTTGTCCCCAAATCAGAGATACCCAACATGGGTTGGTTTGCCTTCTTCGCTGACCCGTCCGGCAACAAAGTGGGAGTGTACACTGCTATGGATCAATAAAGTTAATTGACAGATAAATCGCTAAAGAACTGGCCACCCGCCTTCCCCTGGTGGCCAGTTCTTTATTCCTCGGGGGTTTCGCGAGAGCGAGTTTAGTGACTCATCCAAAAAACGAATTGGAGCAATTATGGATCAACCTAAAGACTTCTTCGACTCTATAAAATCTGGTGACATGCTCAAGGTGAAAGAACTTCTTGACCGGGATGCCAGCCTTGTAAATCAAAAAACCGGGAGCGCACTCTCTGCGGTATTGGTTTATGTGCTATCACTGGATTCAGGCAAGGCTGGATTCAAGTAGCTGGAACACCATTATTTGTGTGCGGCGCTAGTAGTGCTTTTCTGGGTCTTTTGGGTGTGGTTTTGGGGATAAGCGGGCTTTGGGGTAATAATCGTCCCCGTGCGACCGCCATTGTCGGTCTGTTGCTGGGTTTGAGCGGGATATGTCTTTTCCTGGGATTCTTGAGCGCCATCGGGAGGTAGCTGCGGCCTAAAACGCCCTAACTGCTATTCTTCATCACCCTTCTCTTCCTCTATATAACTCCGTTGCCATTCGTATAGCTTGTTTAACGCCTCGATGGGGGATAGGGCGTTGATGTCCAGCTTTTTAAGCTCCTTTAACAGTGGGTTGGTTTCAGGGAACAAGGCTAACTGGCGTGGGGCTTGAGGATTAATGTGCACCGCTTTGCCTGAGGTTGCCTCTAACTGGTCCAGGATTTCACCTGCTCGTTGCACAACTGGCCTCGGCATCCCAGCTAACTGTGCCACGTGGATCCCGTAGGAACGATCCGCCCCCCCTGGTACGATCTTGTGCAGGAATACTACCTTACCATCGGCTTCGCTTACTGCCACATTATAGTTGCGTACGCCTGGCAGTAGATCTGCTAATTGGGTCAGTTCGTGGTAATGGGTTGCGAATAGCGTCTTTGAGCGCAAATTTGGGTGGTTGTGAATGTATTCCACCACCGCCCAAGCGATCGATACGCCATCATAAGTACTGGTACCACGTCCAATCTCATCTAATATCAGCAGGCTCCTGCCCGTAGCATGATTCAAAATATAGGCAGTTTCTACCATTTCCACCATAAAAGTAGACTGCCCGGCATAAATTTCATCCTGGGCACCAATCCGGGTGAAAATACGGTCGATTAAACCGATTTTAGCTTCATCCACTGGTACGAAGCTCCCGATTTGAGCCATCAACACGATCAAAGCCACCTGGCGGATCAAGGTAGATTTCCCCGACATGTTTGGTCCGGTAATTATCCGAATCCTTTCTCCATCCCCAAAAATGACATCGTTCGGAATAAACCGCTCTCCACTAAGACTGCGCTCAACCACAGGATGCCGGCCTTCGTGAAGTTCAAGCACATCTTCGCTCACGACATCTGGTCGGGCATATTTTCCCACGACAGCAGCTTCGGCCAACCCCGCCAGCACATCCAGCCTGGCTATTGCCCTGGCAGTTGCCAGCAATCGTCTCGCCGATCGCGCCAGTTGAATGCATACTTGGCGGAATATCCGTCCTTCAATTTCGCGAATCCGCTCCTCGGCGTTGAGTACCAAAGTTTCATATTCCTTCAATTCCGGAGTGATATAGCGTTCGGCGTTTACTAAAGTTTGTTTGCGAATATATTCATCCGGCACCATCCCGACATTGGCTTTGGTGACCTCAATGTAGTAACCAAATACCTTGTTATATCCCACCTTCAACGATTTTATCCCGGTGCTTTTCCTCTCAACCCCTTCCAGGTTAGCTATCCACTCACGCGCGTGTTTTGAGCGTTCTAAAACCCCATCCAATTCCTGCGAGAAGCCTTTACGGATCACTCCGGTATTTTGCAAGGTCGCAGGCGGCTCTTGCTCTAGAGCGGATTCGAGCAGGCTTAACTCTTCGATGCATAAGCTGAAATCCTGATGAATCCTCGCAAAGGCAGGGTGTTCTCGAGGCAATAATTCCAAAATAGTGGGAAGTTGGCGTAATGTTTCTCGCAGTGAGACCAAGTCGCGTGGCTGTGCAGACCCTCCAACAATACGTTGGGTCAACCGTTCTAAATCTCCCAGAGGCTTAACATCTTTACGGAATTCGACCCGCTCCAAACCTTCTGCCACAAAATAAGCCACGCCATCCTGGCGTTCACGAATTCGGTCTACGTCCAGCAAAGGCTTACTCACCCATTGAGACATCAAACGCTTTCCCATTGGGGTGATGCTATGGTCAAGCACCCCTAGGAGTGAGCTTTGCTTCGCACCACTGCGGATCGTTTCGGTAAGCTCCAGATTCCGGCGGGTGGCTGCATCCAGAGTCATGAATTCATTCAAACTGTAGGTGGACAGGCTGGTCAACAAATTTAACGCGACTGGTTGGGTTTCGTTTAAATACTGAAGAATGCAGCCTGCCGCGCGGGTAGCATATGGTAGCCCACTCAATCCATACCCATCGAGTGAGGCAGCTTCAAAGTGTTGTAGAATGGCCTGCTGACAGCGACCCGCTTCAAACCGCCAGCTCGGCCAGGGAGTAGAATGACCGGGAATCCCGTCATCTAAAGTAAATGAATCGGGGTGCAGGATTTCTGCCGGGTGCAAGCGCATGAGCTCTGCCCTTATCGCTGATACCAGGTCCCCACTATGAAGCTCTGTAGCTGCGAACTCCCCCGTGGTGATGTCCACAAAGGCAACACCAGCGCGATCCTCCCCGCTTGCCACGCACACCAGGTAATTGTTCGCATCGCCGGGCAGAAGTCCCGGTTCCACCAATGTGCCGGGGGTTACCACCCTGGTAACTTCCCGAGGTACCAGACCCCTGACAGGTTCGTCTCCGACCTGCTCACAAATAGCCACATGGTAGCCGCGCTCAATTAACCGCGAGAGATAATTCTCAACGGCATGATAAGGGATACCCGCCATCGGGACGCGCACGCCTTTAGCCACGTTCCGTGAGGTCAGAACGATATCCAGCTCCCTCGAGGTGATTTCCGCATCCTGATCGAAAGTCTCATAGAAATCGCCCAGGCGAAAGAACAGGATGGCGTCTGGGTATTGTCGTTTGATTTTTAGATATTGGTTACGAATGGGAGTCACCTGGTCGTTTTTCGCCATGCCCCCATTCTATATGCTGCCACCAGAATCGGCAAGGAATTTCGCCCTATCAAAGGGTTAATATCAAATATTGAGAAAAATAAGTTGCCTTTTTGGATATTCACGTATATAATTTATTCACTATACTCGTGTAGAAAGGAGATTTCATAACAATGGCCAGCGTTTCCTATGACCACGTTACCAAGCGTTTTGGTGACGTAATTGCCGTCAACGACTTGAACATAAACATCGAGGACAAGGAATTCCTTGTGCTCGTTGGTCCTTCAGGCTGCGGTAAATCTACTGCACTACGATGCCTTGCTGGACTTGAAGATATTACAGAAGGTCACATCCGCATAGCCGACCAAGTCGTCAATGATATCCCCCCAAAAGACCGGGATATCGCTATGGTTTTCCAATCCTATGCCCTTTACCCTCACATGTCAGTCTTTGACAATATGGCTTTTGGGCTCAAGCTGCGCAAGACGCCAAAAGATGAGATTAAGCGGCGCGTACAGCAAGCTGCGGACATCCTCGGAATTGGAGATTTGCTCGATCGTAAGCCCCGCCAGCTTTCTGGTGGACAGCGCCAGAGAGTGGCAGTCGGTCGGGCGATTGTACGTGAGCCAAAGGTGTTCCTCTTTGACGAACCGCTTTCCAACCTTGACGCCAAGCTCCGTGTGGAAACACGTGCGAACATCAGCAAATTGCACCAGCAACTGCAAACCACCTTCATCTATGTGACCCACGACCAGGTGGAGGCTATGACGATGGCTTCTCGCATTGCTGTGCTAAACGCTGGCATCCTCCAGCAAATTGACACTCCCCAGCACCTCTACGACTACCCCAATAACTTGTTTGTCGCTGGTTTCATTGGATCCCCCGCTATGAATTTCTTCCCGGCCAAAGTCGTCCAAGACGATGGCAAACTGTATGTTGATGGTAAATCCTTCAAGCTACAGGTACCTGATAGACATGTCAGCACCTTTACACCTCTTGCCGGGAAACCAGTGGTCTTTGGCATCCGCCCAGAAGATATCCATAACCCGGAATTTACACCTTCCAGCATCTTTGCCCAGTCTGTAGAGACTGAAGTGGATGTGACTGAGCTGATGGGGAATGAAATCTTTGTTTACTTGAAGAGTGGAGAACACAACTTCGTCGCTCGTGTCGACCCACGCACCCGTGTTCAAATGGGAGATAAGGTGCAGGTTGTTTTTAATATGGACAACATGCACATATTCGATCGAGACACCGAGCAAGCGATCCGCTAATTACCTTCACTTCTTGGAAAACCTCCCGGATCGAGGGAATGTAGCTTCTCTCTAATGGGATCAGCAGGGCGCAGAGCACCGGCATCAAGGTTCTCTGCGCCTTATTTGATGCGTCTATCGACTACAGCTCTAACACGAATGAGACAAATCATCAGCCACATAAAGATATAATGTTGGAGTGGGAGGAAGCACACCTTCCCAATTACACTTGGATACTTTCAATAACAGGAGTTACATATTATGCCCTTTGATTACCTTCCTCATCTATTGATCAAATCGAAAAGCAAGATCGTTTTATTGGTTATGGATGGTCTCGGGGGACTTCCCATGGAAGCGAATGGTCCCACCGAATTGGAACATGCCCATAGCCCAAACTTGGATCGTTTAGCAAGTCAAGGCATGCTGGGAGTGACCACTCCTGTCCGGCCTGGCATTACCCCAGGTTCTGGGCCTGCTCACCTGGCCTTGTTCGGCTATGACCCGATCAAATATGAGATCGGACGGGGTGTCTTAGAATCCGTTGGCGTCGGCCTACATGTCGGTCCCGGGGACGTAGCCGCCCGCGGTAATTTCTGTACACTTGACAGGAATGGCAAAATCGTTGACCGACGCGCCGGTCGCATTCCTAGTGAAGAATCAGACCCGCTGGTAGAGCGTCTCAAGAAAATTGTCCTCCCAGGTGTGGTAACGGATGTACGACAGGTTAAAGAATATCGCTTTGCCGTTGTCATGCGTGGCGAAAATTTGGTTCCTGAAATCGAAGATACCGATCCCCAGGAGACCGGAGTGCCCCCCTTAGACCCGGAGCCACGTACTCCATCCGCCCAACATACCGCAGACCTCTTCAAACAATGGATATCCCAAGCTCAGCAGGTTCTGGCTGATAACACAAAAGCGAACGGCCTGACTTTACGCGGTTTTGCAAGCGACCCAAATCTCCCTCGCTTCGAAGATTCATATGGCTTACACCCCGCCTGTATTTCGGTTTACCCAATGTACAAGGGCGTGTCCAGATTGGTGGGCATGGATGTCATCGATTTCGATGGTGAAACCCCAGAAGACGAATTCAAGGCTGTCGCCAGGGTTTGGGAGGATTACGACTTCTTCTTCGTGCATATCAAGAAAACTGACAGTAAAGGTGAAGACGGCGATTTTGAAGGTAAAGCCAAGGTCATCGAAGGCGTGGACACAGCCCTGCCACACCTCCTGGAGCTCAAACCGGACGTGCTAATCGTCACAGGTGATCATTCGACACCAGCTCGCCTGCGCACCCATTCTTGGCATCCAGTGCCATTTTTGTTGTGGGCACCAGCCACCATCCGTCCTGACGATCAAACCCGGTTTGGGGAGCGAGCTTGCGTGCATGGTGCATTGGGCAATTTCTCCGCCCACGATACCATGCCTCTTGCCCTGGCTCATGCCCAACGTCTTGAAAAGTTTGGCGCATGAGATTATCCCTGGGAGAATGGTTGAAATGAGAAGGGGGCTGTCCCTTGCCTATGAGACAGCCCCTTCTACTTCAGCGCTGCAGGTTTCTTCAATTCCCGGCGCTATCATCGATTGGTTCAATGGTTTAGCTCAAGAGGGTTTGCGTCGAAAACCAAGCGCCAGGAGAAGCCCCCCCACAACTGACAACCCACCCAAAGTCAAGAAGGTGTCCCGCCAGAAACGCTCTGGGAACAACCGGATTAGGGTATCAGAATATGCAAAAGTCCAGGTGCCAGGGGCGAAGAAGACCTCATGGAAACCCACAAAAAAGATGCCGAATCCGACGAGCACAAATAACATGATGGTTCCTATCAAAATCACGGTCAGCCATCCACCTCGCCCTACCCCTTGGCTGAAATCGTACCACCAGCGCCCTCGCCAGGCCCAAAGTCCCAGGAGCAGCAACCCGATTAAAGATCCATACCAGACAGAAAGCGCCACTTTAACTGTATTTTTGACATCGACCATATGTCCCAACTCGCCCTGGTTATACAGGGGCAATCCATCCTGAAAGTGCAGATCTGCCAGATATGAAATACCTTTATCGTTCAACAGGTAATTGAGGGCGATTTGAGCCAAGTGAATGCGCTCTTCGCGGGTAAACCCATAGGGGTC
>Ga0315552_1000497_pt1 | contig 24470 bp, 28 predicted proteins | sample SalMarSW160170MG_2_FD_203102 | JGI IMG/M metagenome (GOLD analysis project Ga0315552, IMG submission 203102) | Salt marsh sediment microbial communities from the Plum Island Ecosystem LTER, Massachusetts, United States - Salt Marsh Sediment SW1601-70 ...
ACCAACCGCAACACCTGTTCCGGAGGAACCTTGTGTTTTGGAATTTGAAGTGCCTAGCGGAACACCAACGCCCACACCCACAATTTCAGTCCCTGAGTGTTGGGATGAATGTACTGATGAATGTTCAGGGGATCTAGTCTGTCAAGAAGTTGATGGCACTGATCGATGCGTCAATGAAGATTGTCCTGAAGAAGAGGATTGCGAGTGCCCGGGAACAACCCCAACTCCAACACCAACCGGGACAGTGACGCCAACACCAACGCCTGGACCGACGGGGACACCAACACCAGGCCCAACAGCGACGCCAACACCAACTTCGCCACCACCACCGCCAGGAACGACACCAACACCAACACCAACACCAACACCTGTTGAACTACCAGAAGCAGGGATTTCTCTGCCCACAATTGGGGCGCTGTTGGGAGGTTTACTCCTCATAACTCTTTCGGTGATTCTGGCATTGTAATGGTTCGCCCCTTGACTTTTTTCTTTTAATCCCTTAAAATTGGCACTGCTGTCACATGAGTGATAGTTTTATTTTGAGCCCAAAGGCGAGAATCAAAGCTGAAAGTTTTATTTTGAGCCCAAAGGCGAGAATCAAAGCTGAAAGTTTTATTTTGCTTATGACAACTAAAACCACGCCAAAACTAAAACCTACTACTGGTTATGTCTTGATTGAGCCGGTAGAGCTGGAGAAAAAAACGGCCAGTGGGCTTGTTCTTCCTGATTCTCATGACGAGAAATCCCAGAGAGGTAAAGTCATCGCTATTGGCGGACCTCAGATAACTGATTCCGGTCGAAAAATCAATCCTGAATTTAAAATTGGCGACACGGTAATCTACAAAAAATGGGGTGGCGATGAAGTAAAGCTTGGGATTTCTGGCAAAGAATTGATTTTTGTGAAGTTTGAGGACGTCTTGGCGATAGTAAAATAGGAATATAAGATTATAGGATTTTAATGATAAGTCAGGCTAATCATTGTTTCCTTTATTCTTAAAATCTTAGAGAGATGGCAAAACAACTTAAATACGCCGAAGAGGCAAGAGAAAAATTAAAAAAAGGTGTTGACACCGTGGCCAAAGCAGTCGGGACCACTCTTGGTCCTAAAGGCAGGAATATTGCTCTGGACAAAAAATGGGGGGCGCCTGCAGTTGTTCATGACGGTGTTTCCGTGGCGAAAGAAATTGAGCTTGAGGACCCGTTTGAGAATATGGGGGCGCAACTAGTCAAGGAAGCGGCTGAGAAAACCAATGATGTCACTGGCGACGGGACGACCACGGCCACTATCCTTGTTCAGGCAATTGTTGACGGCGGCATTAAGAATATTACGGCTGGAGCTAATCCCATGGTTCTTATCAAAGGCATCGAGAAAGCGGCTCAGCAGGCGGTGGAATCCATCAAAAAACAGGCCAAGCCTATTAAGGGTAATCAGGATATCGTTCAGGTGGCTACCATTTCCGCGGCTGACCAAGGAATTGGCGAGAAAATTGCCGAAGCCCTAGAAAAGGTGGGTCGGGATGGGGTGGTGACGGTCGAGGAAGGCAAAGGTTTAACCCTCGAAATTGAATATAAAGAAGGAATGGAGTTTGATAATGGTTATGTTTCCCCTTATTTTGTCACCAACCCGGAGAAAATGGAAGCCGAGGTAGAAAATCCCTACATTCTCATTACTGATCAAAAGATTTCGGCCTTAGCTGATTTTCTGCCGTTTTTAGAGAATTTTGTCAAGACCTCAAAGAATTTAGTTATTATTACCGACGACCTTGAAGGCGAAGCCTTAGCTACCCTGGTAGTTAACAGACTCAAGGGGACCATCAACTTATTGGCGGTCAAAGCGCCTGGCTTTGGTGACCGGAGAAAAGAGATGCTGGAAGATATTGCTATTTTGACCGGCGGCACCGTTATTTCTGAAGACACCGGTCGGAAATTCGAATCTGTTGGTCTTGAAGACTTAGGCCAGGCAGAAAAGGTCTGGGCGGATAAAGACAATTGCCGAATTATCGGTGGTAAAGGCTCAGCTTCAATCATTAGGGGTAGGATTAATCAGATTAGGAAAATGATTGAATCGGAAACTTCTGATTTTGATAAAGAAAAGCTTCAGGAGAGATTAGCCAAGCTTGCTGGCGGTGTGGCCCAGATTAATGTCGGTGCGGCCACCGAAGTTGAACTCAATGAAAAGAAAGAAAGAGTCAAAGATGCGGTCGAAGCGACTAAGGCGGCGGTGGAAGAAGGGATCGTGCCTGGCGGCGGCGTGGCTTTACTTCAGGCAGCCAAAGGCTTAGATCCTAAAGAGCTTAAGGTTGAAGAAGGCGATCGAGCCACCGGAGTTTTGATTGTCAAAACTGCCTTAGAAGCCCCAACCAGAAAATTAGCTGAGAACGCGGGCGAGAATGGTGACGTGGTTATTAAGGAAATTGAGAAGAGGAACGGCGGTATAGGTTTTGATGTTCTAGATGGAAAATATAAAGACATGGTCAAAGTCGGCATTATTGATCCCGCCAAAGTAACCAGAATTGCGGTTCAGAATGCGGTCAGTGTGGCGATTATGATTTTAACGACTGAGGGTTTGATTACCGATATTCCTGAGAAAGAAAAAGAACCTCCAGCTATGCCGGGTGGCGGCATGCCAGGGGGAATGGGAATGTAAAAATTAGGGGCTTAGGGCTTAAGGTCTAGGTTTAGTTTATCCCGCGCAAGCGGTTTTTTTATGGCAAGTTTGTGAGCTGTTCATTCTGAAATCTTAAGCTTTGTGCTAGAATTAGGCTTGATGAAGTTTTTTATTGCGAAGCAACAAACTTTGTTTATTGAGCCTAAGCCGCCTTTTAATTTCGAACTAATTACTTCTTTGTATTCCCGATTTCCGACGCAGAGTGTTGACTTATATTCTAAAGGAATTTACGAGCGGGTTTTGCGGGATGAAGATAAGCTTTTCTTAGTGCGGGTGAAGTCAGTTGGCACAATTGAAAAACCAAGACTCCAAGTAGAAGTTTTTCCAAAAGGAGCAAGAAAGAAGTTTGTCGAAGATAAAATTAGATGGATTTTGGGTACGGATGAAGACCTAAGGGGTTTTTATGAAATTGCCCAAGGAGAGGAAAAATTTGCGCCGATAGTCAAAAACTTATACGGCTTGAGAGCACCGAGAACCCCGACTACTTTTGAGGCTTTGATTATTGCCTTAACTGAACAACAAATTGCTTTACCGGTAGCGATTACTTTAAGAAAGAGATTAGTTGAGCGATACGGAGAATCTCTGGGAGTTAATGGAGAAAAATATTTTGCTTTTCCTGAACCTAAGGCTTTAGCTCAGGCCAAGCCTAAAGAGATTAGGAAACTAGGTTTAAGCATGAGAAAAGCAGAATACATTATTAATGTTTCTCAAAAAGTGGCGAGAGGAGAGCTTGATCTTGAGAAGATGAAAACCTGGGAAATGGAGAAGGTTTTGGAAACTTTAACTAAAATTAGAGGCTTAGGTCCTTGGACCGTGGAGTACATGATGTGTCGAGGCATGGGTAGATATGAGGCTTTGCCTGCTAATGACATGGGTTTAAGGATCAGCTTAACCAAGTTTTTAGATAAAAAGGAAAGAGTTTCAGAAAAAGAAGTGAGAAAATTCCTTGACCATTTTGGTAAAGACAAAGGTTATGCTGCCTTTTATCTTATCTACGCCTACGCTTTCCAAAAATACCCCCCCAAGAAAGGATGTTATAATTATTTTTAATGCCTGACAATATCTATCAAGGAATTGATAAAAAAGCAGACTTTCGGAAAAAACTTCTTGTCTTTGTTGATTTAGAAACCACGGGCCTAGATTTGTTCCAGCATGAAATTATTGAGATTGCTTGTTTAGCGGTTGATCCTAAGACTTTAAAAATAAAAAAAAGATTTGAACGGAAAATTATGCCTGAACATTTAGAAAAAGCTTCCCCAGAGGCACTAAAGATAACTGGTTTTTCGAAGGAAGTTTGGAAAAAAGAGGCTCAGCCCTTAGAAAAAGTTCTTCAAGAACTTAATCAATTAGCGCCAAAAGGAATGTTTGTTGGCTGGAACATTTCTTTTGACCGGCCCTTTTTGGAAAGGGCTATCCGAGAAAAGAAAATGCTGCTCAATTTTGACTATCACTGGCTGGATGTTTCCATGCTCGTCTATGAGAGGTTATTTGATAATGAGAATCTGAAAAGAATAAAACTAACTGAAAGCTGTCAAGTTTTAGGCATCCCTCGGGGCAAAGCTCACACCGCCATGGCCGATACTAAGGCTACCCTCGAAGTCTATCGTTGTCTCAGAAAGAAAAAATAAATTCTGTTAGAATGGATTTGTGGGGAGGAAGAAGAAAATTACTTCCTTATTGGTGGCGGTTGCCATTCTGGTGATTCTTATTTATCTTCTTCAAAAAAGAATTATTTATATTGACACTCAACAAATAAAGGAATTCATTCGTTCTTTTGGTATTTTAGGGCCAATTGTTCTTGTGCTTTTGATTACAGCCACGATTGTTATTTCTCCTCTGGCTTCATTACCCTTTTGGTTTGCCAGCTTGGCGCTCTTTGGCTTTTGGCAAACTTCTTTTTATATTGTTGTCAGTAATGGCATTGGCTCAGCGATTAACTTTTTGATCGCCCAGCGTTTTGGTCGGCCAGTGGTGACTAAATTAGTAGGTAAAAAAGGAATCGAGAAGATAGACGGGGTGACAGAGATAATTGGTTTAAAAATGCTTTTTATTGCTCGGTTGGTCGGTGGGGCTTCGGCGGATTATGTTTCTTATGCGGCGGGACTAACTTCGATGAAATTTAAACCCTATTTTATCATCAGTGTTTTTGTGGCCATACCAATGATTTTTCTCAATGTCTTTTTTCTTAACAGGATTCTCACTTTTAATCCACTTTTTATTGCCGTTCTTGCTCCTTTGGGATATGCTTTGGCTCTTGTTTTTCCCCTCGTGGTCTACAAATGGCCCAAGAAAAAACTTAAGAAGGATTAAATTCCCAAGAGAGTTCGAGGATTGATGTGGCGGCCGTTGTCAATCACTTCTAAATGTAAGTGGTCGCCAAAAGCCCGGCCCGTAGCGCCGACACGACCGATAATCCGATCAGTTTCTACTTCTTCACCGGCTTGAACTTCAATTTTAGAAAGATGGGCATAGACTGAGTTTAAACCATTACCGTGGTTGACAATAATATGATTACCCAGAGCAAAACGGGCATAAATGGTCGCTTCGATTTTTCCCTTCATAATCGGATAGACCGGGTCACCAGTGACGCCGTCAAAGTCAATCGCCGGATGGAAGGAACTGAAACCCTGGGAAATCTTGACTTCATCCAAGGGCGGACGAATACCGGCTCTGGTGGTTACCATCTCGATTACTCCTGGAGAGAGAGTGGTTAACTCTTCAGGAATATTGGCTAAGGCTGAGGTTTTTGAACCAAAGCTAGAAACCAAGAGAGCTAAAAGAATAAGATTGGTACCGAGAACGGCCTTGATTCTTTTTTGTTCGAATAAGTGACGGAAAACCCGGCTGACTTTAGAACCACGACGAATTTTTTGCAGAGCTTCGATTTTTTCAGAAACTTCTTTTTTAAAGACAAGAGGAGACCTCCGCTTAGAGACTTCGATTTGTAAGCGGTGTTTGGGAAGGTATAAAGATAAGGCTATCATTAAAAAGGTCGAGACAGACTCGACCATGAAAAAATCCTGAACGATTCTGTTCAGGACTGGGCAGAATTATAGCTTAAAAAGGGTTGAAAGTCAAGACGTACAGTTTGTGGGACAAACTTACGTCTTAGACCACATTAATTACGGAGTAATTTTACGCGGTCAGGCTCATCTAAATTCTTGAGGCCTCGGCCGGAATCGCACCGGCGTGACTGGTTTTGCAGACCAGCGCATAACTTCTCTGCCACGAGGCCTGAATTTTGGCGGGTTGCAAAATAATTTTATCATTTCCAGCCTTGAGAAACAACCGATTTCTCTATTTCTCTACCTATCTAGCTTGTCAAAAGCCTATATTTATGATATAGTTCGAAGCGCCAATGAGGAAATTCGTTTTGCCAGCCATTGCCCTTGTTTTAGTTCTTGGTGTTGGTGGTTTCATTATCAAACAAAAATTTCTTCAGCCAGCTCAGGCCGGCCTCCAAGTTTCTTCTAATCCGCCGGCAACCGTTTTTCTTGATGAGAAAGAAATGGGGATGACTCCCAATGAGTGGCAGAATCTTAAACCTGGAGAGATAACTTTAAAATTGGTTCCCCAGGCGACAGCGACGACTTATTTCCCCTGGGAAACTAAAATTAAATTAATTAATGGCATGATGGCGGTGGTTAACCGGGAATTCGGTGAAACAGAATCGGCTTCGGCGGGCGAAGTGATGACGGTGGAGAAAATCGCTGACAAGAAAAGCGCTTCTTTGGCAATTATCTCGATTCCTGATTCCGCGGTCGTTACTCTCAATAATGAAACCAAGGGATTTACGCCAGTCAGTCTTGACAGTCTCACTGGGGGAAATTTTGAAGTTCGGGTTTCCGCTAACGGCTATAAGGAGAGGATGGTTCGAGTAAAATTGGTCGATGGTTATAAGTTAATGGTTAATGTGAAATTGGCAGAAGAAGAAAAAGAGGATGGGGAAGGGGAAGAAGAGGAAGAAGCTGAAGTTACCGGTACCCCTACTCCCAAAGCTGAAGTTACCCCGAAAACAACGCCTCCACCAAGACCTTATGTCCTCATCGAAGAGACACCAACAGGTTGGTTAAGAGTCAGAATGGAGCCTTCGACCACGGCCACAGAGGCGGCAAAGGTCAATCCCGGTGAGATGTATTCTCTTTTAGATGAGGAGTCTGGTTGGTATAAGATTGAGTATGAGGAAGACGAAGAAGGTTGGATTTCTGGACAATACGCAGAGAAATACGACTAAATTTCGCGACTGAATTTTCGCGTCTTTCGCGTTAAAGACTACCTCCATAGATTATTCCCACGGTTAAAAGTCCCCAAAGAAGGACGGAAGCTAAAAGAGGCTTGTCGGATAAAAGCACTTTTTCCGGCGATTCGGCCCTCGCTCCGGTTTGAATAATCCGAAGATAACGCATGATGCCATAGATAACAACCGGGATGGTAATCATTAACCATTTATTAATCCCTGCCAGAGTTAAGGGAAAGTAGGTTAAGAAATGAAGCTGTTGGACGATAGGTGGTGGTTGGAAAAAGGTGAAAAGAGACCAGGCTAACCAGGTTGAGGAGGCAAAGATGGCCAGGTATTGGTCGAGAAGCTCTTTAGAGTAAAGTGCCAAAGTCCTCCGGTGTTGGCTAGCCTGTTCGGCCAAGATATTAAGCTCCGCCCTCCTTTTGCCCACCGAGAGAAAAAGGGCGAGAGAGACGACGCAGAGTAAGAACCAAACTGAAAGGTGGGCATTGATGACAAAGGCGCCAGCATAAACTCGAAGGATAAAACTACCGGCAATGGCTAAAACATCAAAAATAGTATAGTTTTTTAGCCAGAAAGTGTAAATTATTTGGAGAAGAAAATAGAGTAAGCAGGTGAAGAAGAAGAAAGAAGAGAACCAAATGGCTAGATAAAGAGAAGTGAGGATTCCGGTGATAGAAAAGAAGAGAGCTATAGGTGCGGGCACATCTCCTTTAGTGATTGGTCGTTGTCTCTTGATGGGATGAAGTTTGTCACGAGGAATGTCGATAATATCGTTCAGAAAGTAAACTGCCGAGACGAGAAGAGAAAAGATAAGAGTGGCAATAAGAGTTCTTGAGAAGGCTAAAGGTTCAAAAAGTTGACCAGAGAAAATTAAAGCAGCAAAAATCGCCGCGTTCTTTAGCCATTGCTTCGGTCGGGCGGAGATGACCAGATTTTTCCAAAATAAGTAATCCATATAAGAAAACCGCCGATTATTAGGGCGAGCATTATTATTGTATAGAACTTTTGCTGACTATTCAAATTCAAGGCGACTAAACCGAGGAGAGCGGTTACTAACCAATAGAAGAAAGCGACTTTCCGTTTACTCCAGCCGAGATCGAGGAGGCGATGATGGAGATGACCACGATCACCCCAGACAGGAGACTTCCCGGCCAAAAGGCGGCGGGTAATCGTGTAGATACCGTCAATCATAGGAATGCCGAGAACCAGAAGAAGGGCGCCAACCTTGGCACCAGAAAGGATAGCAAGAACCGCTAAAAGAAAGCCAGCTAAAGAGGCGCCACTATAACCAGGCATGATTTTTTGAGGGTAAAAATGAAAAGGGAGGAAGCCTAAGTAGGCGCCGGCGGTGATGGCGGCTAGGATGGCGATATTCCACTGAGTGACATCTTCGGTAAAGCGAAAAGAGAGAAGAGCAATTGTCAGGGCGGCAATGGGAACAATGCCTGAAAGTTGACCGTCAAGGCCCGAAGACCAATTGACCATGTTCATGCACCAGACGATCCAAACCAGAGCAAAAAGATCAGCCAAAACCCAGATGCTTCGAGTTTCGCCTAAGAGGTGAAAATAAATCCTTGGTTGGTCAAGGAGAATGATGCCGTCAAAAGGATTGGTGATGAAGGCAATGCCGATACCGACAGCGACAACCAACCCAGCGCTGAAGAAACCAGTTAAAAGCCTTAAGTAGGGGTTGAGATCATAGCGGTCGTCAATGACGCCAATGGTGGTGGCCAAGAGAGCTCCGGCCAGAATTCCTAAAAGATGTTTATCGATAGGCAAAAAAAGGAAGGAGCTGAAGAGGAGGGCAGCGATAATGGGAATGCCCCCGATTCTCGGGACGGGATAGCGATGAATAACTTTGGGATGTTTTTTCTTTTTAGGGTCCTCGACCCAACCAAAATGGATGGCTAATTTAATCACGACAGGAGTGGTGATGAAAGCAACGAAAAAGGAAAAGAATAAAGGAAGAAGGAAGGCAGTATTAATTAAGGACTTGAGCATTTAAATAATTAAACTAATAATCCGGAAAAGAATAATCGTGGCTAAAAAGGAATAAAGGCTAGTCGTCATCATTAACACCCGGGTAAGGAGTTGGTCAGAAGAGAAGTAGCTAGCAAAAGTCAGATTGACAAGGACGATAACTAAACTGCTCCCTGGCAAAAGCCAGAGGAAAAAAGGGGAAACCAATTGTTCTTCTCCCCAAGGTAGGGAATAGAAAAGGGGAATTTCAGGAGGAAGTTTGAACCAGGAAAAAAGTAAAAGAAAGAAACTGGCACTAAGAGCGATTAAAGCCAGGTTAAGACAATTGCCAGCTGTCTTATCGTTCCAAACGTCACGGGGGGATAGTCCCATGCTTAAATTATATCACGCTGAGCCACGTCGGACGTGGTCGAACGCGATTAATTGAGTCTGACTCGATCACCTTGAAGTTCTTTCTGAAGAAAAGAATGGCGCCATCGAGAGTGCTGAAGGGATGGTAATCTTTAGCGAGAATTAAATCTAGCTGGGGAAACGCGTCTTCGGTATCTAAAACAATAATATATTTAGGCCGAACTGATTTGATCGCGTCAATCGTTTCCTGATAGCCATTAAAATCCTTGATATGGTAATTAGCAGTATATCTTCCTGGAGGGAGGCGGCGGGTAAGGGCGTAAAGGCAAGGAGCGTCTTCACCCCAGATAAAAATCCTTTCATCAGAAGTAGTGTGATGAAGAAGGAAAGAGGCAATTTGTCGATTTCTAGGCAGATTAGGGTTGAAATATCGAAGATATTCTTCGTTGGTCTTTTGTCTGGTCGCCCAATCAAGAAAGTTTTGATAATAGGTGATGGTGGGATATTCCCAGAAATTAAAGTATTGTTGGACAAAAAGCAAAAGGCCGAGAAAGAAAAGAACGAGCAGCCTTTCAAATTTTTTGATGTTAGCGATTAGGAGCCCGACCAAAAGTGAGGCCGTGGGAAGAGCTTGAACTAGGTAATGAGGATAGGGTCGTTCGGAAAGAGTGGCGCCGAAAAGGGAAAAGATTAACCAGAGACAGAGAAAAATTAAGTTCTTGTTTAGTTTTTTTCTGGTTAACCAAAAGAAGATGGTTAGAACCAGAAGAGAGGAGGTTCTCAGGATAAAACCGGTGTTGAAAATCATCCCCTGACTTTTTCCTTTCCAGGAGGAAAGATAGCCAATATTTTGGAGGAAACCGGCTTGGATAAAAGGAAGGAAAGCGTCTTGAATCATAAAGTAAAGACCAAAAAAGAAGAGGGGTAAAGAGAAACCGGCAAGAAGGAGGAATCCCTGGCGAACAATAGTTCGCCAGTTTTTAAAAGAAAGAGAGAAAAAGAGGAGAAGACCTAGGGCGGCGAAATCAAAACCAGCCGTTACCTTGAAGAGAACCGCCGAACTGAAGAGAGCCCCAGCGCCCAAAAATCTTAACGTTTCCTGCTTTTTTCCGCATAATACCAGTAAAAATCCCGCAAGAATGGGCAAAATCATAAAGATTTCGGCGTTGGCAATATTGCCTTCGAGGCGAGGCCAAGTCGTTAGCAAGGCAAAGAGGACAGTGGCGATTAAAACGGGTCGCGTTTTGTTTTTAAAAAGACAGCGACCTAATCGCCAAAAAACAATAATTGTTCCCAAACTCCAAACCATTAGAATTGTTCGGAACCAGAAAAGACTGCCGCTAATAGCGGCTAGAAGATAAATTAAAGGTGGTTTATTATCATGAATCTCGCGATAGAGGGTTAAGCCCTGACGAACCGCTTGGCCAAGAGTTAAATAAATGCCTTCGTCGCCATAAGAATAAGGATAGAAAAGAGAGGGGATTCTTAGAAAAATGACCACGGTAAGAATAATTACCAACCAAACAGGCAAGGAGGGAAGAGCTTTGATTATTTTGCTGTCTTTGATTTTTCTAACCATACTAAATGAAGATTACCAAAGCTTTCTTTTTTTTCAAACTGGTAATTAGGTAATTCGACTTTTTCAGGCTCACCACTAGTAATGGCAATGATTTGAGGTTTATCCGGTAGTTCCCTAATCGTGTCTTTCTCAGTCATCAAAGCCGTGCCTGTAAAAAAAGGCAAGTTGCCCTCAGGTACATAGATTGGCGCCGGAATCTGGTAATATTTTGATTCGAAGAGATGATGAGAATGGTCATTATAATTGATAAGGGCGGTGTTTTCTAAATTTAATGACTTGACATAATCGGCGAGCTCACGAAAAGGTCGTTTGGTGGGGTGGGTAAAGTAGTGATAGTTAAGAGGGATTAGGACTAACAAATAAAGACCAATCAAAAAGAGGGAGATTTTTCTTCTCCGGGAAACGAGCAAAAGCAAAATCGGCGGAATGACATAGAGCATGTAGCGATCATAAAAAATTGAGGAATAGAATTGAGAGATAAGATAAGTTAGGCCAATAGGAATAACAAACAAACTTACTAAAACAAGCTCTTTTTTTATTTCTCCCCAGCGTCGGAGAAGAAAAGCACCGCCGAAACCGATGATTAATAGGGAGCGCGTCATTCCCTTAGCAGGATTGAGAAAGAAAGTGCCCAATAATTCACCCAGAGATTTGAGAGTCGGTTTCCCTAACCAAAAACCACTACCCACGAGAGAAGTTTGATAGTAAAGAGGATAGAGCCAGGGCAAGTATAAAAGGCCAATAATAAGGTAGGGCTTAAGGGTCTTGATAAACCCCTCCTTTTTATTGAAGAGATTAGGAATTTCCCAGAGAAAATGGGTGAAAATCACAAAGATGGAGAAGTGATGGCTGTAAAGAGCGGCGGTGGCGGCCAAAATATAACCCAGTCGATTTTTAGCTAAATAAAAATAGGTGGCGGCAGTTGAAGTTAATAAAAGAATAGCATACATTCGGCCTTCAAAAGCATATTGAAAAAGAAAGGGATTTAAAAAGCAGGCGAGAGCGGCCAAGAGACCGGTTTTTTGACCCCAGAGTTTTTGACCAATCAAATAGACGAAAAAGCAGGTGGCAAGAAAAAAAACAAAAGAAAGAGCCCGGATGGAGAGTTCACCGGAGCCGAAAAATTTCATCCAGGTGTGAAGGCAGAGGTAATAAAGAGGGGGTGAAGTGTCTCGGGCGACAGTGGTGATGATTTCTAAATACGGCTTAATGGCGAGGGTGACGGCCCAGGCTTCATCTCCCCAAAGACTGGCAGTAAACTGGTTCATTTCTAAGAAAAGTATAGCATAACCCTGCGGGTAAAAAACCAATCAACAAATCATCTAATCATCTAATTAACTAATCACTCCCAATCTTGACACTTATAGTATTTTTTACTATATTAGAAACAATGAAGCGGGTTTTTTTAGTTTCAAGTCTGATTTTACTTCTCTTCTTTTTACCCACAGTCACTCTTGCTCAGGATTTAGAAAAACCCAAAAACTTTGAAGTCAAGAAAGGTGAGGTGATTGACCGTGATTATATGGCGGCAGGGGAGAGTGTCACCATTTCCGGAGTCGTCAACGGTGATGTTTACGTTGCCGGTGCGAATGTCATGATTGACGGGACGATTAATGGCGATTTATTAACAGGAGGAGGAGTGATTACTCTTCTTGGTGAAGTGACTGATGATGTGCGGATGGCTGGCGGTAATATTTTAATCAACGGCACGGTGGGAAAAAATGTGACTTTGGCTGGAGGAACAGCGACAATCACCAGCGAAGCCGAAATTAGGGGGAGTCTTCTGGCTTTTGCAGGCAATTTAGAACTTCGGGCTCCAGTGGGGAAAGACGCTAATCTTTATGCGGGCCGAGCCGTGGTCGGTAGTCAGATTGGCGGCGATCTTCGGGGAGAATTTGACGAATTAATGTTAACTTCTGAAGCCGGTATTCTTGGTGATCTCGAATATAAGAGCCCTGAAGAGGCAGAAATAACTGAAGGGGCGATTATTCTTGGTGAAACTAATTATGAATCCCTAAGAAGAGAAAGGGCACCTCAATTAAAGATGAATTTCCTGGCTGAACCAGCGGTCCCTCGAGGGGCCAGTCTTTGGTTAAGCTTTTCTAGTTTTATTCTTTCTTTTCTCCTCGGTTTGGGTTTTCTCTATGTTTTTCCTAAAAGGGGCGAGGCGATTGTCAAAATCCTAATCTCCCGGCCATGGCAGAGTTTAGGCGCTGGTTTTTTGACTCTAATTTTGATACCAGTAGGAATGGTTTTATTAATGATAACGATTATCGGGATTCCTCTCGCTTTAATGCTTGTACCTCTTTTTATTTTCCTTCTTTATTTCAGTAAAATCTTTGTGGCCATTTGTACGGGTCAATGGATTTTCAACCGGTGGGAAATTAAGAAAAATTTGAATTGGGCTCTGTTAATGGGTTTGATTATCTATTATCTTCTCCGCCAGCTGCCGATTATTAGTCCGATAGCGGTTTTTGCTTTTACCACCCTAGGTCTAGGCGCTTTTCTTCTTGATCAAAAAGCCCTTCGAAAAAAGTAAGCTTTGAACGATTGACTTTCTTTATCTTGCTTATAAATTTGGTACAATGGAAAAAGAAGGGGGGTGAGAGGAAAATGGAAATTAAAATAAGGAAAAAAGATGGCCAATTAGAGGCTTTTAACCGCAGCAAGATAATCAATGGTCTTGTTAAGTCCGGAGCCTCTTCTGAAGAGGCAGAGAGCATTGCTGGTCAAATTGAAACTTGGGCTCAAGCCGCGGTTGCAGATGGAGTAGTTAATTCGAGTGATATTAAAATCAAACTTCTTGAGCTTTTGGAAACAACTAATCCAGAAGCGACGGCGAGTTTTAGAGCCTACAAAAAGTCTGAATGAAAATCTTTCTTGCCCGCCTAAATATTGAAAATTTTTGGTGGGTTTGACAACCCAGGAGAGGGTTGTTATGGTGAGAAAAGAGGCAAGTGGTTAGAAGGAACTTGCCTGCCCGCCTAAATTATTTCGAAAAGTTTGGTGGGCCTGCCCGCTTCAAAACCTTTCTATGCTTCAAAAATTTCATGCTATAATAAATTAAATGCCTGATTTGTCTATTCCTATTTTCTCTTTTGTCTTTGGTCTCCTCATCGCCCTCTTCATTGTTTTCTTATTAGGAAAAAAGAAATTTAAACCAGATTATCGGGCTCTTTTTATGCTGGGAATCATCTGGTTTCCCTTGGGAATGATTCTAGACAACTTTCTCTTTTTCATTTTTGGTATGGCCTATGTGGTCATTGGTTTAGCTCACAAGGATAAATGGAGAGAGGCGAAATCACCAAGGGGCACCCAAAAAATGGTTGTCTTAGGCTTACTCGTAGCCACCCTGCTGGCGGTTTTCTTAACCTTAATCCTTGGCTGGTTGAGATAGATGATTAATACTTTTAAACTTTTGTTTTTAATCATTACCTGTGAAGCTGTTGGCATTTTGGGAGCAGTTTTTACTGCCCCAGCCATTCCGACTTGGTATGCGGGTTTGAAAAAACCGAGTTTTAGCCCGCCGAATTGGGTTTTTGGTCCGGTTTGGACCCTGCTTTATGCTTTAATGGGCATTTCCGCTTATCTCGTCTGGCAGCAAGGAATTGAAAAGCCAGCTGTTCGCCATGCCCTATTTGTTTTTACTCTTCAGCTCATCCTCAATTTCCTTTGGTCTTTTTTCTTTTTCAAGCTTCAGTCACCCCTTCATGCTTTGATTGAGATTCTTCTCCTCTGGGTTTTGATTTTGGTAACCATTATCAGCTTCTATAAAATTAATAAAATAGCTGGTTTAATCCTGATTCCTTACCTACTCTGGGTCAGTTTTGCCACTCTCCTCAATTTTTATATTGTTAAACTTAATTAATAAATTTCAAGTTAAAATCTTGAAAAGAAAAGGTTGTAGTTGTAAAGTAAGATAAACAAAGATGGAAATTCTCAAGAATCTGATTATTACCTTGGTTGTTTTCTTGGGTATTGATTTTTTTTGGCTTGGATTGATTGCCAAGAATTTTTATGATCAAGAATTAAGCCGTTTTAACCGGACCTTTAATTTGCCCATCGCCTTTTTAGATTATTTTTTGATTGCCCTGGGCTTAGTCATTTTTGTTTTACCCAAAGCTTCAGGCAATCCGCTTCAGGCCTTGATTTTAGGGGCGCTTTTTGGCTTGATTGCTTATGGAGTTTATGATTTGACTAATTTGGCCACCTTAGCCGATTGGACTTTGAAAATGACGGTGGTTGACATGCTTTGGGGAGCAACAGTTTGTGGGTTAGTGAGCTTAATAGTGACCTTTATTCTGGGGCGATTGAGTTAATCAAGACTTCTTCTTTTTCCGCTTCGGGCGAGGAATTTTACCGATAATCGCGATTATCAAGGCGATGAAGACATAAATAAAAGCCAGGGGAATGGCAAAGGCGGAAAGTAGGGAAAGAAGGAAGAAAAGCGGCTCCTCGAATCTGAATAAACCAGAGATATAATTATGGAGGATAATGAAAACAGGGAGGAGAAGAAAGAGGCCACCTAGGATGATAAAAGAACGTTTTAAGTGTTTGGTCATTATATAATTAGTATAGCAGATTTGATAAAATAATTTCTATAGTGCAGAAAATCGACTACGCCAAGATTTATTCTCCCAGCAAGCTCAATATGTTCACTTCTTGCCCCAAATCCTATGAATTCTATTATTTGGACCCGATTTACAGCCCGATGAAGAATGATTTAAAAAGGCTGCCCCAGAATATCTATTCTTTTTTCACCTTGGGTAAAGCGGTTCATAATGCTTTGACTCTTTTCTTTCATTCTTCTTCCGAACAAAGAAGTAAAGACTCTCTCAAAGAACACCTCAAAGAGACCTGGCGGAGTGAAGTGATGAAAAATAAAAACCCGCCCCTAGGTCAATGGGGCGGCTTTGAAACTCTAGAGGAGGAAAGGCAGTCTTATGGAGAGGCTCTCAAAATGCTCGATAATTTTATTGAGATGCTAGAAGAAGATTTTGAAATCGAGTATTTGCCGACTGATGACTTTTATCACTCAATAAAAGACTATCAGGACCTGATTACTCCTTTAAGTAATGATTTTGATATTAGTGGCAAGTTCGACTTAGTCGCCCGAGAAGGGGACGGGCTTCATATTGTTGACTTTAAAACCGGCAAAAAAGAGGAAGAGAATCCTTTTCAGTTAAGGTTTTACAAGATTTTGGCGGAAGAAAAATTCAAGAAGCCAGTTAAAAAGGCGAGTTTTTATTTCCTGAGGACAGGGAAGAAAAAGGAATTTGACTTAGAACTGGAGAAAAAGGATAAAATTAAGGAAGAAATTCTGGGTAAAATTAAGAAGATTACTGAGACAGAGAGTTTTGAACCGCGGCCGAGCAAGCTTTGTAAGTTTTGTTTGTATCAAACTTTCTGCCCCCTTAAAAACGAAGTGAGAAAAGTGATTAGAGAAGTCAGCGAAGAAGAATTTACTGATGATTTACCCTTCTAATGAGTGAAAATACAAAAATTATTTTTTTATTTTTAATCGCCCTGGCTCTGATTCTCTTTGTGGGACTAGCTTCTAATTTTAAATCCTTTTTTCAGGGCGAGGAGTTTTATGTAGTTATTAAAGAGCAAAAGATTTACGTTGAGATTGCTGACTCTCCCGAGGAAAAGAAACAAGGTCTTTCTGGTCGAGAATCTTTAGCTGAAGATAGGGGGATGTTATTTATTTATCCTGAGCCAGGCAATTGTCCTTTTTGGATGAAAGAGATGAAGTTCAATCTTGACTTTGTTTTTATTAACGACCAAAAAGTGGTTGATCTGAAAGAAAATATTCCTTTTCCCAAAGAAGGAGAAGAACCTCAGACAATCAGAGCCGAGGCAGAATTTGATAAGGCCCTAGAAATTAATCAGGGGATGATTGAAAAACTAGGAATAAAGGTCGGTGATGAAGTGATGATGCCTCTTAAACCTTCTTGGAAATAAAGTTCACACTTTTTCTGTCACGCGATACTCCATCGCGCTCCTCGTGGCTCACGAAGTTTGCTGAGTGATAAAGCGAGGCAAGCGATATAGTCATCGCGTGATAAGACTCATACCTTTTCTGTCACGCGATACTCTATGTATTTCCCCAGCATTAATCTCGTGTGGGCGTCTAATCCTGGCAGGGTACCGAAGAAAAAACCAGAAATAGGCATGAGGATAAACTCTAGGGGTAGAAGAAGAGCCCGAAAGCGAGAAACAGTTTTTGGTCGGGGCGGTCTCTGTTTGGCGTTGACAATAAAGAGAGTGACTAAACCAATAAGGCAAAAATTAAGAATAAGGGCAGAAAGGCGGGGAATATTATAACCAATGGCTGTTCGGGAGAAATCAGGAATAAAGATGGCGGGAATAGCAATGCCTAAAGTAATGAAAAACCAGTTGACGGGCATTAATAAATGATCTTCCATTAATCTCACTAGTCGAATTGTTTTATTCCAAAAAGAAACACCAGGAGTCAAAAAGTAATTTTTAATCACATAAGGATCATCAGAAACTCCCCAGGCCCAACGCTTGTATTGTTCATAGGTGTTGACCAGGGTTTTGATAAAACTAGTCGACTCGGCGGCATCAGCGTAAATCGGTAAGAAGATTGGTTCGACTTCAACCTTACCCCTTAATTTATAAAAAGCTTTAAAGAAAATATGATAGTCTTCGGGAATAATACTTGGATTCCAATAGCCAACCTCGTCGATCATTTTCAGAGAAGCGGTATAGTTTTGACAACTAATCAGTCGATCTTTTCTAGATAAAATGGCGCCGTTCCAAACAGAATTAAAGGTATTACTAACTCTCGTTAAAGCCGGTAGACGCCAGAAGTTATTATAAAAGAAGACGGCCGGCTGCCAGAATAATTGATAACGGTTGGGCTTATCGAGGAAAGAATAGGTTAAGCAAGAAAAATGTTTGGGATGGAAATAGTGATCAGCGTCGCAGCTGGTTAAAGTAAGATAATCAATATTCATTTTTCTTTTGTCAACCAGCTTATTCTTGACCCAGCGGGCGGCATAGTTTTCATTAGAAGATTTGCCTACTACTTCACCGGGCAAGAGAGTGTGAACAGTCACAAAAAAATCAGCAAACTTTTTACCATATTTTTCTTTTAATTTTTTAGCCTTTTTACTTCTTTCTTTTTTATCTTCTTTGGTTTCTTGGGCTAAAACAATAGTGATTTGTTTTAAGGGTAGATCTTGCTTAGCAAGCGAACCGACGGTTCTTTCGAGGATTCTTAAAGGCTCTTTATAGGTAGGAATAATGACGATGTGATGAACTTTTTTCCAGTCAGGGAAGAGTTCAATCTCGCCCATCCAATCCATTGCTTGAGAAGCTTTAATCCGAAAATAAGAAATGACTGAGGTGACGGCAAAACTGATTGACTTGTAAAGCCAGAAAATATCAAAGAGGATAATAAAATAAGCGAGCCTAAGGGGGAAAAGAAAGCTGCCAATAAAAAAGATAAAGATTGTCCCCCAGGAAAAAGCGCCTGGCAAGATTTCCAGGAGGCGGTGAATCTGGTGATCATATTTTAAAAAGATTTTTCGCATTTTGAGTTGTTGTCTTAGCGACCCTATCAAAAGAAACGCCCTTGATTCGGGCGAGACATTGAGCAATGATTTTAACATTTTTAGGCTCGTTTCTCAAGCCTCGATGAGGTTCAGGTGAAAGAAAAGGACAATCGGTCTCTAAGAGGATTTTTTCTATTGGAATTTGATTGGAGACATTTTGGAGACCTTCGTCATAGGTTAAGTTGCCATCAAGACCAAAGAAGAAGCCGATTTCGTCAACTTTAATGATGCTCTTTTTGCCAGCCGAGTAACAATGAAAAACTCCTTTTAGTCCTTGATATTCTTTAATTATTTGAAGTGTGTCAGAAAAGGCTTCTCGGGAATGAATAAGGATGGGTAGTTTGAGCTCAATGGCCAACTCAATTTGCTTTTTAAAAAGAAAAACTTGTTCTTCCTTAGTTCGGTCTTTTTCGTGTGGCGAGGCAGGCCCGCCTTGACTCGCGTCAGGCGAGGCAGGCGAGTAATCCAAGCCGCATTCGCCAAGGGCAACAACATTCTTATTGTTGGCTAATTGGGTAAGTCCTTTAATCTGTTCTTCTGGAGAAAGTTTAGTTTCCGGATCGGTTTGTTGAGGATGAATGCCCACGGCTGGAAAAACTATTTTTGGATATTTTTGAGCAATTTCAATTGATTTTTCCGACTCCTTTAAATTACTACTAACGCAAATGATTTTATTGACGCCTTCTTTAACCGAACGTTTAACCACCTGATCAAGGTCGCCTTTATAGTCTTTAAAACTGAGGTGAGCGTGAGTATCGACTAACATTATTCTATCCGGGGGAAGAGAGGTTTTTCGGACTTGATTTTACCTGAAAACTGTTTTTCAATTTTTTCTGAAGCCTCGGGAAGGAAAGGCTTAATTAAAAAGCTAATTTCTTGAATCTCTTTAACTAATGGTTGGAGGACCTTCTCTAATTCTTTTCCTCTAAGAGTCCAAGGTTTCTTATTGTCAATATATTTATCAGCCTGGGAAATTTTTTCCCAAACAAAGGCCAGAGCTTCATTAAAGCGGTATTCATCAAGTGCTTTTCTGTATTCTTTAGTTTTACCTGATTGGAAATAACTTCCACTTAGCTTTTGAGTTTTGAAATCAGCCTTTTCGCATAGTTTAGCTACTCGGGCCACTAAATTTCCAATTCCATTGGCTAAATCCGCATTATATTTTTCAGTGAATCTTTTCCAGCCGACGTCGCTATCGCTGTCATAAGGAAAACTGGAAGCAATTAGATATCTAGTGCCATCGACTCCATATCTTTTTAATAGCTCTTGGGGAGAGATGACATTTCCCAATGATTTGGACATCTTTTGGCCATCAATCATATAAAAACTGTGGACGAAAACTTCCTTCGGTAGGGGAATTTTGGCGGAGATAAGCATTGCCTCCCAGATGACGGCATGAAACCAAAGAATATCCTTGGCGAGAAAATGTAAATTAGCTGGCCAAAACTCCTCCTTTTGATTAATTTTGAGAGCGCTGTAGTAGTTGATTAGGGCATCAACCCAGACATAGATGGTTTGGGATTTATCCCAAGGGATGGGAATTCCCCAAGGAACATTAGCCCGAGAAATGCTTAAGTCATCGACTCCTCTCTTAAGCTTACTTAAGACCTCTTCTCTTTTTGATTGGGGAGAGATTTGATAGTGGTATTTATTTTTTGGGTCCTCGATTGCCTTGATTAATAAGGGGGCATATTTTGAAAGCTTAAAAAAGTAATTCTCCTCAGATTGTTTTTGGATTTTTTCATTTGGGTGAAGAGGACAACAATCATTAGTTAATTCATTTTCCGTGATAAACTTCTCACACCCGACACAGTATAGTCCTTCGTATTTTCCTCTATAGATATCGCCATTTTTATAAATTTTTTGGATAATTTCTTGAACGATTTTTTTGTGTTTGGGATTGGTGGTGCGGATAAAATAGTCATAATTAATATTTAATTTTGACCAGATTTCCCTAAAATTTTCGGAGATTTGGTCACAGAATTTTTGAGGAGAGAGACCTTTTTCTTCAGCTGCTTGGGCGACCTTGGCTCCGTGCTCATCAGTGCCAGTCAAGGAAAAAACGTCCTTACCGAGAAGTTTTTGATATCTGGCAATGATATCAGTGGCCACGGTCGTGCAGGTGTGGCCAATATGGGGTACATCATTGACATAATAGATGGGTGTGGACACATAAAATTTTTTCTTCATAGGTTCAATTATACCTGAAAGCGAACTTGAAGACAAAACGAAGCTGATTATTTCTTCCCAAACAAGCCCTCAATTTTTCCTGCCCATTTCTCGGCCCATTGATCAGCCTCAACCTTCTTAAGAGCGAGTTTGAAGCCAGGCGACTTTTTTATCATTTTATCTACTGAGGCAATCGTCGCCGAAGAGACTTTTAGGGTTTCTCTGATATTCTGATAACTTCTGCCTTTATCTAAGTAATGAGCAATCGCCAGTCGTTTGGCTAGGGCGGTTAATTCGGCCTTGCCAAGAATATCCTCAAAAAAGACTTTTACTTCTTCTGGATCTTTTAAGTCAGAAATGACCTGGAAGAAAATCTCAAAAATTTGTTTTTCAATCGTTTTATTGATGATTCTTTTTGAAACTTGCATTTTAAAAATAAGAACCTTTCGCTTCGCTCAAAATAAGCAAAGCTTGTTTCTCGCTATCGCTCAAAATAAGCAAAGCTTGTTTCTCGCTATCGCTCAAAATAAGCAAAGCTTGTTTCTCGCTATCGCTCAAAATGAAACGCCCACCTTTTTAAAGTGGGCAGAAATTTCAGAGTTTAATTAATTAAATCACTAAAGAGAGATGTTGTCAACCCTGAGCGACCTTGTCCTGAGTGAAATCGAAGGAGTCGAAGGACAAGTCCTTATTTTCTCCAGAAAAATATTTCGATTGAGATAAGTAGGGCAAAGACGAGAAGAAGGTTAATGATATGCCCTTGTTCAAACTGACGAAGAAGGAGAAAAGAGATTAAAGCTAGAGCAGAGAGAAAGCCCCGGCGGCTATTAGCTAAGAGTAAGGAGATGGTTAAGAAAAGAGCGATAAAAAGGAAAAGATAGAAAAGGCCGATTACATAGCTTGACTCTGGCGCCTGAAAATAAAAAAGATATATCCAACCCAACCAAGCAAGAATGGCTAAAAACAGAGTGGGTAAAAAGTTTTCTCTTTGGGACAGATGCCGCTTCTTCATTGGTTCAATTATATAGGGAAAAATAGTATAATTAAAGCATGTCTAATGATCTTTATCTAATTTTAGCGGTGGTGATTGGCGCTTTTGCTCTTTTGGCCTTCTTTATTAATAAAAAACTCTCCCAAATTATGGAAAAAAGTAAACCAGATGAAAGCTTAGTTGAATGGTTAAGAGCCAATCAGGACCTTCTTCAGAAAAGTAACAAGAATGTGACCGACACTTTGCAAAAAAACACTCAAGCCATTTCCGAAAGGCTTGACCGAGCCGCCCAAGTAATTGGTGCCTTACAGAAAGAAGCCGGTCAGTTTAGCGAGATTGGTCGGTCGATGCGAGACTTACAAGAATTTTTAAAAAGTCCGAAATTGAGGGGTAATATTGGCGAGGAAGTCTTGAAAGACTTGATTGCCCAAATGTTCCCTAGGAATACTTTTCATCTTCAGTATAGTTTTAAGTCTGGAGAAAAAGTTGATGCTGCCCTAAAGACCGATGCTGGCCTTTTACCCATTGATTCGAAATTTCCGATGGAGAATTTCCAAAGGATTATTAAAGCCGAGAATGAGACAGAAAAGAAAAAGGCAAGGGCGGCCTTTTTAGCTGACGTTAAAAAACACATTAAAACTATTTCTCAGAAATACATCCTCCCCGAGGAAGGAACAATGGATTTTGCTTTAATGTATATTCCCTCGGAAGCAGTTTTCTATGAAGTGGCCAATATGCCTGATTTAACTGATTTTGCCCGCAGGTATCGGGTTTATCCAGTTTCGCCGACCACCCTCTATGCTCATCTCCAAACGATTCTTTTATCCTTCGAGGGCAAGAAGATAGAAGCTCGGTCGAGAGAAGTTTTCCGGCTTTTAAGGGCGATTCGGAAAGATTATGAAAAAACCGAGGGCACGCTTTCGGTCTTAGGCAGGCATCTTCAGAATGCCTATAACCAGATGAATAATGTTCTTTCTTCCTTTACCCTCATGGGCCAAAAAATCTCCTCCAGTGGAGAATTGGGTGAGGGAAAAGAAGAGAGTAAGCAATTAGATATTAGTGAGAGAGATGAGGATAATTAAATAAAACCAGTGAGTGACTCCAACTGGTTGGAAGAAGGAGAAAACCAAGAACCCAACTAGAGAAGCCAAAACCCAACTTTCCTTCTTGAGTAACTTCTGAGTAGCCCTCCAGAGCCAAAGACCGAAAACCACAAAACCAATAATTCCTGAGAATAAGCTGATGTCTAGGAAGAGATTATGAGAGCGGTCGACGGCCAATTCTTCTAAGGTCAGGTTAATTTGGCGAAACTCTTGATCATAAACTTTAACAATTCCTTCCGCTCCATAGCCAAGAATTGGTTTTTCTTGGATAGCCTTAAGGCCTAAATTCCAGATTAACCAGCGATTTTCAAAAGGAGATTCATTCCTCTCAAGATAAACACCGAGAGTGCCGATAACGATAATCAGGATTAAAGAGAAGATTAAAAGAAGTTTTCTATAGGGAAGTTTTTTCTTCCATAAAAAACCAAAAACGACAAGTTCGGCAATAACAGCTAAAATTCCGGCTTTGGAGCCAGTGAGGACAGTCGCGAGGATAACTGCCAGTACAGGAATCAATGGCTGAGGAAGGAAGGTAATTATTATCGGTATGCCTAAAATTAAGAAGCCGGCGACCGCATTCGGTTCACCAATCGTGCCGATTGGTCTTTGGTTGTATGAGAGGATGGGGAAGTTGAATTTAATGGCTAACCATTGAGCATAGGTTATTAGTGTCTCAATAATAATCGCAGCAGTCGCCCACTTTAAAACAATTTTCGCGTCTAATTTTTTCGCGACTAAAGCGAAAAGTCCCAGAAGAAAAAAGAAAATCACGCTTTGGTGGCGGTAACCACCCTCAAGAAAACCATAAGGAAAACTTTGATTAATTAAAGTGCTTAAGAAAAGAATCCCTACCCAGAGAAGCCAGATTTTATAATCGTTGGTAGAATACCGTGGTCTTTTAGACCACGAATGAATACCCAAAAATGATTTCAAACTTCCGAGCGGAGAGCGAAAGACGTCTAAGATTCTACCAACTCTTGAAAACTTGAAAGGAGAATACCGAGAGCTTTCAGCCCTCGGAAGTTTATCGAGTTTTTTGAAGTGCGATTCGAAATTTTTAAGATTAAGGCTGGTTAATAAATAAAGTACTAGAAAGAAACCAGCGCTGAGGAAAAGAGCAATTTTTGCTAATTCAAACTTAAGGGGTGAGGGCCAAAAGAAAAGAGGGAGAAGAAAAATTAATGGCTGAATGATAAATCTTGACACACTTCCATTATAGTCGTATCCTTGAAGTAACACAAAAGATTTTGTCCAATGGCCAATCCAATTAAATCTCTTAGAGAATCTTTGGGAAAAATCCCCACTAAGTATCGTTTTTGGACTTCTTTAGCCATTCTCGCCGCTCTTCTCATCGCCCTCCCGGTTACTCTGATTGGCTTGATGACCGGCACCTTTGAATTAAGAAAAATGGCCACTGGTGAAGTCGGCCCAACACCAACTTCAATATCAATGTTGGCTGGTTGTTGTGAATCATGTGGGGATGATCAAGACTGTCAGGAAGGACTTTTATGCGGCACCCCTTGCCCGCCAGGGCAGGCGTGTATTGAGGAGTTATTTTGCTACAATCCCAGCTGCCCCTATGATAGAGATTGTATTTGTGGTGAGCCCCGGCCAATTTGCCAGCCTTCTTCAATAGAGCCAACAACGGGTCCTGCTCCGCTAACGGTGACTCTTCATGGTGGAGGCTATGCAGGATCTACTCCAGGGATGGATGGATATCAATGGGATTTCGAGAACGATGGTATTTGGGACACGGGAGTGAGTTTTGAGCCAGTGACCCATATTTATCAAGAAACAGGAACT